>Ga0307512_10000632_pt1 | contig 52169 bp, 46 predicted proteins | sample 14_EM_MG_FD_200267 | JGI IMG/M metagenome (GOLD analysis project Ga0307512, IMG submission 200267) | Populus trichocarpa ectomycorrhiza microbial communities from riparian zone in the Pacific Northwest, United States - 14_EM | ecosystem: Host-associated > Plants > Roots > Unclassified | place...
CCATGTCTTCGTCTGAATCCGAAATCTATATGGTGATTAGCTGGAGGCTATAAGCAGGGGTAAAAGCTTACTGGTTCAACAGGCTTCGCTTTCAGCAAAGGTAACGTATCAGGCTCTGCGGCGGGCTCAAGACAGGATATGGTTGTGTTCGACTGCAGTTTCACCGAACCTAGCCAAATATGACTACTTCCCAGTCGAGAAGTCCATTGCGGCATTTGCGATATTCCAGGGACAATGTCAAGCCTCTCCATAAGTTCTCCAAATGTTGTTGGTGGAGGTGCCGAAGTGTCATCATCTGTTTGAGGTTGAACAACTACTGGAACCCTTAATTCGGCTGTGCCGTACTTCTTATCTCGTTCACAGAAGTAGTCGGCGGCATCCTCCCATCCTGGTTGTGTCAATTCGTCAAGCTTCATCTGCTTCTGCCGGATGCTCTCCATGCGCTGCTGTACCGTTTTGAAGATTGTGCCCATCACCCAGCTGGGTTCATCATCTTCGCTCCGCTTGCCCAGCTCTGTCTCTTCATCCTCATCTTCCCCATCCTCCCCATTGTCGGAACTTGCGAGATCACTCAGACTGTCTCCGATAGCAGCCATCATCTCCTCAAAAGTCTTTTGGGGCTCTCTGGGTGTCAATCCCGCGATTTCAGCATGCGTCATATCGTCCTGCTCTTGATGAACCGCTGCCTCTGCGTCTTCAACTCGCTTTCTTGCCCCAGCGGTCTCTCTCTCAACATAATCCTCAATCCATTTCTCTTTCTCTTCATTGCTTAAAAAGTGTGTTTCTCGTCGTTTTTCCGCCGCAAGCTTCTTTTTGGATCTCAAGCTGCGCAATTCCCCCAGAGCTCGGACTCTCTCTGCTTCCAAGCCACTCTTGCCTTCATTTGCATGATGACGTCGTTGGGTTGACCGCTTTGTCGATTTGCCGTATCTGCCAGCCGGAAGTGGCGAAAAGTTCTTTGTCGGAGCATTCACCATTGTAGTTTGTGTGGACTTTGTTGTTAGGCGAGATGTTGGATGTTGCAAGTTATAGACAATATGGAGGCAAGCTGCGTCTTTTATGTCAAGGTTGGTACGTTTACTCATCTTGAACAAAGCAAAATCACCCTTTTGACTGTCAATAAATCAGGAATAGTGACACTAACCGTACAACATGACATCATTGTTAGCGTCATTTTCATGTAATATCCCGGAGATTATTCGAGACAAACATCAGCAGACGTCTGTTCCCGCGAACAACATCCTATTAATATATAGCGATTAGGCGATTACGGCGGTCATACACCGCAGTTTATCCCTGTTATCAAACAACCAACCTCAGACCGACTTTTTGCAACTTGTGGGGCGGTGGGAAACCCCTGCAAGTTGCAGCCATACTCAGCAGGATTCATCATGAGCATAACGATCATGTTGGCTGCTACTTATTCCATTCTGACACGAAACTAACTATATAGTCCTCAGGGCTTCCCACTTCCTCTCATTATCATCATCCTCTCCTATTCCACACCAGCACATCATGGATACACAACCACCTCCACCAGGTGAGAGCGAATCGAATACCGGCCGATTGGCGGGCGCTACATCAAATATGGATATACTTGGCACACAACAAGAGCGCAGACACAAGTTAGTTCACCGCGACGCTGCCAATGCAGCCAACAAACATATGACCCAGGATGCCCATTTAAAAATCGTCCGCAAGACTGGAAGCAGCAAAAATAAGAAGCAGCATGCACCTAGATGTGAGTATATCCATATCGAGGCAGAGGGCGGTCAATTAACTGTATGACGTACAGCGGGTGTCCATAGAGAGCTATGTAACGAAGTTATCGCTGCCAGTAACAGCAAACCTCCATGGTCGACAAAGGCAGTTGTCCGCACAGTCCGCGATATCGAACACCATGATGTTGTCAGCTCTGGGATTTTCGCAGATGACTTTGCTGATAAGCATCTCCGTGAGTGGACACAGCAGGCATTAATCACCTTAGAGGAGGCTGCGGAAGCATATATGGTCGAGGTAACAGCCGAATTTCATTGTTAGAAGCAGCAACTAATGTCTTGTAGGTTTTCAACATGTCTGCAACTATGGCAAGGCAAGGAGGTAGGGTACAGCTGTAACAGTCCGACATGCGCCTGGCCTTGAATATGGCCAAAATGCCCAAATAAGGCTTTTCGCGCGCCACAATCGAGGAAACGAATTATCTCATTCAGAAACCAGGCGCCGAGGTCTGAGAAGAGAAGAAGCGGGGTGTTGAGTTTCCTGGGCACAAAAAGGTGAAGGCTGCGATACAAAGACACCTGGCAATGCTTCGTCAAAACCAAACGTCCGGCTGCCGTCCATGCCAAAATGGCACTGGAAAGAATCCGCAGACATGCTGGAGACGCAAAGGACCAGGTACACCTCCACCCGACTGACGCAGAGAGCGGACTCCAGAGCCGACTCCGCCACTGCCCAGAACGCCACCAGCCCCAACCGGTACCACTTCTGAAGTTCAACCTTCTCATATTGTAACTTTGCCCACCGGATATACGTATTCGCATACAGCTCTTCCCTGAGCGGAATGTTTCGATGATGAGGATACCGAGCACGATACCGATTTTGATCCAGATATGCTGACTGATGAAGGTTAGTACACTATCTGTGGTGTGGTAATGCAGCTAACATTCATTTTGAAGACAAGAGCAGCGGATTGAGCGATCCTGCAACTGATGACGAGCATTGACTGAAAGACATGGGATTTTGGAGAGTATTAGTAAATATATCTATGTATTATTAAAGAACAACGTAGTGATCAAGAAGAAAGTTAATAAAACCGCCAGAAAGGCAGCCAAAACAATGTGAATGATGGAGTGTGCCAAATTGAATGATTGCATATTGCGGATACAGCCATGGCAAAATGAGCGTCAACAGAGCGTCAACGATTTTTGGTCATACGTCTTGGGAAATCACACCTCCGATAGGTTGTAGTCAGTCATAGAGGAATTTTTGGCGGCCTTTATAGGCAAAACAGATTGCAATACCCTCCTTGCCCCATCATGAAAATGAGCGTCAACGGAGCGTCAATGATTTTTGGTCATGCGTCCTGCGAAATCACACCTCTGATAGGTTGTAGTCAGTCATAAAGTAATTATTGGCTGCCTTTATAGGCAAAACAGATTGCAATACCCTCCCTGCCCCATCATGAAAATGAGCGTCAACGGAGCGTCAACAATTGTTAGTCATGCGTCCTGGGAAATCACCCCTCCGATAGGTTGTAGTCAGTTATAAAGGAATTATTGGCTGCGTTTATAGGCAAAACAGTTTGCAGGACCCTCCCTTCCCCATCATGAAAGCGTCAACGGAGCGTCAACGATTGTTGGTCATGTGTCCTGGGAAATCACACCTCCGATAGGTTGTAGTCAGTCATAGAGGCATTTTTGGCCGCCTTTATAGGCAAAACAGATTGCAATACCCTCCCTGCCCCATCATGAAAATGAGCGTCAACCGAGTGTCAACGATTTTTAGTCATGCGTCCTGGGAAATCACACCTCCGATATGTTGTATTCAGTCATAAAGGAATTATTGGACGCCTTTATAGGCAAAACAGATTGCAAGACCAAATATCGTTGACGCTCTGTTGACGCTCTGTTGACGCTCTGTTGACGCTCATTTTCAGGATGTGGTTGGGCGCGTGAGTATGTTTGTTTTCCACATCAAGGTGACTAATACGTCGAGAATGGACCGTGACGTACCAATGTCAATATTTTACGATTAACAGTAGCATATCTGAATGCGACCATAAATATGAAACCCGAAACGCGGAACCGGAGATTGGAACCGACGGGTCTAGCCAAAGCCGGCGAAACCCGCGGGTTGACGGGTACGGGTCCGGGTTAGGCCAGCCAAGAGGCAGTGGGTCGGGTTTTTGGACGGTTCTGGAACCGAACCGACCCGTTTTTGCGGTCCAATCCCGGACCGCTGGCGGGTTACCTGGACCCGTTGCTAACACTACATACGTAGATGAGAATACACACTGAATACATGAGTTTCAAAAATCGATGAACGATAAGTAGTAGCTATGATTTCCAGGCGCACCTGCAACGTTCCCAAAGATGTCGCTTTTCCCAGACTGCTCTACAGTGATTCCAGGTGCTCCCAGGCTTCTCGTCGGCGCTCCCAGGCTTGCCATTGGCGCTCCCAGACGTGTCGTCAGCACTCCCAGGCTCGTCGTCAGCGCACCCAGACTTGTCGCCGGCGCTCCCAAGTGCTCCCAAAGTTCACTCCAGCTCTCCCGGATGTTCTCGAACTTATCACAATCACTCCCATGGTACTCCTGTACCAGTCATCAGAGATCCCAGTTACTCTGAATGCCGGCCGGAATGCCCTCCTAGGGTCTGATACTCTCCTGAAATTGACGCATCTAAGTTTACACTCCACATCCTCTCAGACACTCCTGGAGTCTTCCAGTGACTAAAATACATTTTGCTGATGAATGGAAGATGTTGCCCTATCACATTCTAGCACTTTTGGCGAGCAATTCACGGTATGTAGATTCATCTACTAGGTTTTGATCAATATAGCCCAACTTCCTCTTCTTTGCTTATCCAGGTCCTTTTCCTCAATTTCCATGACCTGCCATAAGTAATGTTCAAAATCTCGACCATGTGCACCAGGTCTGAGTGGAGTGTTCTGCAGTTGGATGCATGGATGAATGCAGCATGATGGTCACCAATCATACAGGTTGATATCACACACTGACCACTCCTTCTATGACTCCTATGACATCACAGACTCAAATGTTGCTAGTCAATTTCGTCTGTACTGTATTGTTTGGTTTCGCACTTTCCGGTAACAGACAAGTCAATATCGAGTATGTTGGTCATTCATCAACCTGAGTTGGATCCTGGAATATTAGCATGGCGCAAACAACCCTTGCACATTCACAGAAGAATTATCATGTCTCACAATTTGGTCACTGAGATCAAGGAAAAGCTGACGCATAGCGAAATGGGTAAAACAAATGCTTTTCCAAGAGATATGTCGACAAAAATCGCAATTTGCTAATTTATTCCTCTGGCTATGGAGGAGCCATCACTATTTCTTCGTCTGAATCCGATTTCTGTACTGTATTTATCTTGGGAGGCAATATGCAATGGTAAATGCTTACAGGTTAAACAGGCTTTGCTTTCTTAATCAGTGATGAATTGGGCTCTGTGTCATGTGGGAGAGACGCTATGCATTTGTGAGAGTGTGGTTACCCGGAACCAAGCCTCATATGACTTCTTCCTGATCGAGAGGTCCCTTGCGACATATGCGATATTCCGGGGATGAAATCATGAGTCTCCACAGGCTCTCTGAATGTTGTTAGTGTGGGTCGGGATGCAACTTGGTCAGTTTGCCACTTAGCAACTGCGGGAACTTTCAATTTGGCATTCCAGTACTTCTTGTCTCTTTCACGGAACTAGTTGGCTGCGTCCCCTAACCTGGTTTTGTCAGTTTGTCAACTTTCATCCGAGTCTGGCGAACACTCTCCATGCGATGCTGTACCATTGTGGAGATTGTGCCCATCACCCAACTTAGTTCATCATCTTCACTCAGCTTTCCTAGCTCTGTATTGGTTTCATCATCTTGCTCAACTTCCGTATCCTTCTCATGATCAGAACATGCAAGATCGCTCAGACTGTCAACGATAGCATTCAACATCTCCTTAAATGTTGTCTAGGGCTTTCTTGTTGGCAATCCCATGTTTTCAGCATTTTCCATATCTTCCTGCTCTTGCAGAATCCCTGTCTCTGTGCCTTCAACTCGCTTTCTTGCCACAGCAGTTTCTCTATCCACAATAACCTGGATCAATGCCACTTTCTCATTGTTGCTTTAAAAGTGCGTTTCTCGTGTTTTCTCTGGCTCAAGCTACTCTTTGGATTGCAAGCTGCACAATGCTCACAGCGCTCGGAACTTTTCTCCTTCCAGGCTGCTCTTACCTTTTTCCGCTTGATGACGACGTTTTATGGACTGCTTTGTTGATTTACCGCATTTGCCAACCGGTAGTGACGAAAAGTCTTTTTTCGGTGCATTTAGCATCGAATTTTGTGTTGACTTTGTTTGTTGGCGATTTGGTGGATGTGGCAACAGATGGATGATATAGATGCAAGCTGCGACTTCTATGTCAAGGTCGGTATGTTTGATCAACTTCAACAAAGCTAAATTTGCATTTTGACCTTCACTAGAATGGGAAGAGTTATGCTAACTGTACAATTCGACCTGATTTTGAGCATCTGGTTGATGTAACATCCCGGGGATGTCTTGAGCCACACATCACCAGACATCCTCTCTGTCGAAGATGTTCCAGTTTGAATCTGACAAACATAAGATTTCGGCTGTTGTTCACATGTATTTATCCATCTAAACACAAACACAATATCTGACCGACTTACTGCAAATTGCGGGACGGTTGGAAACCCATGCAACTTGCAGCTATATGCAGTTGGATTATTCTTGAGTAGATCATGCAAGTTGCCACCTACTCATTCCATTTTGACTTGAAGCTAACTATATATTCCTCAGGACTTCCTACTTCTTTTCGCTATCATCTTGCTCTCCTTTTCCTCACCAGCAAATCATGGCTACATAAGCACTTCAGCAAGGTGAGAACAGATCGGAATCGAGCCAACCAAACAGCGTTTCATCCAATGCAGTACTCGATTGGACACAGCAGCAATGCAGACACCAGTTCGTCCACCACAACGCTGGCAAAGCAGCCACTGAAAATATGACCCATGACACACATATACAATTGGTCCATATGACAGGTAGCAGCAAGAATAAGAAACATGCAATTGGATGTCAGTCAATCCATGTCAAGTTACACAGCTGCTAACTGGCCGTATAAAGTACAGCGGGTAAATGTAGAGGGCTATGTGATTAATTTCTAGGTGCCTGTAATGGGAAACCTCCATGGTTGACGAAGGCATTTTTCCGCACAATCCGCGAACTCGAACAGCATGATGTTGTCAGTTCCGGGATTTTTGCAGACCAATTTCATGAGAAGCATCCCCGAGATTGGATGAAGCAGGCTTTAAACACCTTAGAGGTAATTGCCGAGTCTTATTTTTAGAAGCAGCAACCAATTTCTTGTAGGTTTTCAACATGTCAGCTACTATGGCATGGCACTGAGGTCGGGTACAGCTAGAACAGTCTGACATGCGCCTTGCTTGGAATATGGCCAAAATGGCCAAAGGAGGGTTTTCACGTGCCACAATGGAAGAAATGCAATACCTGATCAAGAAACCTCACGCTGAAGTCCAAGAAGAGAGCAACTGGGGAGATGAGTTTCTTGGGCGTAGAGAAGTGAAGGCAGCAATAGGAATACACCCGGCTATGGTTCATGATCATAACATCGACAGCTGCCTTCCTTGCAAAAATGGCACAGCAGAGCGTCCGCAAACACGCTGGAGGAGCATACGAACAGGTGCACCTCAATCAGACCGATGCAGAAAGTAGACACCACAACCGATGCCAACTCGACCCAGAACACCACCTGCTCCACCCAGTGACAATAATGGAGCCCAACGTTCCCAAATCGACTGTGTGCCAGTCAGATATGGGTAATTACATGCTCCTCTTCCCAACGGTCAATTTTTCAATCTTGATGCAAATGCCAAGGATAGCAAGCACGTTACAGATTTCATTCCAGATTTGCTGACTGATGAAGCAACATCCACTGGTTAGTACATTACCTGCTGTGTGGTAATGCAGCTAACATCCATTCTGCAGACAAGAGCAGCCTATTGAGCGAACTTGCAAGTGAGGATGTCCATCGATCGAAAGGAATGGGATTTTTGTGTGTATTATTATCTACAATTTGCAGACACTTTAAATTATATTTTAAAGGATATATGTATATGTATTAATAAAGAACAATTTCCTCATAAAGGAGAAAGTACATGAAGACGATAGACAGGCTGCCATAACACCATTGATGATATACTATGCCAAATGGAACGATCGCATATTGTGGATATGCCCATGGCATAATGAGTGTCAATGGAGCATCAATAATTTTTGGTCTTGTAAGTCAGGTAATTAATAAGTGTCTTGGTTGCTGTGAAGGTTAATGAAATTATTTGCTGCCTTCATGGGCAAAAATGCTGGCGATGACATTGCTACAAGCTCCTAAAAATGAGTGTCAACGGCGCATCAACGATTTTTGATTTTGTAAGTCAGGTAATTAAGAAGTGATTTGGTAGTGATTATACATCATCAAAGTATTGGCAACCTTTATAGGCAAAAAAGAAAGCGACACGGTCCCTGCCCCATGTTGAAAATGAGCAACAGCGGAGAATCAACAATTTTTGGTCTTGCATCTTGGGCAATCTAAGTGCCGCTTGATCGCAGACATCTATAAACAAGACATTGGCAGCCTTTACTGGTAGATAAGCAAGAGATATTCCCGTGACAGCCTCCCAGACAGTGACAACATATATCATTTACAAAGCTGCAACTAAGTGTTCATGACGGTTTTAGCCAACGAAAATGATCAAACTTCATATATAGACAATAACAGCCACATCGCACTTTGATTAACCATGATGCAAGGCCAAAAATCGTTGACACTCTGTTGATGCTCATTTTCAGAATAGGGTAGGGAGCATCTCGCTTTGTCTTTTGCCTATAAAGGCGGCCAAGACAACATTTATGAAAGTCTGCAACCCATCGCCACTCCGATTACCCATGATGCAAGCCCAAAAATCATTGACGCTCTGGTGACAGTCATTTCCAGGATCAGATAGGGAGCGTGTCTCTCTGTGTTTTGACAATAAAGGCAGCTAATACATCTAAAAATGATATTGACATACCAATGTCAATATTTTGCGTTTATCAGTAGGATATCTGAATGCGACCATAAATTGAGAAACCCAAAGAACAGAACTGGAGATTGGGACTGACGGGTCTATCCAAACCCAGCAAACCCAGCGCGTTGACGGGTACAGGTATAAATTTGGCCCACCAAGAAGCAGTAGGTCAGGTGTTTGGATGGGTCGGGGACCGAACTGAACAGTTTCTGTAGTCCCAACTCGGACACGGTGCTATCACCAGTCTATACGCAGTTCCATTTACATGACAGTCAGTGAGAATTTTCACCTCTTTGATCAAGTGCGGTAAATGGGGTGAGCTGGAGTGGCAGGTTATCTGAGAAGTTGCTTAGCAGAATCTGCCATTTGAGATTCTTGATCTCTAGCTCCTACACTGTCGATGGAGCCCAAACATATCAATGTTACATTACTATTTAGAACCTTAGGTACAAACATACTGATTAGTCAATATCTAGTACCATGGGTTTACAGATTGGCCAAGGGTGTGCATGTCTGGTTCAGTATGTGGTAACAACCATCCCTCCAATGGTCAAGTTAACACGAGTCTTGGCATTGGAAATACTGTTGCAGTCGCCATCACATACCAAACAAGCGTACATTCATATATTGATTGCCAACGCCACAGTGGGTTGAGCCACCTGCCTCTGAATGTGTACCTTGGCTAGATAGATGCCACTTTGTGGGCACTGCCTTGATTGATTGAATAGCATTCAATGTTTAACAAACCATACTGGAAATGAAGTCTATACAAAGTGAACTACAAATAGGGTATATGAGCTTTGGTGGCTGTTTTGTCGCTGTGTGGTGTACCTGGGTTGCAATGTTCCCTCAACAACGAATCACAGCTTGAGATTGCTAGCTTCATACACAATAAATGGTATCATACTTGTCTAGATTGTATGATGTGATGTGTGCCAGAAGTGCAACCATGGGCCAGGATATACAGGGCAGCAGAGCTACAGTCATAGTGATGAAGACCCAAGCCACACCTCATTGTCTGTCTCTCTTGGATTGGGATTTGGACTATGCTTACACTGTTATCATGGAGCTGTAATAGATGCTGTTTTGCCGTGTATTGACATACTGGGTTGTATATTCTAATATAGGTGCTGAATGTTTTCTATAATGTCTCAATTTCCAATTGTGATTGGATGATATGCCATGCTCTTTCTGTCGTAATGGTAGTCTGGAAATATGTGGGATTCTGCAGTGTACCTGAGAGCAATTGATTAAACACATTTGATTTTTGGATTTTGAATTTCATACACCGCCTCTGTATACCAGTGCAGCTCAAGTATACCATTGATGTATTATTTGAAACACTCCGCTGAATCAAACATCATAATCTCACTCTGACCAAATGTCAGGAATTGAGGTAAGGTGATGGAATTACATATTGTAGGTCATGGCAGGGCATATTATTACCACTTCCACAATGATCATGATATTTCCCCAGACAGAATCAATCCACCTCAAGGTGAGAGCAAAAATATTTTCCGTGACTCTTCACCAAATGACTGGTACCATTACAATCTCACAGATCTGATTGTCCAATGTAGCACGTTTGGTTTGCTTTGCAAAATAAAGTGCAAATCAAGTTAACTTCATTTCAAGTTCATCACTAAATCACGAAGAACACCAATGAAATCCACCTCCTATACACACTAATTTCAGAAACAACAATTCTACCATTAACCCTTAATTCACTTGAAAATAACAGAGAAATAATGTATATATGCACGGGAGTGCATTGTCAATGATTCTTTTGAGAGTTTATATCACTTGATGTGAATAAATAGGGTGGATATTTAAAAAGGCATACCATGATTTTACTATCCTGATATTCTGATATTACTGTTCATGGTTGTGATCTGACTGCAACATTTGTCCGTTCCCCATCAGCCCCTTTGTATGGTCTTCATGAATCTGCAGAATCCAGTAAATCATCAACGTTGTAGTATTCAGTCAACTTATGAGACTCTGCAGGACTCTGCTTTGAACCACAGTAGAGTGTTGGTGAAGATCACTTACTCAGTTATCATTGCCACCGAGACCTGTATTCAGTTGGCATGTGTGTCAAACCCTGTTCCGTCCCAGCCGGAGACCCATAGCCACTGTCTGGGGCTGCTCATTCAGTACCCGCAACATCTAAGTTAATACTGCATTGTTTGATTCTGCAAGATTCGAGCTAGTTCCACCCACTATGGGTGTAGTTGCAAACACAGAGGGTTCAGGTGAATCCTGGCATTTGAGCTGCATTTCTGTGTGTTCATTGTTGCCAACTTCTGCATACATGTGCAATGTATCAACATCATTCAGAAGATACTTTCTTTGCCACAGCTTCGAGTGCCAATTGTAGCCATGAAGAGGACACAGAAGCAATGCCTTTTCCGGACGAGGTCTGCTGAGGAGAACATTGTAATATCATTCTGGTTCATGAAGGACTGCCACACATGATACGTCTTTATAGTCAGATTCAGAATATTCAGCTGGTTCATTGATCAGCATTGGAAGAAATGTCTCTCTCCACCATCATAAAATCAGGGAATCCACAGAATCAAATTGTGGCCATTCCTCAAACTATTGTCCTGAACAGTCATTGCAATCCTCAGTGACTTCTAATACTAATGGGAAACAAGCAAGCTGCTATCTTTGAACCCCCTTTGATGTTGAACCACATGGCAATGTGTATCTTTTGACAATGGTCTTGAGTTTTGTTTGGTCTTCCTGATCAGGGATACTGGACAGCAGTATCTCTAAAATATCTTATCTGTCATGCGGCATGTCAATCATCCTTTCAAGGCAGAAAGGTACTATATATTACACCAACAGTGTACAGCTCTGGTCTATTAGTAGTCTCAGTGGAAAGGACATTACCAAAGTCCAATGTTTTGACCAACATGGTGATGAGTCTAGAATGGCTTCAGTGGTTTGGGCTCCATGAATGGCGTTGCTACATCTGAGAGATTATCTCAATACACCATCTCTGCATAAAGATTCTTCTCATGACTGGCAACTTTCACTCACCCCATAGACTGCACTGTCTTGATGGCATTCAGGTCAACCATGTGTGTAATATAGATATAACTATATTCCAACAATATAGCATATTTGAACATCCTTCTACTCTATCTAAAGATTGATTATATGATTAGTTTTCGTCTAAGAGAGTTCAAAGAGGAAAATTCTTGAAATGCAGTCTCGGCTCCCCAACGCAATTGGTGATTAGTATCTCCTACCTATCAGGTAATCTGCGATGCATAAATTGATTACCAATCTCAAACTGACATATTGAATATCTACCCACATCAATATGCCAAGATGCCATAACAATCAGATTTTGGGAATGACTCAAGTTAAGAAGCAACAGCTTCAAAAACTGCACTTAAGTGTCAGTATAAGACAAGCCTGAACACTTCGCAATAGAATTTAATGTTGTATCCAAATCGAAGGCAATGTGTAATTCAATTCCCCAGAGGTAAGTGCATTTATCCACTCACATCCTCTGAGATGAAGCCTTACAACTTCACAACACTATCTCATATTCTGCTTTCAATAGTGAGATTCACATTTACTTAACTTAGTTTCTGTAAGACTCATAGTGAATTTGAGATAAAATAATACATTCTTTACTAGATATTTGACACAAATTTCAAATATAAGTGAGAATTAATAATCCATTTGTTAGCAAACTTGGTATTCCTGATAACTGGAATCAATTAGATTACTGCAGAATGTTAATCATGCCTTGCTGTTAATTCACTTTATCACATTCCATCTTTTTTCATTAATATTTTCACCCTTTTATGATAAGTACAATATTGTTGGAAAGGTATTCTGTAGATATACACTTATAAATACATGAAAGTGAAGTGATACTCATAATATTGCCATATGGATAGTTAACATAGCCATAGTATATCAAAATAACAGAATATTCTGATAATAGGATTTCATTTCCACATATATACCACATTCTGAGATTCATAATTATTTGGTCATTTCTGATTCACTCAGTCTGAACTGTTGTAATTCAACTATCATCACTTGTACAGATTTCAACTCTATCCAGGTTGTGCAGATTAACAATGTAGCAATATTTCTACACTGCCTGTTGACTGTATATACTGAAAATACAGCTAGAAGTACTAACTCTGGAGAAGTCATGAGCTGTGGCAATCAAAATTGGTCTGCTTCTCAGTACTCAATTTGGGGAGCCCAGAGAGTAAGTTGTTATTACCAACATGGCAATATTTTGCAATATTCAGGTGCATGACATTCAATTCATAATTCATTATCGTAAACCAACCGCAACTGCTGACATCGATAGGGTACTTGGTAAAAGTGCTAATATTTTGTATTGGGTTTTTCCAATTCAACTATTCCTGTTCACCTGATAAACTCAAAATTACATCAATACGAATGCATCCAGAATACAAATCTTAACAGCTGCGATTCACTCTCCAAGACTCTCTCCAGACTCTTTACAAATTCTATTCTCACAGACCTAGAGCCTCTTCCTCGAATTATTTTCCCCTTACTTTATTATACTTGACACGCTATTTACCCTTCATACTTTCTCTCTATATTCCACAACTCTATCGTGAATTTATAACAATGCAACATATTACCAGCCCAGTGTTCCTAAGTGGCCCGGCCAGCCGCCAACTGTTTTAGTGGCCTACTGGCCCGGCCCGGCCCAGCCTCCATTCTGAAAGCCTGCGCTAAGGGCGGCCCTGCATGTGATTTAAAAAACCTGCATTGGCCCGCCCAAGCCTTGGTCAAGTTGATGGATGGAATAAGGCAATGGCAGGGCTACGATGATTGAGTTGGATATGGTTTATGTTTTATACTTTGGAGACTTCTTAGTAAAGGCAGCAGAGAATCTTTCAAACAAAATATTCTGTTTAGGCTTAGTCCGCCAAGAAAAGCGCCCCTGCCGCCAAGACAAGCTGCCAGGCTGGCCAGAAAGCCACCAGACCAGGCCCGGCCCTCATTTGAGAGCTGCCGTTGAGGCCGGCCTGGCCACATAGGAACACTGTACCAGACTAGTGTGGAATCAGCATTGAGAGCAGAATCAACAATTAAACGATGAAAGAGTGCTTATATTCACCAAGAGAGTGAATTTTCATCGTATATCTAATGTTTGATTTTCAACCCTGTCTTGGGGTAATATAGTGAACATGATTAATCTGTCTTCATTATAATAAATTGGAATGATGGAATTACAAATCTAGAAATGGACAATGATAAAAGTGAAGACCCCAGACAGTTCTCTGGCTTCTTGAACTTCAATGAAAACAATGTAGATGGCTAACATAAGATTTACCTTCTAGATTAAATATACTTGGATGATTAATTATGTACTACATGAATGCTACAACAAATAAAACTGACCTCTGCCAAATGTTGAATATCACACCTTCTGCTTCCAAAATCTCTAATACCAGATTCAAGTCTAGCCTTCCCATTTTTCAAATGCCAAAAGTCAACCCTCAACAATTTGTACACGTTTTACATTCCACCCCCCCAGATAGTAACATAATCCAAGTCTAGCAGAAACCAGAATAATCCAAAACCAAAGAATCACAAAGAATACAATGTTCTCCAATAACAAAGGGCTACTTTTGAAGTTTCAACAAGATTTACCAAGGCAATTGTATTGACAAAGACCCTTTACCCAATACTATCAGATAATGAGCAGTTGATTCCAAATCAGGCTTGGAAACTAGCAAATGATGTTCAGTATCTTCAGTGTGCATCACCAAGTGTTCCTGTATGCATACCATCTGTATTTCAATTGTATATTAGTCCATCTCTTAAATGTAATATATATGTATAAGAAGCTGTAGAATTGTATTCTGTTTAATCAGCCTGCATTAGACTTTCAATATTCACTGTACTCCAAAATATATACTAATTAAGAATAAAGAGTGTTACCATTTGGGGACATGTAGCCAATGCAGTTCATTCAACAGATGCCTTCATAGGCTAATTTGATTCAGGCAACAAAGATGAGATGGATATCTTGGTTATTATACTCATATTTGACAATACATATCTTTCTAATGTTATTGAAGATATAAAATCATAGTTCACTCAAAGAGAAGTGGTGGATCTAATTCACCATAAATTTATCTTCACCAACAATTGCTGGGGGTGCTAGGCCATTACATCTCAGTTCTTTCCATCTTTTTCTCTGCAGACTTTGTCACAGGTAACTATCGCTATTCATTTTATGCTGTGGGAATTGACCACAAAAAATATGGTTACAGTTATGCTTTCTCGGAATGAATTTCAAAGTAAAGTGTACCCGTCCCTAGTGATCAATTTCACCGTAAAAGCCACTGCTCTCATCAATCCCAAATTGGAAGGCTGCATTATTCCCTCCCATTTTAATTTGCCACTCCGCCACTGGGATAGACCCTTCTCAATCCCTGTTAGTACTTGTTGTCCTGAATTTACCCTTTTCTATTTTGTTTAGTGCTTCTCCAAATCCTGCTGTACTATTCTTTTCCCCACAGCACTCTCCATCTGGCACTTCTGTTTTTCTTATGGTATAATTAATTGTCACCAGAAAATATTATATTGCATTTTAAACTACAGTTTGATTCACAGCTAGCTATACTCTCAGTACGGTTTGCTTAGATATTACGAATCCTGCCAAATGACATTGGAAATCAATTACACACCCTTATCAGGTATAAAGTATAAACAACTACTAGGAGCCTCTCTAGCTACTGTATGCTAATTGCATCAACTCTGATGAGATAGAATATATAGTGAATGACAGTGAAAGCATGATCAATTGACACTAGTTGATTGCTTAATTGGATTGGTTTCTTGAAGAACCTGCATTTCATTTGTGGATGAGTTACCTTTTTTGTTTAATCCTTGCAGTAGAGATGCAAAAACTAGATTTCTGGAAACATAATTGGCAAGTATAGTATATTTCAAAGTTGATAATAAACTACAATTGATAGATCAGATTCACTGTGGATACTAATCATTGGCTTGTATGCATCCAAAGAGTCTTAGATATTGTCTGGTGTCCTCTGAATAAAGCTCTCCAAGAATACAGTCTTTATTCCAAGTTCATTTGTAGATTCTGCTGTAGTTGGATCACACTCTCCAGCTCTCACAAAATTCTCTCCCATACTGTGATCTTCACCCAAGCCTAGCACAATGTCTCCAATGGTCCTCCTATACAGATTAGCAGATATCCAAGATACTGCAATGACTGGCTAGATTAGCCTCAAAGGGTCCAATTCTCTCCCAACAATGATATTTATAAGTTTTTAGTCTGCCTACTCTTTCACACTGCTAGAGATTCCTAGTGATGAAAATATATTTTCTTGGTGTGTACTCAAGGATATGAAGTAATATCTAACCATAAATGGATACATTAACAAAGATACTGCTCTGCCAAACTGCTATATGTGTTGCATTGAGCAATAAATTCAATACAGAGGAAGTCTAGACTACTGGGAGTATAATATGTCAAATAGTACCTTACAACCTATTGTTAGCAGAGAATTGGGAGTATCTATTAGCGATAATACTGAATAGAAACCGTGGATCATTATATGTTTTAATCATCTGGGAACAGATAAATTCATTGCAGATATGTCCTCAGTTCTGGGATCCAAGAAAGTTGTACCAAACATTGAAGATAAGTAATACTTACTCAAATAGTATATATCATCAAAAATGTTAAATATAATATACTAGATGAATCAGATATGTTGATCTCAACAGGGAAGTCTGATATCAATCAGAGTTAATACTGATCTATGCCATCTTTTGCACCTTGTCAGAGCCACATATATCACAGCTGGAATATTTAAACTATATCCAACTGGACTTGGCATAGCCATTATTATCAGGGTCTAAATTGTTATAGTCTATGTTAAAGCCACACTTGCCAGAGCCACACTTGCCAGAGTACCATTTACCGAAGCTGGAATTTTCAGAAACTATATCCATGTATACTTTCACTATTGGAAATATCTCATTATCTATCATAACTACACTTTTCAGTGCAATGTCAATCAGCACTAGAATTGTCAGGGTCCATTTCTGAAATGTACTGGTTACAGTAGAGGGGAAACAAGTATACATAGTATTTCAGTACCAATCTCATCAGAAATATATTAGTCAAGACAGACAGATTGCACACTGCTGAAACAAATGTGCAACCATTTGATATATAATTGGTACACACTGACATGTCAGGAATAACATGTCTGAAGGATTTACTACTTCAGTGTAATATATCATTCAATTCAAAATATCACCCTGAATAATGTTACAGTGATAGTTCAAAATAACTGTGCCAGAGTGGGGGATGTTATTGTGGAAGTGATAGAAGAATTAAACTTAGTGTATACATTTAGCTCAACATTAATTTAAATAAACAAACTAGTATATAACTTGATTAATAACATGATTGGTCTGATATTACATGCAATTATACACTATTATTATTGTATATGAAAACTAGCTTGTCAATATACAAATCAATATTAACGATCTTACATCAGCAAAAGATTATTACGTCCGGGCGGAATGGCTCCAACCGAGTGGACGTGCTCCGTCAGAGCCGTCAGAAACACTGTGGTGGCGGCGAACTCCGCGCCCGGGCTTCAATACCAGGCGTCGCGTTGCATATCTCCCTCCCATCGCAGTATCACTGTTTCTTCTCGCTCTTTCGGTCTCCTATTGTAAACAAACACTCTGCCAGTGAAGGCCAACTGTGACCATATGTAGGAATGGGTTCATTGGGCACGCGCTTGCATTGGGATTGCAATGCGATGGGTGACGCTGCAAAGACCTCTCCTCGCGTTCCATCTACCTGCACGCAAAATGCAATTCTCTCTTCACTAATCATACACATCATTCCAAGTCGCCAGATCAATGTGGCTATTGACAATCCATCGCTCGTTCCGTCCGTCTCCCGACTTACTACTAGTAGCTATCTCTGGAATTACCTGCGCACAGCCGACGATGTGTCCCACGCTGGAAACTTGCAAAGCAACTGCTGCCGGTGGTTTTCTCACTTGTACAAATTGCAAGACGGGATCCAAGTTACCCGAGTTTTCAGGTATTGTGGTGAGCGGCAGGGCTAACCAGTACTCAACGAAAGCTCCATCCTTGTTCAGGAGCTTGATATTGAATAGTTGTTGCAGTTGCCACAGGAGACAACCATTCAGCGCACCGTACCATCTCCCTGGGCGTTGTGTTACCCACACCCAGTCATTCTGTCGGTCCCCTCCCCGCCAGCTCTGGCTTCCTGTGCATCGACAAATCTGAGATATGCTTTGACCTTCCAAACCCTCAACTTGAACAATAATACCATGGTAAATACAGAGCTCCATTGCATGCAGTTGTTCATCGGATATATATGTCTTGTTACGACTGATATGCTTGAGAAACTCCAGCGTGCCGATGTATATTGTCACGCGGTGTGTTGCGTCTTGCGTATTGTCGAGTAATGCTCTGAAGTCTTTGATCATTGCGCCAGGATGCTTTCCATCATGGCGGTTTTGGGGTCCCATGAATTAGGGCTTCACATATGACTGGGAGCTCAGGGGGGCAGGCAGATCTGCGCAGGAAGGGAGGAGTTTGGAGGTGGCAGCGCTGTTCTCTCGATGCTGAGCGAGGGCTTGCAGATTGAGCTCTCAGATTTCTAAGCAGAGAATGCGATGCTGAAAGGTGATTCCTTGCGGCAGGTTGTTCAGATTGTGATTGGAGGCGTTCCAACCGTCCTTCAGATTCGTTTTATGTGCTTGTTCATGTCACTCAGCAGAATACTGTTGCAAGGCTCCGTATCGACGAATCTGTACAACCCTCTGAGGGATCAAGTGGATCCTCGGAAAGTTGGAGTCGGCATCGAACTCCTTGGAAACATCTATCTTGTGGCTGATATGATCCCACCAGGCATTCATTTCGCGCCGCTTCTTGGACAGCGTCCATGTTTCAGCATTTGTTTCCTCGTCTACCCTTCGCTTCTTCACGAGCCCTGTTCTCAGGGCATTGGCTTTGGCCTTTGGCTTTTTGCCGGCTCGCCCGACTAAGAAAACATCTTTGAAGGTGTGAAAACGACACAAGGCGTCTTCCATGTAGCTCAATGTTGCATCATTGTGAGATGTATATCGAGCATACATATAGAATTCTGATAATGCACGTGTGCACTCAATTGCGCGATTGAACATGGGACGCTGAGCGGGGATTCCGCCTCATAGAGACTGGGTTACAACTCCAAGCAGGTTCCGGCTCATTTCCTTCATCTCCTTCCCATTCAATTGAGAAACTTCCTCATATGACATAGGTTGTGGTGTGAGATCGTGGTAAGCAGGCACAGATGACCAGATTGCATTGTACTTGTCGAGCCGTTCGTGCGTCATCATGAAGTGGAAAATCCACTTCTGGAATTAATCATGCATGCCGATCTGCATTGTATGGAGGAGGTCGGGCTTCAGGAGGTCCCTCTCAATACTGGGAATATGTCGAAACATGTTGAATCCTCGGTGAACATGGCGCGACGAGAGTTCGGCGTTGGCTGCCTTGGTGTTGGCATCGCTGAGCGTTCGATATAGATTGTGATCCCGCCGGGGGTGTTGCTTGTCCGGAGGGACATAATCTCCAAGGTTGTTCTTTGGACACTCGCACCGAAAACAGCCATGTCACTCGCGATGATGTAGATCACTATACTCAGGGCAATCTGCAAGCCATGCTGCTAAAACCGGTTTGGAACGCCTGAGGTTGCCATCTGCACAGAGAACGTTGTAATACCCGCTCTCGGCGCTGGGATGTTGTTGAAAGGTGAGAGGGTGGAGTTCCTGCCGGAGTACCTCCTTCAGCACCTCTCGGTGTGTTTGCCGCTGCCCATCCAGCCGCTTCTGAAGAATATTGCGGTTCTTGATCGGAATCGGCTTGAGAGCGACCATTATGATGCTGTGCATTGAGGGTATCTGGCGGAGCTTTGAAGATGGATTGCCTATTGTCGTATATACAGGCAACTGGTTCTTGTCGCCAGCAAAATTCGAGAGATGTGTTCCAACAGACATGAAGATCAAGGGAACCAGTGTATCCCCCACTCTGAGCGTTGACTTAACGTCGGTTAGCACGTCATCATACTCGGGTATATCTTCTTCCCTGTGTCTGCCACCACCCGTCCGCAGTGTGCATTTCGGCACAGAGGCGTTTCGGTGGAGTATTGCTGTTAAAGCAACGCTGAGGGGCGTAAATAAGATGCTTGGCATACACTGGCTGCCGCATCAACGATCTCATGCGTTTGATGATGTCTCAACTCCAGTATTTGATAGGGCGTTGGTGATTGTCATTCTATTTCATATCCTCAAGAGTGTGTGGTTCGCACTCCCCGAGAGCCAGATCATCTGGCATGCTAGCCACGAGCTTCTTGACACCATCTCTGTTTTTGAAGCTTGGGAAACGCAGAGCGGTGTTTTCCTCCGTCAGCACGTTGTCATAGTACGTCTTCATGCCCATCTTGTTGTTCCCACACAGGATATATTTCTACACTTCACTCGTCGTAAACGGGTAGTTGGGATTGTTTTGTAGGTTCGTCCCAAGGAAACCCTAGGCGTCACGTTCCCACGGCTCAGCAATGTAATCGCTCAGCTGAGCACCGGCGCCAGAGTAGGTTTCCGTCCACGGCAGAGGAGGTGTCAGTGATTGAGACTCGGAGTCTGCGATTTATTCAAGGTGTTCGAGGTAATGAAACGCGTCCAAGTCTTCGGCTGAATCTTTGTTAGCGTTGGATTCACATGGCTGGGCGGGTTCAACACGTCAGGGCGCGCTGCGAACAGTCAGATTCTTCTGGCATGCAACTTGAAGGTGTTCAGGATGGTGTGATTTGATATGTTTAAGTCGCCAGCTATCTGAGGTGAACTTCTTTCGGCATGAAAATTTGGGGCAATGGAAAGGGATCTTCTCTGGTATTGTCGACGACACGCGAGGAGTGGAGTATTCACTGTAGAAAGGGACGAAAGTTGGTGATGGGCCTGAGCAGTCTGGTGTGGGTATAAACTCACGATACTTGAGAGATTTATTGAGCCTCAACACCATCGCAAGGAGGTTCCTTACACGCCAGGAGTTGCAAAAACGCTGCCTGTGCGATGTCCCATAATACTATGAATAAAATCCAGCAAATACAAAACCCATGAAGAAAATGAACCCTGAGCGATTCAAAAACCTCGTGATGCGTGCAATACTTACTGCCTGAGATAAATAGTTTAGAACAAAGGAAATGAACGAGACAAGAACCCGACCCTAACCCGAACGCTACAACCATCGCATCCTATGCAACGCGAGGACTGGTTCACTCCTCGCTTACTGGGGCCTTCCATGCGCGCCTCAGGGTGAGGAACATCGGAGACAGGGACATCGGGGAAAGGGACATCCGGGAGAGGGACATCCGGGAGAGGGACATTAGGGAGACTGTCGCCACCTGCCGATTCGCCAAGTAGCTGCTGATCCACATCAACATCCGAGGTGTTTCCAGCTGCCTCAGCATCTCCCAGAGTTGGCGCCGCTGGGCGAGGTTTTTACAGCGTCAAAAGCCCCATAAACTCCAGCCCACTGGGAGTATGAGTCTCCAGAGTTGCTGTTCGTGGGCGAGGCTCCGGGGTGTGTGGCAGTGGGGCAGGCACCGGAGGTTGTGGCCATGGGGTATGCTCTTGCATCTCTTGGCCTTGCTCAGGTAGCACATTTGGCTGATCATCTACCATGGTATCAGCATCGTCACCCGATGTATTTACCATCTCTCCCTGGCCAATTGTCCGAGGTTCTTTGCCATTATCCTCATCCTCATCCTCATCCTCCTCCTCATCCTCATCCACCACCTCTTCCTCTTTCTTATCTTCTTACTGTTCATCTTCCTCATCATCACCGTCCCTTTCCATGTCCACATCGCCTTCTAAATCAACGCCGTCCGGTGCGTCCACATCATCCTGCATGCGCATATCCCCATCAGAGTCACGTTCTGAGTCATATCGGCCATCCAACTTGGTAGAGTCAGTATCATCATCTGAGGAAATTGACACGCCGGGCGATGCTTCCGGCTCTAAATATTCCCGCTCTAGTTAGCCCTCCGTGTCCAAGGCTGCCTCTGACATTTCCTTCTGCAACTGCGAAGCAATGGCACGAGAGATATCATCTCCCCCTGGGGTTTGTTTCACAATACCTTTCCCTGTACCGTTACCCTTCCCCTTCCCCTTCCCCTTCCCTTTCCCCTTACCGTCCTCAGTCGCCTTCCCATTCCCCTTCCCATCCTTCATTCCCTTCCCTTTCCCAGTCCCTTTCTCACCGCCCTGCGTGTCATCCTCACCCTCACCATTGTCATTGTCATTGTCATTGCCAGGATGGCTCCATCCACCACTCGGCGCTCCGGGATCCACCCAGTTCTCATCATCATCATCCTGTTTGATTATCTCTTCCCATTATAGTGGTCTAACGGCCAGGAAGTCGCCTGTTTTGTACAGCTGGCAGCTTGGCAGCTCAATCTTTGCCCTGAGATCATCGCTACTGTACCAAGAGAAACGCTCACCGGCGCGTTTAACCTTCCCCGAGCTGGTTGTATGCAGACTGGAGCGATCGACTTGATCCCCAAAGGCACAGGGGTTATCCCACCTCCAATTGTTCATTTGATTGCGGATTATATCAAACATTTGCCCCATATATCAGCAGACGGCAGCCCACCACTCTCGAAAAGGCGAACCCCTGCTCCTGCGGTGTGGCAACATCAGCTGGAATTGTGAAAAGTGGCGAGTCGTGTCTGGATCAAGAAGGATTTTATGATGAAAGTGGTCCCATGCCCTCTCGTCCTTAACGCCGCAAACATTGAATATCCGGATGAGTCCACCGATGCGTTCCGAGATGAATCTCTTTATACGGTCCCGATCCAATGACAGGCGTCAATTTATAACTGATGTCGGCACCGTTGCCCAACCCTTCCCGTTTCCTTTGCTGCTGCCCTTTGGTGCCATCGCTGTGAGTTGAAAATGAATCTACATCCGAATCGTTAGCATAATGATACAGTTGCATGCAGCGGAAGGAAGCCCAGAGCGAAAGTACAAAGTTGTGTAGATTATCGGATGTGTGTTGGAGCAGGAGGCGTTGTTTTGTGCATGTAACGTGGTGTCGGGTTTGGGACACTGTCGGTGTGTATAATACGGGAGGAAAAACAACAGGAGGTGTAGGCGGGAAGCAGGGATATATATACTGGAGTTCCGGCGATTTCTTGATTCAACTTGTGGGTTTTGTTGGTCAACGAACACAAAACGGCCCAGCCTTCATCTTGCAGAACCACCAGGCACCTCATGAATGACAAGCCTCGAGACGAGATGAACTCCTCGTGTAGAGGACAGTTTACAACGCCAGGCGTTGCGTTTGCATCACACATTCTTTTTACCGCTCAGACATCGTGCATCTCAGAGCAAACTGAGTAGTTCTCAGGTTGTCCTTACTGTGCAACCATCCAACACGGCTACCAACACCTAGCAGTGGAAAAAGCACAGGCAACTGATGTCATAGGATAGAGAATATGTCATTGTTCGCTCTGCGATGCTTTTAGCTCAGTCAACGAGGGATTCCCACTGGGAAGCTGAAGATATACACAATTGTTGTTTTGAAGTATTGTGCCAAGAACGAGTGAAATACGATGATAATCGCGCCAAGAAGGCATAAACACCCTTCAAGCGGTGCAAATCGACCTTCAGACATTGCTGTAACAGTGAATATCAATGCTGAGTTTAATCTGAGTATAATCTGATGGCAGTTAACCCCATGATTGAATGCTTTTGAAGGGATCTCGTCCCCGAGTATTGTGACGGTTTAGAGTCTAGTGTGGTCTACACTGCACCTCTCTTTTGTGTCGAATCCCTCCATGGTCGCTCAAATCGGAGTCTCCCTCGCCTGCTGTTTCCTATGCATGCAGAGGAAATTATTCCCACAGTCATAACATCGAACTTCCGTATCGGATGATGCCTTGCCAAAGCTCTCACCCTGTCATGTCTCGGATTGTACGAAATGTTCGAAGTCTTGCTAATCGTCAGAATCAACAAAAGCGTGGGCCTTCGGTGAAATCTCAACTTCCCCCTGCTAGGAGACCCGTTTCTGTACCGGCTGGCGAGAGGGATTCCTCTCAAGGAGGGAGTTCCGTAGCCACTACAATCCAAGGTCAGAACTCCACCCCTCATCTTCGCTGAACAATTCGGGCGTTGCAGATAATACCCCGTCCGCTACACAGCGACGGTCAATAATTACTCCAACCGCCACGCCGGGTACAAGCAGTCGTAACACACCAGCATCCAGCGGAACTTCACAGACAGACTCAACGCGAGCTACAGCAAGGGATCAGAGACGGAGTCAGTGGCAACTGCAAATGCAGGCGGTGTCTACACCTCGATCAGTGGTCTCCGGCAGTCACATCATCCATCGATTTGGTCACTCCGACATGACGCGTCTTATATTTTCAACGGGCAGACTCCTGGAGCTCTACATGTGGAACAAACGGCCGTTTATTAGTGCAAGCGACTTGGAGACGGGAAGTTATGCAACGCGATGCATTGCGAAAGCATCAGCAGAAGCCCCACATTGGTAGATAATAGAGACGTACTGGAACACCACAATGCAGCAAAACAACATTTGGTCCATAGCATTTGAGGCACGCACAAAGGAGGTCTTGAAAGAGGTATGCTGAAGGAACGGCCCGCGTTGGATATCACACGCTCAAACGGGTACCAGGTTCGCCCACAAGTCGATAAGGTTAAATCCCATTTTATTCAATCCGCAAGGGACAATATAGCAGAGCTATATGATCTCCACCGCTTGGAATCCAACGCAGAGCGTTTGGAATTCATTGATTCCCTTCTGGCAGACAGTAAGTATCTTTTTCCTTTAGCAGAGCGTGTGGAAGGTGGTGTACGCGGTCCAAATCCAACGCAGAGAGTGTCAGACGCTGCTAACGAATGGCCAGCGTCCTCTTTACTTCCTAGCGGAAGCGATCCCGCAGTTTATCTTCATCCAATTTCATCATCGGTGGAATAACCATGGTAAGTATGCTGCGGGATTATATAATTCCATGATTGACGACAAGGACGGTCATATACCCTCGCTACGGATCGTGTTTAACTGCACCACGTTGCGCCATGCTCGCCTGGCATGGCAAAAGAACAAAGGCGTTCATCCGAAAGCTTCCAAGTCAAAGCTGAAAGCGGACAGACCTGATCGCTCGAACTACTTCAATTACACGAATGACGGTGGTAAGAATGCATCCTGCTGCGCTGCAACGGGTCGCAAGTTGTTAACCTCGCCTGGGGTTGCAAACACATTTGCATTCTTGACGAATACCTGGAACACACTACCGGAGAGCTGCCAACAGAGGGTGCATAACAACACTCTTGCTACAGTCAAGCATCAGATCCAACAGGCGGAGAACCCAACACCTGATGTGGTGATCAGCGTGGAAGCAGCACGTGTTGACAATTCTATTCTTCTTGATTATTTGACCTCTGAAGTGGCGCTTGAACAGCCTGAGATTGGAAGCACTGACCCGAACATCCCGATGGACAACAATCGCACGGATGACGAAGTTCATTTCGGGATGCCAGGGGGCAGCGGGGATTACCAAAATGAAGGTGATGAAAGCGACGTGCCCGATGCCATCCCCACCGCCAGCGGGTGACGACGGCCCGTGACTGAAGTCAAGACGTTTGACCAGGGAACCAGTGATGTCGACGGGTATTAGGGCGAGGATGGCGATGATGCGTATGCGGATGAGGTGGAAGAAGCATCGTAAGCCAATGATGGATCAACACAGAATGTGGACGACGGAGGGCATAGTAGGTTTGACCTGGGAACCAGTGATGTCGACGGGTATGTGTGCGAGAATGGCGAGGATGCGGATGCGGATGAGAAGGAATAGGCATCGCAAGCCGATGATGGATCAACACAGAATGTGGAGGACTGAGGGCACACTACTAGAGAGTGTGAAGATTAGACAGTATATTTCAGACCTGTAAAATACGATAATGGTGAAGCAAATGGAATGGCAAGTGATGTATCCGAAGCGAAGACTGTATTGCAATATGTGACAAAATCTCAAAGCTAAACATATATGGGGCGAGTGCGGCATCCGATACATAGCAATAGCAATAGCGGAGATGTAAAATGTGGCTGTCGGCCGAAGAAAAGCGTATACATCGCCAGCCATTGTGTAAACGGCTACAGCATAACTGCAGCCCCTGCGACGAGTGTAACACACGTGTTGTTCTGATGGTGCGTATACCAGGCGCAAAGTAATGGAGGTAAGTATGCAATGCGACCCGTCGCCCGGGCGACGGGAACCGTGTGATTGTCCGTCACCGTGTACAAGGTTCTGTCAGAGCTGTCAGAGCTGTCCGGAACACCCGGGTGTTTCAGACGGAAACTAGTGTTGTTGCTGATGTAGGTGAAAGTTGAGATTCTTACACATGAGATATACTGATAACATGCAAACTATTCAAATGTAAAGAAATATACAGAAAAACTCCATCACTGACAATAATCAACGTAAAATATAATACGGGCTAGCTGTAATATTAATAAGTTATCTTATTACTGTGCTAGTAGCTATAACAACTCTTAGTTACCATAATTTCATAGTCTTTCCCCATATCAGTGTTGTAATTATTGATACTGGATAGTATTTCTTGACAAAACTTTAAAATCAAGCACCTGGAAGATATATAGAACTGTTCCAATAGGCTATCATAAACATACTATTACATAACAGACTATGGACAACCAAATCAATGACTCCTGGATATTACTATATCAGTAAAATATTAAATGGTCCAGATATTATATTCCAACCTTATACACTTATGGGTACTATATGGTACACCTTGACATCTATAAAGCAAATGTAATAGAATCTCAAACACTCTATAATCATTTTCAGATATTGCTGAATGTGTCTGCAGTTGTCAAAGTGTATGCTACATAGTTCAACACTTAGCCTATAGGTTAGACAAATTTCAGAACTGTTAAGACCTTGGTATCCATCTCCCCAAGTGTTCTAAACTAAGTACTATTGTTTCATCATGGTGGACTGTGAAATCTGATCAATATTTGGTCTGAGATATTTGTTGTATTTACTCATTGGTGTTTCATTACCACAATAAGATTTTTTACAGTTGAATATGACATATTCACTATTTATCTAAATCAATATATCTGAATACAGTTGGATTAATTCACTTACCATACATGAGGACAATTGGCAAGCTATCCAAAGATGGTGATTGAGTGATCTTACAGCTATACTAGAATACTACAATCGAGCAAGATTGGATCTGTAAATGCTGGCGGTTTTTGAGTTAATGGGGAGAGGGTGATAGAGTAAACTGTAGAGATTCACTTGGAGGCTATAATTGAGTGAGTTTGAAGATACAGTTGGATGCTATAATCATGTTGGCTTAGATGGTTTATATGAATAAACATAGAAATGTATATTGAAGGTGGCAATTATACAAAGTTTGGAGATACATATTAAGTTAGTATTCAGCTCAACTGTAAAATATGCTTCAAAGTAGAAATTCAGTACAATTAAAAGTTTATTTAAATGTGACAAATGTAAAGACAGTTAATGGAGAGAGGCAACGAGAAGGACCCAATACCTGTTCACTGTAGTCACTGTGTTGCTGAGTGAATATACAACGGTCATATTGTGAATGGAGTAGACTGTGTATTTTTGCTGCAAAATAGCTGAAGCAAATCACTCAGCAGGTTGTTTATTTAGAACCACTCAATTAGAGGAGCTGTATACTAGAAGCTGGGATACTATTTATTACTAAATATATAATTAAAAGATTATAGAGTATTCACCACAACAAGATGTACCAGATAACAAGAGATATGAGACTGCCTGTTAGAGAAAGATAGTCAATCTTAGATGGAAACTATGATTAGTAATAACTTATGATTATGGTACTGGAAGATAGATAGGAATAATCTAACTTTATATGGTCAGGTAATGGTACAGTTGGAGACTAGACAGCAAAATGGGAGGAGATTTGAGATATTTTAATGAAAAACTAGAACTTAGAGAACTTTATCTACTACTGTCAATACACCATATCCAATATAGCCAGTTCAACTCCCACTCCAGCACATATGACCTTGAATAAAGAGGATAAAACCTTACGTAAATAGGGCCATCAATCTGATCCAGTTGATTGTAATCCTTTTCTCCCTGACCTTTTCAATTCTTCTATATTATCTCCATCTTTATCTCTTATCATGTTTTTTTTATCCACAACTCTACTATCATTTGAAAATTATTCATCCTGCTGGTTCACTCTGCAACACCATGCTAGGATGCTCAGTTAAGTATTGAGTACTGCATTTTTGTATCATTAACCATTTCCAGCTTCTAGCCAGGCTTGACATATTTTCATCAATCCAAGTTAATCCTGGAATGATGTATCAACTTACAGGATATCTTGCTCCAGATTAAATACCTGCAGATAAACTATTTTCCAATTGATTACCTTTAACCCCACATAGGTACAAAGAAAAATTCAATGCCTGTCACATTTACACAATTATGAATTAACCTATAAGTAGAGTCTCTTTTTGTATCCAGTATCGATTCTATTTAATCACCTTCAATTTTAATCACCTGCCAATATTCTGACTACAATTTCACCACCAAATGTACTTAATTACTCTCTACAAGTACACCACAATATTTATCCAATCAATATCTCCAAGTATATTTTTAATTTTACTGAATTATATGGTTTAATTATATCTCCAAACTCCCTCCATCACTGTCTCCAAGCATATCTCCAAGTTTCAATAATTACAACCTCTAAGTACATGTCAAAATATACTCAAATATTACCTTTATAAACATTGCAAATTGGATTCTGTCATCTCCTCCAGATAAACAATCAAGTTTATGAGATGATATACTCAAGTTCATTTCTAAACTTGCTGGATTATTTCCTTCAAATATATCTTCATATTGATATGATCACACTCTCAAGATATATCTCCAATCTAGTATAATTACAATCTCCAACTGCATTTTGATATTGATTTGACTACACATCAAGTATACCTTGACACTTGCTGCTTCATCACCTCCAACTTTATCTTTGATTTTTCACTCTTACATTCAGTCATTTTATATCCAAACTCACTCTATTATTGCCTCCAACAGTATTTCCAAGTTTACCTGATTATGTTCACTAAGTGTATTTTCAAATAGCATATTTTCAAATCCACTGAATCATGGTCTCCAAGTACATCTCTAAGTTCACTTGATTGCCACTTCCATGAGTATCACAAATTACCGACCAGTATTGACTGCAGCTAGTTCAGTTAGACTATGCATAAATGAATGGATAATGAGGTACATCAATATATGGACACACAGATATATCGAAACATAAATCCATTGATATATAGGTACATAGAAATATAGAACATAATATAGACTGAATACATTAGTTTTGAATATGTTTCTCAATAAGTAGAAACTGTGATTTTCAGACACACCAGCAGTATTTCCAAAGGATGTTTATTTTCCCACACTGCTCTACTACAATTTGATGTGCCCTTAAGTAGATCCCTTGCAGTTCCAGATGCTATGAAGTTTATGACCTAATCTTCTATATTGTGATAGATTTGTGGCCACCACTCACCAGGTTATCTGATGGTTAATATATGTATTCTTCGAAGTCAATCATTTCACCTATAGGGCAATATGTTAGTATAATTTTCGTACTCCCAGTCTCTCCTGGTGACTAATGCACATTCCACTGCTATACTATTAAATTGTACTCTATGTTGTTAGAAAAATAACATCACTAATGACATGGTTGTACTTTCTCAGTACTCATGTTGAGCAATTCAGTATGGTAAATATGACTCAAACTGCTCCAATATCTCCTGAATATCTACATTGCTTTGTGAATTGCTGTTTGTCCAATGTTATACACTTGTTTTACACAAATTTTCAATTCTTTCCAGTAGTATACATCATATATATTTTGACAATAATAGTACAATATTGAGTGTCAGATAGAAATTTTCTAAGATAATGTTTGTAAGGTTATTCTAATACAATCCCACTACATATTTTTACACTCACTTGGCTGCTACTCTGTTGCTTTCTGACATAATTCCTGAGCAGATAATCACTAGAATCCCAGTCTAAAAGCCGAGCTGTTGTTATTTTATATTTACCACAACTAGCTGGGCTTTCTGCAAGTGTGTAAATCTACCCATTAGCTATCAGAGAATATCAGCTATTATAATAGTACTAAAATCTAACTGTAAACCTCCACATTATGCTCTAGCCCCTCTATAGAATATTGCTCCAGTGGCTATTATGATTAATGGCATTTTGGGGTAGTATTCTAGACAAACCTCTTATAGAATCTTTGTAGTTGTATTATATTTACTAGTCATAAATATGAATCAGTCTAAAATTCACATCTTTGGTCTGATTTTCTCTTTGCTAGCTGCAACGGTTTGGAGATGCCATTTCACAATGCTGTTGACGTTATTGGCTAGGCTATTGATCTGTGGGTGAAACCCCCTCAACATCTGTACCTTTCTCAAACTAATTGTATTCAGATCTTACCAACAGTTGATGGTGAATTTGATGGACCTGTTACTAACAATTAAAACTTGGAATCCATGGAAATAGAAGCAGACTTTGGTGAACATCTCTGCTAATTATCAAACAGACAAATTCTTGTTTAGAGTAAGTCTTCAAATATCTTGCATTGTCAGCAAATTATTACAGATATCTATGATGTCCATTCTGCTGTATCTGAACTGTTGGGTTGGTGACTAACTTTGCATTGGCATGTTAACAGACTTGTTGTCAACTTCCAGTAGTTGTCAAAACCTATACTATTTCTTATTAATTGACTTTACACAATGGTAGTCTATACAGTCTCTAATGTACTCATAATATTTATGGTACTCATGTGGAAACATATCAAGCTGATTTCGATCCAATAGTGTATAACTGACTCTAAACTAACTGCGGAGTGCAGGATGGTTGGCTTGGCATAGTAGCAAATTCTGGAGTATCAGTGGAATATACAGATAGTCAGTTGTATAGTATAAATCTATGCCAGTGCTGTTTATTTAGTAATATTAAACCCAGTCTTGATATTGTTTCTTCTCACCTTCTAGGGTTGCTATATGTAATTCACATGCATTATGTAAAAGTCATCTTGATATACTACTTACAATTCTTACAATTAGTTATTCTCTGGAACTACAATAATAAACATCTTCTTTATCATAGTTGCTACCTGTCCTTTTACCGCTTTGGACTATACCTCAATCGCATTGTCAAATATTATTACTACCAACCAGTTTAGCGTATTACCTAGCTCTATGGAATCTATAAAACATAATTTGTCAATCACTTCCCAAAGTGAGTATGATAGCCATTTCTTTATGATTGACAGTTGTGAGTCTTAATCTGATGTGTTTTCCACTATTTGTCACTTAGGTGGTACAGTAAAAGTAAATATTCTCATAATTGAGTTGATGGTTCAAAGTATCATGTATATAGTTATACACTCCTGACCAATATGAAATTCTCAACATATACTCCATAAGAGTCTCCAGAAATCCAAGTTGCTAACTACAAGTTACAGCTGTTAAAGAATATATTGCAGTTCACAATACTCAGTCTGGACTTGAAACTGTCTGGCTCTAAGATGTTAAAACTGATATTGTTGATTGGGATTATTAACTCTGAGCAGCTCTGCGTTGTATATTCTGTATCATGCATCTGGATTGTATAACTTGTTGGCAAACAATATTATCTATTAATCTGTTCACATGATGTATTACATGCTTGATTGCATTTATTGCTAGGTTGACTAAATTGCCAAACCTAATGGATTTATTTGGACTATATAGCAGCTACCCTCTTTCAATTGCGGTGTAAGGAATAGATATTAGAGTATAATTATTCATGTAATGTTTATAGTACTAGTAAACTGTCTCCTGCTAAAGCACAGGTGCATATAACATGTCCTGTGACAAATCACCCCCCTGTCTATATAGTTAGCTCACTATAATTCTTAAATTTTAAACAATAATCAAACTGTACATCTTCATATATAATTACTCGAGTTTCCATTTGCAACAATACCCACCCAATCACTATGCCTGAGCCTACTATACTAAGTATATGCATACATGACTTTACACTACTATCACATTTTCTGGAAAGGTCAATCTTATAACCACACAATGTATAGGTTGACCTCTATTTTGGTGAGCATGAAAGTACAAAGTCAACAATATAGAAATCCACTTTGACACAAGCCCAGAGTATTATGGATATCATTAGTACTCAGGCTGTAGAAGTTCACTTCTTCATCAACTTGTTATTTGACTGACACAGTGACAGTTTCTGCAATGTATACAGCAGTAGGATGTATTGTATCCAGACTAGCAATATCCACACTTGCTATTATATAACCAAAACTACTAATGATCTAATGCTAATAATAGAACTACTAAGAACAACATTGAATTCACTGACACTGAGGTATAAAATATTCACAGTTGATAAAAACAGTGATATTACCCCTCAATGTGTACAACTAACAACAACCTACTGAAAAGCAACCAGATGATGATATTTGAATCAATTCTGCTATATTCGATAAACAGTGCACTCAAGATGATGATATTTTCTGCCAATATATTCTACCTGCAAATGTATTCTACTTTAGGATGAAAGTTCACTTACAGCAAAGATGCCATCCCACAGCAAAGCTTACTTATAATGATAATACATTTGTTTGAATCAGATATTCAATTTTAGCTAATCATGTCAACAAATACTCACTGCAATAATCACATCATCCTGTTTACCTGATCACTATTGTTCCCAACTTCGATTATATCACCAAAATCAATAATGTGACAAAAGCTGATAGTTGACCTGCAGACTCCTGAAGTTAATGACTATATGGAACTTGATGAATACTAAATACACTTTAGATGCTGCATCTCATATCCAGCAGCTATTTGCAGGTACTATTGGTAGTGAAAAACTATTAAATGACTAAGAAACAAGTGGATTCACAATTTACCACACAGTATAATTAGCTTCACTTTTTCTCTCTATCTACATAACAATCCAGTGTCCCAAAGACTAGCACCGGAGGCTCGCACACACTCAGTCAAGTATTGCTTACACAACTTTATTTCAAGGTTATTTGTGCAGTATAATTGTGTATATATTACCTTCTTTGAAGTCAGGCTATATCCAGAGACCCTCTGTTCATGAGAGAGAAAGATGCATGCAATTTAAACGTTCAGCTCTTACAGTTCCAGCTTTGAACTAGGTATGAATCTGCAGTGGTATAACAGCAATCACTGCTGAAACTTCATACCCTACCAGATGTAAACTTTTGATTATTCAGCTACCAACTAACTAGCATCGACAGTAGATCAAACAATTAGCAACAACAATTGGACTGTTTGATGAGATAATCCTGGCCTTCATTTCTAAAGCCAAAAGAAATTAGGATTTCTAGAGCTGCTGTAGAGTGGAACAGCAGATACTATACCCCAGCAGTGGTAACTATTACAGATTGGATAAGTAACCATATACCAGTGGCATTAGTTGCAGCAGAGAAGCAGCCACACAGAAACTGTCAATGACTGCAACTGACTGGCTGAAAACCCAAGCAAGTGAGTTGATGGTGGGGCTTGGTCCATTCATGGGCAAACTACTAACTATAAGACCTTCTGTATTTGAAGTTATATCGCATTCATACTGTGTTGCTTCGTTAGCAATTGCTGATCATAGAGCTAAACCTTTCATTTGAAATAATGAGGTCTGTATTTGAGAGATTTCATAACTTGTCACAGGGTTTCAGGTACTAATTCATCTGAGTAACCACATAGTACTAAAGCTGGCTGAGTCCTATGTGGTGATACAAAGGTAAAGTGAATTCTTAACACTTCCCAATATCACTTTAGATGTTGTTGCTGGGATAATTTCAACCAAAGGCAAATATAGAACATGCTGGCAGCATCGATCTACCGAGTTCTATTCAGAGTACAATTCTATTAGATATATATGAGAGTATATGAAATTTGTTATCAGCTGAGCATTGAATTTCAAAAAAAGAGGGGGATAACTTTACAGAAATTAAAAACAACACCTACCCCACACAGTCAATGTACCGGAGGTGCTGAAATAAACCTCTATGAAGCAAATTCACCAATAGACATAGCCAGCAGCAACAAGCAGACCACCTGAAGAATTATCGAACTTGATTCAGAGAATCGAAATAATGTCATACTGACAAGTCATAGCCTGCACATTAGAAGCAGAGTTGTCAAGTATACCTGAAGCTGTGGTAAGAACACCCAAGGAAAGCTGGTAAGCATAACCTGAAATTGGAAATGATAGGTTCACTTAGCATAAAACAAATGTGAAGTGTACCTGCATGGATACCAGAGACAGCAGAGAGTCAATAGACAAGGCCAAAGCCAAACCAAATTACATATCACATCACAAAACTTTTGGTTACTATTCTTGATGCTGTTTGCATTGCTAGTAGGCCACATTGCTAATTAAGAATTGATGTAATTGAGAAGATGTTGATAAAGCAATTACTATTCAAAAAGGTAGCTTACAGTTTATACAATAATATTCTACTAACAGATTCAGAGTCGATAATGATGTAGTCTACCGAGTCACAGAACACAGACTGTGAATTTTACAGAAACGTGAACGAGCATGTCAACCAAGTTGACCATGATTCTATAGCCATCACTGATCAATAGTACAACTATGATGTTGACTGAAATATTACATAACCAGATATCAAACCAAGGTTACTAAATCTAAATATCCCCAATTCAGGATGAATCTACCAGTCTACACCAAGTACCAATTGCTACCAGCTGTAAGATGTACTCTTTAGTGCATATAAAAGCACTGCACAGTACTCAGATAGTACAAGCACACTGGGACTTAGACAGCATTACAATCTTAGAGAAGCTCAATTGTTGAATGTCTTTCAATGAAATGTAACTATATCCAAGTGACAAATCTGATTGGCAGCCATGGATAATACCAGCAGAAGCTCCAATTCTTACCAAATAAAGACAAATTTTAACTATAAGTTATACTGAGGTACAAGCTATGGAAATGGTTAGTTATTGGAGTATTGGTTAGGAGGTCAAAATATGCAAATGGAATTACTATAAGATGTTTTCTTGTTTCTCCAATCTCTTCTTCTCTTATTTGGATCTGAGCCTGGTACATATCGTATTGATATGGATTTTTACTACATGCCACTGCAGGTGGAGTTTTCCTGTGTACTGGATTCCCCAAATAGCTACCTAAAGTATATCTAATCAATTCTAGGACATGTGGGTTTCTAGATCTGCATATATAGAACAGTTATTTGATTGCTTCATTTTCTTTTCTTTGCTCTTCCACTCCTAAGTGGGGTATACAGTCCAGGAAATCTGTACATAAGAAGGGATATAATCTAGTAGTATAGTTGCACATGATATGTCCAGGGCAGAGTAACCCCTATTTTGTATAGTCAGCATGCTATAAGCCTTAGATCTTTTGTAATAATCTTAGTACTCATCTATATATATATAATTTCTTAAGTTTACATTTGGCATATTATCTACTCCAATTCTGTAGGATACCTTACCAGGACAGGTCGTCACATACAAGCTATTTGTTTTCCACTGCATCCAGTTATTTGAACTTTGCAAGGTATTATTGGTAATATATAAGGCATTCTAGTCAGAATGGATATGATATTGACAGAATTTATCAGCAACTGGCAGAAGACTGCTTCAGAAACTAGTAGAGTTATAAATCACTTTTGAGTTATCTGTGTCAGACCAGTTTGCAAGTGTCATTATATTTTCCTTTGTGATCGCAATATACTTTCTGTTGACAATAAATCTGAAAAAGTGTACTATTGTATAAAATGTACATTTCTATACATGTAACTGAAACTCTTCCCATTGAACTAAATAAAGAGCAGCTTTTATCTCATGCTATTGTATCTCCTTTCTCCAAGAGTATATCATAATATAGTTTAAAAATATAATATAGTACTTTCTGGTAATTGATTGCCAGAGTAATTCAGTTTGGTATTATTAATCAGTTGGTATTTTCTTGCCACAGTATAGATTTGAAATTATCCAATATATTTTTGGCCATATTATAAACAGATAAGCAAGAAGATCAGTTGAGCAAATATGGGTTCTTCCTTTAAATGCACTAAAATTTGAATAGTTTTTCGTTGAGTTGTATCCCATTTTCAGTTCCATTTGGTGAGCTCCACAACTTCAGCTTGAATTTATTGTTTCATCCTAATTAAATCTTAATACGATCAAATTTTCCGCTGAGTGGTTTTGTATACTCTGCGATCTTCAAGTTTCAGATTTGAGATTGCATCACTATTCTCAATGCTGCTATGGATTATAACTAAAATACACTTTAAATTAATAATTATCCAGCCATTGTTTCAATATTAATATGATTTCAAATCTGCAACTGGAAGGTGAAAGAGTATATAATACTGCATATTTGGGGTATACATTATATTATTATAGAATGCAACTTCAATAACTTTATTTGAACCAAAGTTGTAGAATTGCAAGGGCAAATATCTGGTGGGGAAACTGACCCAAAGGAAACAGACCAAGTATTTCATAAGGTAAAATTTATTGCCATATATTATTTTCAACTTCCAAACACTGTATTCAAAATCAGCTATTATAATATCTTGCTTTCTTCTTAGGATTTCTTAAGTGTATATAGTAACTAAGTAGTATCTTTCATCAAATGCTGAAATCTAGGGAGAAGGTAAATAAGCTACTGCAGATAAGGGTAACTGGAAGGTGGAGAGATGGTAACTGGAGATGAGGAAAGCCTGTGGAATGGGAGATTGTGCAACTGCTTTCACCACATTCACATCTAGCCAGCAGTATGTTTTTTACAACATTTTACCCTACTTTACTCATTCGGCCGAAATGTGAGCAAATCATGGGATTCAGATTGCTGTATGGTATGTAGAGCGGATGCGGTCATGTATGCGGGTAGAGTAGACTAGGATGTCAATGGAAACTGTATATATCTAGCCGCTGTAGAGACTTCAAGAATAGGCTGAAACCTCTGTGTAGAGCACAAAGGCGATATTAAATTTGACGGATAACAATCGTTCTCTTTACAAGTAGCACATGATTTGCTCACTTCTCAGCCGCATGAGTACGGTCCCCCTTAAGAACTTTTTGACTAAGCACAAGTGTAGCCCCCAGTGTAGATGCAGGTCCCCAACTCTAATAATTATCATTAATTGTCGAGTGATGATCCATGATAGTCCGTTGCCCAGCCTCTTCCAACATGCGTCGTCATTATTAGTCTTGTTTCAAGCCCTGCGCAAACAAGCTTCTCGCTCCGTCACGCATTCCTAAGGTACTCATCAACTACCAACGCCAAAACACCCACCTAGCCTTCATCAACCACAATTGCTCCTAACCTTTCCCGCACATCGCTATTATGTGGGAGGATAACAACCCCCTTTCATACGACGATTTGCCGGAAGATTCTCATTTCCCACCCTATGACGATCCCTCGCCCCCAGGTTCCCGCGACTCAAACGACTCCGAACCTTCCACCTTTATTACTCGCGCCAACCGCACTCCGTCCGAGCACTCCCACGAAGGCAGGAAGGTTGCCATTGATTCCGACGATGAGGAAGATGAGGAATACCGGCGGATGAAGAGGGAGAAAGGTTACAGCTCTCGAGTAGAACAAATGCTACTCGAGAACAAGAACGTCTTGATCGTCATTTCCGATGCTGGAAAGAATCACGAGGGTAGCGGAGGATACATTGTTTACACGATTCGAACTGGGGTGAGGTTCCGATACTGCTGTGGTAGCCGGGAGAGTTTGAGTTGCTAACGATGTCGGATAGGACCTCGAAGTTCGCCGCCGATACTCGGAGTTCGAGTCGCTTCGTAAAAACCTATCGCTTTTGCATCCATGCATCATCGTTCCCCCGATTCCAGAGAAGCATCAAGTGTCGGATTATGTCACTGCCCCGACGAGCGCAAAGGAGAATGTTAATATCATCGACCACCGCAAACGAATGCTAGGTGTATTTCTACAGCGCTGTTCAACAATGAAGGAGATTCGGTATGACAGTGTCTTTCAACGCTTTTTGGATCCCAATGCTAGCTGGGTATGTATTTGTTGCTTTCTTGTTTTTCGGCATGCCATCGCTAAGAAGCTTTACAGAGCGAAGTCATCATGTCCGCACCAATCACCAGCCTACCCAAACACCATCTCCGAGCCCCACCGTTGAATCCTTCGGAGCCCACAGCAGCCCATCAGTATCTCCCACTACCAGCAATCTCTGCCAAGCTCAAGTTCAGCAGCAGCCCTCCTTCAACCTCTCACGGTCAACTTCCAGGCAACTTTGGTCGTTTCCCACCACTAAATCACAACCTTGCTGAGTCAGAACTTGACCCTTACTTCAACAATTACGAAGCCTCAACAAGGGCTTACGAAGCCCTCCTTACAGGATCTATTGAACGTGTGAACCGCCGGATTTTGAAACGACTGCAAGAACTGTCCCTGGACTACAATGAACTTGGTGTGAGGTACAATGCGTGGTCACTCTCGGAAACCGGTGACCTTTCTTCCGCTATCGAAAAGATCGGTCAAGCGGTGGACAGCACCTACATCAAGACGGAGGAGCTAACAGGAGTTCTCGGAAGCGGTTTTGCTGAGCCCATCCGCGAGAGCGCGCAGTTTGCTGGTGTTGTCCAGAAGGTGTTGCGGTATCGTGTTCTAAAGCGGATACAGGAGGACATGACCAGAGACCTTCTTTCACAGAAGCGCCAGCTGCTGGATAGTCTCGAAAGATCCGAGCAGGAGGCTAGAAGGATTGAACAATACCTTCATGGCAATTCTCAGCTATCTTCGAAATCAACTTCCGAGAGAAATAGCAGTGGAAAAGACCCTGAAATTGAGTCTATCGATTCGACTGATTTCCCGCCTACACACTCCAAAACCTCACCGCCCCCTCAGCAACGAAGGAAGTCTACTTCCGCCCGCACCGCTACGTCACCTGCAGGTCACAAGAAGAGTAGCTCGTTCTCAGCAGCACCTAGTACTTCGTCGAATATTTTCGCCAGAGGCTTTGGGAGGCTTGGCTATGCGATACATGGTGTTGTCGATGTTGATCCTGAGCGGACCCGAAGAGATAACATTGGGAAGACGCGAGAGGTAATTGTGCAGCTTGAAAGTGCTGAGAAGGCGGTAGAGAAGGATGTCGAAGAGGCTGGGAGGGCAGTGTTGAAGGATCTGAGACGATTTCAGGCAGAGAAGGTGAAAGACCTGAAACACATCATGAGGGAGTACGCGAAGGTACAGATCGAGTGGGCAAAGCGGTGTAAGGAAGCTTGGGAGGACGCCGGAATGGAAGTGGCAAAAATCCAGACCAAATAAGTTATGCCTCATAGCCTCCGTCGGTGAATTCAGGTGCTGTTTTCTTGCTTTTGGGCTGGGAACTGGGAGGATTTCCTTGTATCAATCGTCTGGCGGTATGGTTGTTTTGCTTTTTCTGTCGGTGATATGTGGTTCGTGCATTAAATAGCGATGTGGCTTCGATGATGGGCTGTGTTTAGTATCGGAGTGTGGTACAACAAAGGTTTCAGACTAGGTGTACTTCAGTTGAAAAGAACCCAATTAATAGTTTTGAACGCTTGGGAGCCTCAATTGAATCGGTGATGGCATCAATTTCTTGTGACTACTCCCGCAACCATAATACTGTATTATTTACAGTGGTCCGGACCCTGATTGGTGACAAGTATTTTTCAATCGGACGGCTGTTGCTGACAGCTCTACACTGACCGGACATGGTGATGAAGCTTGAACCAGCAGTGTGCTCAGGTATCTCTCTTTCCTGCGTTGCGAGGTGCCCCTTTTCACTGGCATCATCTTACAATTCAGATTCCTTTCCTGCCAGAAAAGGTGGCGTAAAGGGTGGACCTGCAGGAGAAGAACTGCTCAGAATGCCCTTCGGCTTGTTTAGATTGTACTACGCTGACAGACTTTAACCCACCGGACGCCGGCCTGCTGACGCTGACAAGTAGATAAAGATTTCTGGCCGGACACCCCCATATGACTGCTGACATCCGGATCACTGTATGTAGTACAGTATACAGTAATTCATTCCCTCCCCGTCTAGTAACCAGGCGGATTGACCCTCTGACTGACCCTCGTCCACTTCGGCACCTCTATCCCCAATATCAGTTCCATACACGCACCACCCACTCTCCGGGGGATAACATACTGTGCACACCCTTCCGATACTCCCTCGCCTTCCGGTCAAAAAGGGTGTACTTATCCTTCGCCTCCATTTCGGCCTCAGTGGGCATCTCGGCCTTCCACCGCTCGATAGCTGCAATAGTATCGCCGCCCTGCTTCTCGAGTGCGGTTGAGAGCGTCTCGACGAGTCTGTCGACGCGCTGCAGACGCTTGCGCTGGCGGTATTTTTGCGGGGCGGACATGCGCCAGGGGATTTTCCTATGTGTAGCGGGTCAGCGAGATCCATGGAGGAGGAACGAAGGGCGAGAGTACCATAGCAGGCCGCCGAATAGCGGCTGGGACGGTCGTAAGGCACCAAACATTGCTATAGTGGAGCTAGAGTAGGAGGTGCGGTAAGGTATCTTAACAGTTACGGCTCAAAAAGAGTTTCCAGCTTACTCAGCCTGGGACAAAAGTATCGAAGCCCGAGCAATATCCCCCCCTCCACCTATCAACATGAGAGAGTAACGAATCCCTCCAAAAACTCGGCAATTAGCAAAATATTCAATTCAATAGCCCAACCGATGGTCCCCTCCCACCATCTTCGATACTCCGTCTATGCGTCGTGCCCTGTATGCGCGGCTGTCGCAGTCGTATTACAACTTCATATATGCCGTAGCACACCCGAAGCGCCCGATGGCTGCTACCACTCCCGCGGCGATGACATTTATGATTGGCATTGGGTACGTGTGTGCGGAATGCCAGCGCCACTTCTTCGAGGGAAGGAGCAACGAGAAGAGGAAGCAGAAGCGGACAATGGCTATAGTTGGGAAGCCACCGGTAGTCAGATACGTAATGCCTAAGAAGGAGGAACTACTATCGCTGGATTCCGTGGAAAAGAAGGAACCACCGTCCAAGCTTAAGGGGAGGAAGGGAAGGCCGCTAGTCAGACAAACTTTTGAGGGGAAGAAGAACCCGCTACCCAAGCGTGATTCTGAGAGGAAGAGGAGGAAGAAGGGAGAACCGCCACCGCTCAAATCAACCTCTAAGGAGAGGAACGAGCCGCAGCCCAAAGCCGCTTCTAAGAAGATGAAGATGAAGAAGAAAACGAAACTGCCTGCTTGTAAGGAGAAGGAGGAACCACTCAAACCCGCACCTTTAGAGAAGAAAGAAACACCATTGGAAGACTTCCTTCTCCACGTCAACATCGACGAGCTAAAACTAGGTTCTCGGCGATTAATGAAGTACGTAGAGCACCACCCGGAGCTGCCAGAACTGAATGCTAAGACCTCCGCCATGTTCGCGCGGCTAATGGAGGAGTCCGATTTCTCCGTCGTGGGGGCCACAAAGCTGGTGGACCACCCCAAGTACCGGCGGGATTGGCGGTTGTGGAATAGTCTGCTTGCGTTTAGGCTACGTTTGCAGCAGGATGCCGGGGTGAAGGAAATATGGAAGGGGATCAAGGCGCGGGATCTTGATCTGCCGACGCAGGAGGAGGAAGCACAGTCGATGTGGAAGATACTCGTGGCTACCGCGCTGAGGGACGATAGTATGGCGGATGAACTGATCGGGTATGCACATGATCATTCGGAGAGGAGTAATCACCAACGGCAATGGGCTCCGTTGTATGATGAATTCATGCTGCACCATGTCGTGAATCTATCCGAGTATGATACGGTGCTGGAGTGGCATTGGCGTCTGTTTCCTGTGTTTACCTCACAGTCTTGGGCTACGTTTATTGCTAAGGCGGTAAAGAGACAACCGAGCCCCAGATGCCACCACCTACTGCGTATGATTCACCGCACATTGCAGCGCCCAGGCTTGTACACTACCGTCATCCAGGATTTGTGCAGCAAGAATATGTACAGAGAGGCATTTCGGTGGAGCAAGCATTTTTTAAACTTCGATGATCTACCGACAGACACATCGGCTGCAAATGAGCTGGTTATATGGCTGTCAAGGAACGGGACGTATGGGGAGCTCCGAGAGCTGATCCAGCAATTTAACGAAATGGGGGTGCCAATGGTAGAGAGTACAGCGGTGGCAGCAGTGAAATCGCGGAGAGCAACCAAGGAGGCGGTGGACATTGTATTCAAACTGGGTGGATTCCCTCCCGAAGCATTGGGGGACGAGTTCTGGTACACACTCTTCGAAACGAACCTCACACCCAAAGAAGTCTTCACTTATGCCCTCTACTCTGACTCCAGCTCTAGCTGCGTCGTCGGTCCCAAAACCCTCCAGAAGGCGTCACAAGTACTACAGTGTGACTATCAGGCAACAACCCAGATACTCGAAATGGCCGGGCTCTGTTTGGACCTCACCTCTGCTTCCCCACCATCAGACCCACTACCTCCCGATCCATCAGACCCACAACCAATAATCGACATTGCACAAAATGAACAACTTCAACTCCTCCTCCTCCGCCATCAAATCCAAGCAGCCCTCGACCACCTCTCTTTCATCTGCAAAAACAACATAATACTAACCCACGAATCCCTCATCCTCCTCTCCCGCACGTTCCTCCGTCCCCGTCGCCGCGGAAAACTCCCCATGAAAACCCTCCATGTGTTTTGGAAGTACGGTACGGACGTGGACACGATGATTATTCTGCTCCTTGCGCTGCAGCGCTCGGGTACACCGATATTGTGGCATCTGTGGAGTGAGATTATCAGGCGTCTCGGGATGTCGAGACGGCTGCAGGAGCTGGAACGGTTACTGGGTACACTGGCGGATTTGTACTGCGAGTCCGCGCTGCCTAGGAGGAGTAGAGAGAATCCGCTGCGGAAGCTTTTTATTCCTACAAAGCTACGGAGTTTAATGGAGTGGGGACTGCTGAGTAGAGATGATCCGTTGTGGGGTGTACGTATGCTGCTGATGTTGAGGCAAAAGGGGGTGCATGTGGATCAGCGGAGTGTGGAGCGGGCGGTTCGGGTGAGGCTTGGGAGGGCGGATGCGCATTTAGGGAGGGCGGAGGTGGGGACGGTGTTGAGACGGGTTGAGGAGACGTGGGGGGAACAGATTTGGAGGGGGGGTGTGGACCAATTGGTGGAAGAGGTGGAGGAGGAGAGGTATAAGGTTCGGATGGAGAGGAGGAGGAGGGAGTGGGTGATACGACGGATGGGGTGGACGAGGAGGAGGGCTGATGGGGTTGTGTTAAAGGGGTTGTTTGCTGGCGTTAGGTATGGGGGACGCTTTCGTGAGTAGTGTATATTGACGTTCAATGATAGCGCTGGTCTGAATGGGCGCCTATGTCCAACTCCTGAGACTGCGGGCTTCCTTCAGTACAATATGCATGTTTCCATCATTCAATTAATGATATGTCATATCACACTGGGGAAGGCGTTGTCCATCCAGTCCGAGAATGAGAGGCCGTGCAAGTAATGTTGCATATGTTCCGTACGGTGTCGACTCGCAACCTGGAGCCGGCCCAACCGCAACCCGGAGACGGTTTGCAAATGTTCGCCAGTTCGCGAGTGGGAATAAATGTCGCGAACTGTAAGGGTCGCCGATGGTACGGAACACATATGTATGGAACAAAGAAACTGCTGTTTGTGTGCGTGACTGCTTCTACAGCTCTTCATATATTCTCACACGAGAGCCAAGCTAGCTCTCTTCTCTAATACAATCATCATCATCTCAAAGTAATAAGTAGTAGGACAGCATAACTAGGTGATGACGTATTTTACCGGGTGACCGCCCATGACTGTGAAACCGACCACCTGCGGGTGGTATTTATTGACCCAAATGACCTGTCTTAACCACTCTCCCTGACCTAGTCACTACTGGAGGTTGACTACTAACCCCTTCTCTCCATTTTCCATGCTCCATAGCATCCTCTAGGTCCAGCATATCACCAATATATACAACAGAGTCCTCCTCCCCCCATTCTCCTCCTCATCCCACTACTCTCCACCCACCATATCTTCTTCCTCATCCTCCCAATCACTAAGCACAATTGCAGGTACCTTCTTTGCACCTATGATCTTCTTTTCCACATGTTTAGAGCTCTTTGACCCCTCTCCAGAGGATACTACCTTTGCTGCAACATTTTCTTGGCACATTTTGGCTTTGGCAACTTTTTCTCTGTCTAACCTCTCTCTTTCTTCCCTGAGCTAAACCACATCCTCAGCTATATACACACAAGCTTTACCAAGGTGGTGGTGGTCCTTTGCTGCTACTCCAGTGGTGTCTTTGGCCTCTGAGTGAAGTGTACTCAGCATTTCATCTCCTAATTCCTTATCTGCAAGTACACTCTGAGCTGACCTTCCCAGCAGTGCCACAAGAGCCTTCATCTTAAAAGTGAAAGGTGATTGGCGAGTAACAAGGTGAAGTGCACTGTGGCGTAATCAACTTACAGCTCTGGGCTGTGTGGGGGTTATGCTGAGGAATGGAGTGGGAGTGGCTGGCAGGGATTTGAATCAAGTGATATTTTGTAACTACCAAATAAATACATTGCATGGGTTAAGAGACCACATCCCGGTTGCCTTAAAGGCACTCCAGATGTTATTCTCGGTATATACTGCAGCTGTAGCATGTGTGACAAGTCTGTAGGAAAGAATTAGAGTGAAGTATAGAGTGATATAGCAGGTGGGCTTACTCATAAAACTGTCCTTTCCTAATTGCATTCCCTCCATTTCAAACCCATATATCCAGCTCATTGCTATAGCAGTGGAACAGAGGATGAAACAGCCCAACATCTAGAGATTGTAGAATGTGTGCAGAGTGCGCAGGGAGGCAAATAGGGTGGATATTTCTTTTCAAGCAAAAATCAAAACATTGCCATGTTAGATGAAAGCCATGCCCATGAAGGATTAGAATATGTGGCTTGCCCTTTGCGCTGTAATGGTTAGCATAAGCAGAAGGTCAATCTAATGGTACAAACATCTTAATAGTATATTTCTCAATGTTTTGTTGCATCTATTCTAATCTCACTTCATTGTCAGTTCAGCATTTAAATGACCATGGAATTGTTGCTTGCTCTTCATCGTGTACACCATTATACCATCCCAGTAGATGCTTACCCCCCTTGTAGATATACATGGGTGGTATAACTCTACCATCTGTGGCAATACACTTTTTAACTGTCACAATTGCACAAGTTTCATCCTGGGTATAGCAGGAATTCTTTCAATCTGTACAGCATATAACCTTCACTTTGTGAGCCTGACCAAGTTGAAAGCCCTTTCCATCCATATTGTAAATGTTTTCTGGTTATACATTGAGCTTTCTAACAAGTTTTCCAAACTGCACATCCCCATGATCCATTGCAATATACTGGTAGCAGCCTTACCATGCACCCTGACATGGGATCCTGCAGGCTACACCAGATATTCTGATCCATGTCAGTCTTAAGAAGCTTCTTCTGCTGCAAAATACGTGGGGGCTGGGGATGAAAGTTCTGAGGATCATAGGGTAACATAATTTATGATGTAACTGCCCAAGACCTCGCAATAAATCACGCAAAAAAGCACACAAGCGCCAGAAGCAACAATGCTTCATTACCCCACACACAAGTTGAATATTCACTCTCTCCCCACAACAATGCAACCATGTGTTGAGTGAAGTGCAGAGACAGAGTGATTGAGAGAGAGAATGAGACTCATGAAGTGAAACATGTATACCGTTCAGGTCTTGAACCATCTATCTGTGCTGAAGCTTCAACATCTATCAGCAAAATGCATTTTTGTCTCTGGGAGCCTCTGGGTGTATTTGTGAGTTATTGGACCAGAATCCCCGGGTGGTTAAATCCCAGAGTTGACTGGACCGAGGCAGTGGTCTTCAAGTAGGGAAAAGCCTCGGTGCAACCATAATGGAGATATCATATCCCTGGTACCAGCATGGTATGCTTACTTACTATAGACTATGACTGCCTACCTTGTACTTTGGTGATTAGGGATGTGTTATGGGAATGTTATGCAAGTGTTACCATGTGTAATATTGAATTACAGAATGAAGCAAATTTCTCATACTGCATGCATTTTACCAACCCCCTTTTTTGAATCATCACCTCCACCACCATTGCCATCACCACCATTGCCATCTCCACCATCACCATCACCGCCATCTGGTATTTTATGCTGATATTATTCCTTCATCAGCTGTATGGAATATACCCCTGCCAACTCTCAGCGAAGCCATATCCACGCCAGATGGGAAGCCAGATACACTGCTTCATTCAAAGCCTGATCTTACCAACGTTGTTTCAGCAAATGCAGATCCACTGTTTCCAGGGAAGCTCAATCCTTCAATACTAGTGAGCCCAGATGTACTGCTACCAGCGACACCAGTTTCACCCCTACCAGCGAAGCCAGATCCACCACTACTGCTCCCAGTGAAGCCAGATTTTCAGAGGTAAGAGTGAGCTGGTCTGAGAGGTGAGACCAAGCATGTTAGAGTTGTGAGAGCGAAGCCAAATCCAAAGCGGCTTGCCAGCTCATAGCAAATCCAGATGAACTGCTACCAGCAAAGCCAGATGAACTGCTACAAGCTTGCTCCCAGCGAAGCCATATCCACTGCTACCAGTGAAGTCAGATCCACCGCTACCAGTTTGCTCCCATCAAAGCCAGATTGTCAGAGAGGTGAGAGTGAGCATGTGAGAGCGTGAGACCAAGCATGTCAGGGTTGTGGGAGCTAAGTCAGATCCAGAGCTTCTTGCCAGCTTATAGCAAATCCAGATTGTGTGCTACCAGCGAAGCCAAATCCACTGCTACCAGCATACTCCCAGCGAAGCCAGATCCAAAGCTTGTTGCCAGTACATAGCAAATCCAGATTATCTGTTACCAGTGAAGCCAGTTTCACCCCTACCAGCGAAGCCAGATCCACCTCTACCAGCAATGTCTGATCCACTGCTACCAGCTTGCACAAGGTGAAGCCAGTTTCACCCCAACGAGCAAGGCCAGATTCACTGCTACCAGCGAAGCCAAGTTCACCCCTACCAGCAAAGCCGGATCCACGGCTACCAGCGAAGCCAGTTTCACCCCTACCAGCGAAACCAGACTCACCGACACCAGCTTGCTCCAAGCAAAGCCAGTTTCACCCCTACCAGCGAAGCCAAATTCACTGCTACCAGCTTGCTCCCAGCGAAGGCAGTTTCACCTCTACCAGCGAAGCTGGACTCACTGCATTGTCAGAGAGGCAAGAGTGAGCATGTCAGAGCGATGAGACCAAGCATGTCAGAGCTTTAAAAGTAAGTATGTCAGAGTTGAGAGAGCAAGCTTTTCAGTTGGGGAAGTGAGCATGTCAGATTTGTGGGAGTGAGCTTGTCAGAGTTGTGGGAGTGACCTTGTCAGAGTTGTGAGAGTGAGCATGTCACAGGTGTGGAAGCAAGCTTGTCACAGTCATGGGAGTGAGAGTGTGCACTAGTCAGAGTTAACCAAGCGGGCGTGTTAGATTTAAAAGAGTGCATGTTAAAGAAGCGAAAGAATATGTCAGAGTAGGAAATAATGAGTAATTGTGATGAATATAGAGTATAATTCATGAATTGCAGTATATAGTATATGTGGTACAGTTGAATTACAGTATTGTTACAGTTGTGCTATTGGTAAATTACAGTTGTGTTATCGGTAAATTACAGGTGCATTATCAGGGTCACAGAAAATGGCTCTGGGGTAGTTTGTATTATATGGTGTTATCGGTGTTACAGGAGGTTACTGTAGGCCATATGGCCTATGGTAAATTGCCCATAACAAAATAACATTTTCCAGACTTGTATATAATACACCCCTGCCAACTCTCAGCAAAGCTGGATCCACTGCTACTGCTCCCAGTGAAACCAGATTGTCAGAGGTAAGAGTGAGCATGCCAGAACTGTGAGACAAAGCATGACAGAGTTGTGGGAGCAAAGCCAGATCCAAAGCTTCTTACCAGCTCATAGCGAATCCAGATGCTCTGCTACCAGCAAAGCCATATCCACCGTTACCAGCTTGCTCCCAGTGAAGCCAGATCCACCGCTACCAGTGAAGCACAATCCACTGCTACCAGCGAAGCCAGTTTCATCCCAACCAGGGAAGCTGGATCCACCGCTACCAGCTTGCTCCCAGCGAAGCCTCATTGTCAGAGAGGTAAGAGTGAGCATGTCAGAGCAGTGAGACCAAGCATGTCAGTGTTGTGGGAGCTAAGTCAGATCCAACGCTGGTTGCCAGCTCATAGCGAATCCAGATTCTGTGGTACCAGGGCAGCCATATCCACTGCTACCAGCTTGCTCCCAGCGAAGCCAGATGCATAGCTTCTTGCCAGCTCATAGCAAATCCAGATTCTCTGCTACCAGTGAAGCCACATCCACCCCTACCAGCATGCTTTCAATGAGTCCAGATCCACTGCTACCAGCGAAGCCAGATCCACCACTACAAGCTTGCTCCCAGGGAAGACCATTTCACCCCTAGCAGTGAAGCCAGATCTTCCACTACCAGCCTGCTCCCAGAGAAGCTAGATTGTTACAGAGGAGAGAGTGAGCATTCCACTGCTACCAGCTTGCTCCCAGCGAAGCCAGATTGTTAGAGAGGTGAGAGTGAAGATTCCACTGCTACCAGCTTACTCACAGCGAAGGCAGTTTCACCCCTACCAGCGAAGCTAGATCCACTGCTACCAGCCTGCTCCCAGAGAAGCCAGATTGTGGGAGAGGTGAGAGTGAACATTCCACTGCTACCAGCATCCTCCCAGCGAAGCCAGATTGTCAGAGAGGTGAGAGTGAGTATTCCGCTGCTACCAGCTTGCTCCCAGCAGAGCCAGAGTTTCACAGAGGTGAGAGTGAGCATGTCAGAGCGGTGAGACCGAGCATGTCAGAGCTTTAAAAGTGAGTAAGCAAAGCCAAATCCACCCCTACCAGCATGCTTCCAGTGATTCCAGATCCAGTGCTACCAGCAAAGCCAGATCCACAGCTACTGGCAAAGCCAGTTTCACCCCTACCACCAAAGCCAGATCCACTGCTACCAGCGTGCCCTCAGCAAAGTCAGTTTCACCCCTACCAGCGAAGCCAGATCCACCACAACTGGTGAAGCCAATTTCACCCCTACTGGTGAAGCCGGATCCACCACTCTCAGCTTGCTCCCAGCGAAGCCAGTTTCACCCCTTGCAGGAAAGCTGGATCCAACGCTACCAGCTTGCTCCCAGCGAAACCACATTGTCAGAGAGGTAAGAGTGAGCATGTCAGAGTGGTGAGACCAAGCATGTCAGAGCTTTAAAAGTAAGTATGTCAGAGTTGTAAGAGTGAGCATGTCAGAGTTGTAGGAGCAAGCTTGTTGGAGTCATGAGATTCAGTGTGTGTGCTTGAGTGTGTCAGAGTTGTCGAACACAGAATGTCAGAGTTAAAACAGCCGATCTACCGATGAGAAAGGAGATGTCAGTAGCAAATGCATGAGTAACTGTGATGAGTATGTAGTATAATCCATGAGTTGCAGTATATAGTACATGTGGTACAGTTCATTTACAGTAATAATTCAGTTGATCTATCTGTAAATTACAGGTATAGTAATAGTAAATCACTGGTGTATTATTGGGGGTTACAGGAAATGGCGATGGGGTAGTTTGTATTATTTGGTGCTATCAGTGTTACGGGAGTTTACTGTAGGTTATATGGCCTATTGTAGATCACATGTAACAGAATTACTTTTTCCAGACTCAGGTGCACCTGGGCGCATCTGGGGGTGCTGGCAACAAGCCTGGGAGCACCTTGAACCACAATAGAGCAGTCTGGGGAAAACATTATCTTCTTTTGGAATGCTGCTGGTGTGTCTGGAAATCATAGCTACTACTTATCATCCAATGATTTTTAAAACACATGTATTCAGTTTGGATTCTCATCTATGTATCTGTGTATGTATGTATCTATGTATCTATGTATGTATGTATGTATGTATGTATGTATCTATGTATCTATGTATCTATGTATCTATGTATCTATGTATCTATGTATCTATGTATCTATGTATCTATGTATCTATGTATCTATGTATCTATGTATCTATGTATCTATGTATCTATGTATCATTATAGCTACCCATCTACACACGGTATATCTGGACCAGCTGCATGCAATGCTTGAGAGTAATCCAAGGTGTGCCTGAAGATGACAAGCAAGTGATCTCAGAGATCTCTTTGGAGACCGTGGTCTAGCAAGTTTGGAGATGCACATGGATGACATGGTCGTGCGATCTTGGAGGCCATGATTGAGCATAGTTGGAGGTGTTGGGAGGCCATGATCATGTGAACTTGGAGGCCATAATCTAGTGACTTTGGAGATACACTTGGAGGGCGTGATTGAATGAACTATGAGATGCACTCCGACATTCTGATTGAGCCAGATTGGAGATGCACTTGAAAGACATAATCGTGCGAACTTGGAGGCCCTAATCGAGCGAGTTTGGATATACACTTGGAGGCCATGATGGGGTGAACTTAGACATGCACACCAAGGCCATGATTGAGTGGGTTTGTAGATGCACTCCGAGGGTGAAATGGAGTGAGTTCGGAGATGCACCTGGAGGCCATGATCGAGCCAGATGGGAGCAGTACTGGAAGGCGGTCAATGGGAGGCACACCGGGTCCTGATGAGACTCTAATCATCAGTTAGTTAATTTGCAACCATCTGAATGTGACAAGGTGACTTTACCTTTGAACTCTCATGGAGAGCTGGTGGTGGTCGATCTTGCAGGGAGGCATGCCAGAAGCTGAAGCTACATTCAGGGGTCAACTTGTAATCATAATAATTAAGGGAAGACAGACAATCATGGGTGGATGCTGTAGTACTCAGTGCATGGTGTACTTGGTGTATGCTGTACTTGGTGTATGTTGTACTCGGTGTTAACTCATGATCATTGCATGGAGAGATAGAGAGGGATCACTTAATTTTGTGTACTGCGATGATTGCAGATTTGGGAATGAGAAAGTGAGATGGAGGATGATGATGGGAATGATATGGAGGATATGAGCAGACATGTGAAACCAGGGGTACGACTTGCCTGACTGGGATCAGATGATCTCATATCGGTGTTATTACCCATGGGTTTGCGAATTGTATATACTGTATTGGGAAAGGTTAATTGACTTGCTCATGAAATGTTTCATGTTCCAGTTTCTCATAATGATTTCCCATCTCTGATCATTTCTCTCTATCTCGTCCTCAACTCTACCATCACCTCAGAAAACAAACTTACGTCATCCCTCATAATCTCACCATGCCATAATCATGAGTTAACACTGAGTACAGCATAAACACAATACTGCGTACACTGAATACTTGATACACCGAGTACTGGGTAAACTGAGTTCTTCATACACCGAGAACTGCACACACCGAGTACTGCATACACCGAGTACTGCATACACCGAGTACTGCATACACCGAGTACTGCATACACCGAGTACTGCATACACCGAGTTCTGCATACACCGAGTACTGCATGGATCAAGTACTGCATACACCAAGTACTGCATACACCGAGTACTACATACGCTGAGTACAACATACACCGAGTACTGCATACACCGAGTACTGCATACACCGAGTACTGCATATGCCGAGTACTACAATCACTGAGTACTGCATACACCGAGTACTGCATACACGGAGTACTGCACACACCGACTACTGCATACACTGAGTACTGTATACATTGAGTATTTCATACACTGAGTACTGCATTATCCCAAGATTGACTATCTCCCTCTCCCAGCCAGTCTCTCATCTCTTGGTGGAACTTGTTGTACTGAATTCTCTATAATACAACAATCATGAGTTAACCAATGAATCGAGTCCGAGCTACTGTTGCACCTCCCGTCTGATCTATGGTCTCCAGATTGACCACCCCCCAGTTTGACCACCTCCAGATTGACCACCTCCAGATTGACCACCTCCAGATTGACCACCTCCAGATTGACCACCTCCAGATTGACCACCTCCAGATTGACCACCTCCAGATTGACCACCTCCAGATTGACCACCTCCAGATTGACCA
>Ga0307512_10000634_pt1 | contig 52106 bp, 53 predicted proteins | sample 14_EM_MG_FD_200267 | JGI IMG/M metagenome (GOLD analysis project Ga0307512, IMG submission 200267) | Populus trichocarpa ectomycorrhiza microbial communities from riparian zone in the Pacific Northwest, United States - 14_EM | ecosystem: Host-associated > Plants > Roots > Unclassified | place...
CCGGGACGGACCAGGCCTCCGAAATGCATGCCCCGGACGGGACCGTCATTCGGGGCCCCGAAAGACGCCAGTCGCCCCGGACCGTTGGGAAGCCTGATGTAGAGTACCGATATCATGTGATGTTGGGCTAGGGTTTTAATTGGCGCGAGAGCCTGTAAATCTTGGATGACTACATGTTATCTTAGACAATTGAGAGAGTGGGAGTTAAGAGACTCATCACAGATTTGGCAGCAACACCTATTAGTCGACATACGCTTCCGGACGGGCTTTGAAATGGTCTGATAATCACGCTGGCAGCTTAGACAGTCCGGACCAGTCCAGACAGATTCCAGACCAGGGCGCAAAAATTGTGCACTGGTCCGATCCCATTGCGAAATTTGAGTAGACTGGACTAGACTGAACTTGGGCGGTTCCCGTCTGGACTGGTCCGCACCTGGACCGCTGGCAACACCGGGCACGATTTGGTGCAACCAAAAAATTTCATTGGCACTCTGTGGTAGAAGATCCTTTCAATAACCAGTTCCTCCAGCCTACTTATCGGATAAATGTTTATTTCTAAATTAACCTCCATAACCTCAACAATCTCCATGAATCTGTATAATAAATATTCCCATTGCAAACTGAGATTTGTATTCATCCTGTCTTTGATCTACTAGTCATTCCCTGATCTCGGCCGCCAGAGGTGCTTCACAGCATGCCTCATTTCCGCCGTTGAATATCGTCAGACATTAGCATTTTGCTGTAGGAGGCTAGCATCTATTCATAAACGTCAGTAATGACCAGTATCAATCTACCGATTACGTCAGGCTCATACCATCTTTGGCAGAAGCTAGTTCAACTTCATTCTCATCCTCCGCTGACATAGCCAATACACGCTGAGGTTGTTCTACACCGGACTCATGCTCCTCTTCAGCATCCATAGAGAAATCTTGCGCACCACCAAACCTTTTTTCATGTCTCATTGTCATCATCCACTGCTAAGGATGCAGGTATCTCGCGTCCATGTTTTTCTTGATCTGTATCATTGCCACCATCCACCTCCAGAGAATGTGCAGCTGCATTTGGGATCTTTTCCCATCAGTCTCTAAGTCGTGATCTTCATCACACTTCTGGACTATCTTGGGCATAGTTGGCAACTATTTATCAACTTTGGCGTCATCTACACCCCGGGAGGCCGTACGCTGGAGCAACATATCTCAATACTTCTCTACGAAGATATTATAATCTGAAAAGTATTGGGCTGCCACGCATTTGTCACGGAATAAACTTAAACTAGCGACAACAGCTGTATTCAATGATTCCACCAGTCCGGACCGACCCGGTCTGGGGTAGGGCTCAGTATGGTCCGGTCGAACCATTAGCTCGGACTGGATCGAGCCCAAGACTGGTAGTCTGGCACTGGACGGGCTTGGTCTTGGCCAGTCCGCACACGCTTGCAATTTCCACATTGTGTCTTAGTCATGTACCACTGAAAACATGACTTATCCTCACATTTATCACTGCATTCCTCTGGATACTCACGCTGGGTGAAATTATGACAGTTCTGTCAGTATTTTTGGTGCCATCGAGATATATTTCCCGTATTAAAAGACAGATCCAGTGAAAAAATACCCTACACCCGGATACTGTGCTGGACTGGTCCAAACCAGTCCAGGCCAGTTCAGTCCAGGGCCAGAAAAAGTGGGGATTGGTCCGATCCCAGTCCAAAAATTACTCGTACTGGATTGGACTGTACTTAGACTGACCGGGTCCGGACTGGTTCAAAGCTGGACTGGTGAAATCATTGGCTGTAGAAGAAGGTTGACCCTGGCCCAATTTGGTCCGAATTCGATTCTGCTTGGATATGTAGGTCTGCACCCTATGTTTGCCGCTGTTGGTCCAAGTAGGCCAGCGACCGGCTATTCATTTCAAAGCAGAAATCGTACCTAATGATCTCTCTGCTCAGATGCCTGGTGAAAGTTGTTGAGAAAGGATTTGCAGAGAGGTTGTCCAACAAGGCCGAGATAAAAGCATTGTTAAGCGACGGCCAGTGTTGTAGCAGAAAGAGACGGTCAGCCATGGACGCTGCAGGCATCATGATCGTCAGAGTGCCAACTGCATGGAGAGAAGTCAACATTATGGGAGTCCTCCTGATAGACATCGAGGCAGTGTACCCATGCGAAGCAAGTGGATGGCTGATCCATTCACTGAAGGCCAAGCAGAGAGATGGAGATCTGATACAATGCACAGAAAGCTGACTCTCAGCGAGGATAGTGGAGATGGCAATCGAAGGCAATGTCTTACAGAGTCACCCCTGGGAAGCTGGTGTCCCACATGGCTCAGCCATATTGCCAATTCTGTTTGCGATATACAATGCTGGGGTAATGAACTGGGAGAAACATGCCATCCAAGGAGTGGAAGGCCTCTCCATTGGGGATGACCTGTGGTGGGTGGCAACCTGGAATGAAGTGAACCAGGTCGTCAAGAAACTGGAAGCCTGTACACCGGAGAGTACCGAATGTGCCAGCAGACAAGATGATCAGTTTCAGTCTACCATGAAGGAGGTAGCAATATGAACATGCAGGAAATGCCACAAATAGCACCTCCGGTCATATCTCACAGCGAAAATCAAAGTAGCAAAAGCCTTTGTCCGATTCAACTTACAGGCGACACAGTGGTTGGGTATCTGAATTGACTCCCACCTGATGTCCAAAGAACACCACAATAGATAAATGAAGAAGACCAGGGCGGCAGAAGGCCGACTTTGTGCACTCACAAAGATGCACCGAATGGTCGCAGAGCGGGTACTAGCTGCCTAGATCGCCTACGTTCAAGTTGTTGGATTGTATCGAAGGGAGCTCTGGTCGGACGAGAGAGAGACAGGCAGACGAGACAATCTTCAACTCCTGCTTAATGAGCATGCTAGCTCACCTCTCGGCGCCCTCCCCAGGACACCACTGTGAGCAATACTGACAGATCCAGGGCTCAAACCTGCGCCAGTAACCCTGGATGCTAACTTGCAATGATTTACAGCGAGGCTGGCACGCGTGTCTGAAGGCCCAAGTCTGAAGTAATTGAATGACCACCCCATGACAGGCGCTCCAATATGAAAAGTTACCAGAAAAGTGCACGAGCATAGCAGGGAAGCGAAAACCATGCGCTGGCCTAACCCTGACCAAGAGCCAGCTGTCGAGACTTTCATACTGAGCAAAGACACCGTGGTTATGGGAGAGGTGATTTGCTTGGCAAAGAAAGCGAGGCCCAAGTTGGTGCAGGGGTCAAAATGTGGTCGATGCACAGGTCACAATCCGACAACGACAGAGTACGAACCACCACACTGTGCAAGTATTTAGACCGCTGGGGAGCCTTCCACCGCCACCTGGGCCCCAGTGAAGTGGAAGTTCACAATACAGACCTGTACGCAATAGGACTCGCACTACGGGAGTCACTGAGGAAGTGGAATACACTCCAGGCACATCGACTGACAATGGCAGCTGAATTCAGCGTGTTCCAATTGGCCATCCGATGAACGGGGGCCCGGTCAGCTGTTGGCACGGGATTTGGCCCGATGGCTTTTGTGGCGTATGGGGGCTTCCAGCCCCCAGCGGTCCAAGGTGGCGGGCATCAGACCGGTGGCTTAGAGCCCCCATGGGCCTCGCCTGCCCCCATGCTGAGGAGGAGGCCTAGCTCCGGCACTGGGAGTCGGCTTCGGACTCGGTTGTGATACTCGGCTTTGCCGAGTATGGTCTTTTCTCTATATATAAGTCTAGTGTTTTCCTTCTCTTGTATCGATAGACAATTGAGCTTCTTCATCCTTTCTCTTTTGCTTTCAACATCAGCCAATAGACAGGTGAATTAACCAGAGTGTGAGGACGGATCGCAAAGCCAGTACAGAGACAGATATCCACTGGGTCCTGGGACACAAAGACATCCCCATGAATGAGTAAGCAAATCGCAAAGCCATTCTCGCAGGCAAGGGCTGCATGGCAGGCAAAGTGAGAGAACAAGTGTACACCTAGGCGGTGACCAGGACCAAAAGAATGTCGGAAGGAAACACGGCTACTAAGACGGTGTGCAAGGCCGACCAATGCTGCAAATATCACAGCTACAGGCTTAGAGGCAATGCCGGGAGCCAGAGGCAAATCCCAATGAACAGTATGAAGCATCTGGCAGCCAGATTATACCGACTGAAGTCGGGATATGCGCCAGTGGGCACATACCCAAAATTGTTCCGACTCCAAGATCTTGACAACTGCTGGCGGTGTGGAAGTGGAATCTGGAAGGCATCCTAGACACGCGAACACCTCTTCCACCAACCCCGATACCGACAAAAGTCTTGGCGAAAAAGAAACAGCGCGATGAGTCGACAACGACGATAGCAATTAAAAAACGGATGGCGGCAATCGATTCTAGACTTCGAATTGACCCCGGAGCGAGCGTCCCAGCACCAGCGAGACCCCAGGAGGAGGGCGCCCACAGTAATCCACGCAAAGGAGTGGGTTCGCGTAAAGGCTTGGCAGCAAACAAGACTGATGCGAAGCTTCGGCCAATGGGCAAGCGACGACGAGGACTAAGGGGCTTGCTTCACTGAAGTGATGACCGAATTCAGAGTGAGCGGGAGAAGTGACCTGGACGCAGGGGAAGATGGAAATGGGACGAGCTACGCGCCTATGGATGTGGCGATGGAGCTGGCGACGGCGGCGACTGTGGGCGCAACATTATCTGAGCCGATGGAGAGAAACAACAACGGAAAATGGAGAAAGAGTAGCGAGGCACCAGCGGCCCCCAGCGACTGGAGGAGCCTCATGGAGAGGATGACATGACGGCAGGCACAGGAACTGATGTAGCTACACTAAACAGTTGGACATCTCGCAAGCCTGGTGGAAACCCGGGCCGCCTGCGAGGAGGCACAGTCGCTGAGAATGACGACGTGGATGCAAGAGACAGAGCAGAACTGGGACGCCTGCCATGAGGACGACAAGCTGTGTGGGGCGGGCATCAAGCACATGATCGCCAACACTATGAAAGCGGTAGCACAAGGCCAGGAGGGGAGAGAGAGAGAAAGAGAAATGACGGCGAGGATGGACGGTGGGGGGCTGGAGGCCACCCATCATACAGACACGACGCCACAAGAGGGACCAGACAAGCGCCAGCAGCTGCAGCAGCAACCGAAGCCCAAACCAAAACTGCTGCTCAAACTGAAGCCTAAACCGGAGGCTGCGCCCAAACCCAAGTCAGAACCCACACCCGCTCGACCATGGGAGATTGACACACCCAGAGCCAAGAGTTGGAGGGCACCCCTCGCTCCGGCCCCAGGCCCCGCCCCGACGGCTGGATCAAGCATGGCAGAGAGACGCCTGCTATGAGGAAGAGAGGAGAGTGTACCACTCTCCAATAACATGGACCAGGAAATCACGTCAGCGATCAACACAGCTCTCTTCCACCAGAAAGCACTGGCCCACATTAGGTTCATAAACGCCAAAAGGAATTCCAAGGGTGCAATTACTGCAATTACGCAGCCCAATGCGACAGCAGCGATGGCTCTGCAGTACCGCGAAATCATCATCACAGCAGCGAGTACGGTCGACAAAGGAGTCATGGACATCAAGGAGAATGAGTCATGGGAAGGGCTAACGATCCACACAGTCCCTCACGTACAGCACATGAGGAAAAGCACGGAAGGCCTGCAGAAGATGCCAGAAGAATTCGAAGCGGTGAACAAGGATATAGCAATTCCCACCAAAGCATGGTGGCTGGCGATCCCACATACGATCAGAGTGAGGAGGCAGAACGGAGAAATTGCCGCATTGTCAGTAGTTTTCATCGTAATGGGGAGCAAGGTGGTACAGTGGTTAGGCAAGAAAGACATCAAGGCAGCAGGGGTGTGGTACCGAATCGAAACGTACACGAACGAGGGACCTGACAGCAGGTGTGAGCTCTGCTGTGGATGGGGCCACATCAAGAACATGTGCGGCAGCAATCCCAATTGTGGCAACTGCTCAGGCCATCACCGGACAAGCCACCACAAGTGCAATGTGGTGGGATGCACTGCAGCGCAGGGATCACTCTGCGGCCACATGCTGGAGAAGTGCCCTAATCGCAAAGGAAATCGCATCGTGTTGAGCAGTAGGTGCGTTACATCAAGGGAATCCACCGAAGCAGCGCGGCAGAGCACCTACATAGGGTTAGCAGAACGAGCGTCCACCAGTGCATCTCGGAACATGGCAACGCGATTGAACAGAGTGGGGCTTGGGCCTAGGCCCCAGGCAGTGGCGGAATGAGGGGGAGATGAAGAAGAGGTGGCAGATGTGGATGAAGAACAGGATGCAGCAGGAGAGGCAAGAAACATCACGATGGCTGAGACCGGGACAGTTACTCCGACCAGCACCGCGACTGGTACCGAACCTGAGATTGAAACGGGAGCCATGGCTACCAATGATTAGTGTGATCCAGCACAACTGCGCGTGATCATACAAGTGGACCATTGCGGCGCCGGAGACGGGAGTCAAACGCAGGGCAGACATAGTGTGCTTGCAAGAGCAACCATGAGGAAGAGGAGAGATTGGGATCAGCCATTCGGCGTATCAAATACGAAAAGGAATATGAGTTTCGACGGTGATACTGAAGGGGAGTGGCCTGGTGCTTGATCAGTGGACAGCTTTGAGTAGAGGGGCCAATGACAATGTTATTGCAACCGACGTCATGAGAAGAGGTGAAACGATTCCGAGGATTGTCAATATTTATGGACAAAAAGACACGCAGTCAGGAGGGGGAGAGGGATGGGCGCGAAAGTTGAACTGACAGGGAGTCTTTGGGCAGGGTGGCAGTGTCCTCGCAGGAGACTTCAACACTGACAGCAAACAATGCGACCCAAGATGCCAAGTGCAGTGGGATGCTGCATTCTGGGAAGTCATGATTGACGTGAACGGACTGGAGATTGGGAATGATGGCAGGCCCACCCACGATTGGACAAGAGAGGACCCGAAAGGCGACTCGGGCATCAACCTGACATTGACAAATCGACGGATAGTACATTGGACAATACTGGCCGATGACCACGCCACTGGATCCGACCATGAGGTTATAGAATGGGAGGTAGGAGTAGACTGGCAGGAGGAGGCGGATCACGAGAGGGTAGTAGGGTGGGATTTATGGGCAAAGACGGAGAAGGAGGCGGAAGCAGCAGAGGAGCTATGGATGCAATTAGCGAAGGAGAGAGCTCAACAAGATTCAGAGTGCACAGAGGACGAGGTGGAGCAGGAGGCTGCATGGTGTCAGGACGCAATCAGCAGCGTTCTCCACGCCACAGCAAAACAAATCAGGATTTGTGCCAGGTCCAAGAGGTGGTGGAATGTCGACATCAAAGAAAGAAGATGGACAGTCGGGACAGAGAGAAGGAGAAGACAGAACTCGGTGGAGGCAGCCCTGGCGAAGGCTGAGCTCCAGAAGTCAATCTGGCAGTCCAAGAAAAAAATGTGAGGTGATTACTTGCTGAACCTTTGGGGAGCCGAGGTGTGGAGAGCAGTGTGATACACGAACCCTCGAGTGAGCATGACAGTCGAGGCCTTAACAGACAGAGATGGAAAGCAAGCAAACACATCATTGGAGAAGGAGGAGATGCTGAGGCGCAAATCCTTTCCCCCGAATGACGGCGACCAGTACTATGAACTACCTCCAGCAGGAAGCGCACAAACACACGTCACTGAGCAAGCAGTCTAGCGAGCCGTATTTCCTCAGTCAGTCAAGAAACCACCAGGACCAGACAAGCTGTGATTTGGCGCTATACGGCTGCTCTGGAAGTTGGACAAAGAGAGGATAATGAGGCTGACGAGGGCGGCAATGCGCATGGGGAGACACCCAAAGGTACGGAAGCAAGCTAGCGGTATGGTGATTTGCAAGCCTGGCCGAGACAACTATAGAAGCCTCAAGGGCTACCGCTCTGTGTCGCTGCTTAGCTGCATGGGAAAAGTGGTCGAGGAAGTAGCCACGGAGCTGCTGTCAGAGCAGGCCAAAAGAAGGGGTCGACTGAGCGACAGACAATTCAGAAGCAGGAAAGGACACTCAGCTCTCGATGCAGAGGCCATCATGGTCGATTGAGCTCATGGAGCGCAGACAAACGGCCACATAATAGCCGTGCTTCACATGGACATTAAGGAAGCCTTCCCGACCGTCGCAAAAGGAAGACTAGTCAACTTGATGAAGGTCAGGCAAATGGTCGGAGACCGTATACATTGCACGAAAAGCATCCTGTTGGAGAGCACGGTGGAGATGATATTCGATGGCAACACCATGGAATGACACCCTCTGGAGGCCAGGGTCTAGCAGGGCCTACCTGTGTCACCGATCCTGTTTTCGATCTACAACTAAGGACTAATCAAGTGGGTCTAAAAGTATTCATCAGAGGCCAAGGGGCGATTCTATGTAGACGACCTAGGCTGGTTGGCGACCGGAAGCAATGTCAACCATATTGTCTCAATACTTGAGCGATGTGCCGCAACGACCATCAAGTGGGCAAGCAGACGAGGGCTACAGTTCGACACTGCCTAGATGGCGGCGGCGCTGATCCCGTGCAGACGGGGCCACAGGAAACACCTCCATCCAAACCTGACAGCAAAGATAAGAGTCAAAAATTGGTCCGTACGATTCACCGCACAGGCGACAAGCTGGCTGGGTGTCTGGATTGACGCGCATCTGACGTTTAAGGAGCACCATAACCGATGCATGAAGAAAGGCAGGGCAGCAGAAGCCAGACTCCGAAGACTTACCAAGACATACGGCGTTGTTCCTGAGAGCTTAAGGGCTGTCCAAGTGGCTTGCTTCCAAGTGGTCGCACTATATGGGAGGGAGCTTTGGTGGGACCCCAAGGAAGTAGGCAGGCGAAACAACCTCCAACTCCTCCTCAATCGACAACCCAGATCCATCCAGGGCATGCTCCCCACGACCCCGGCGGGTGCATCAATGAGAGAGTCAGGGCTTACACCGGTGCCGGTGACGTTTGACTCCAGACAACAACGATTCACAGCGAGATCAGAACATGGATGCAGTAGCAAACCCAAGGAGCCACCCAGCAACCCTTCCTCCGGTGCGCCGATATGGGGAGTAGTCGGGAAAGAGCATGACAATGGGCCGGCAGCCGAAGGCATGAACTTGCCGGCCCCACGCTGACAACCAGCAGTCAGGACCACGATACTAGACGACACCGCTGCAGCCTAAAGCGCTGAACAGCGCTGGGCAAGTGAGAAAGAAGCCAAAATTGGAGCAGGGGTCTGGATAGGGTGAACAGCTGCATTGAGCTCAGACGAGGGCCAAGTGGGAGCCGCAGCGGTGTGTGAACACGGAAACGAATGGAGGTCTTGCCCCAGCTTTCTGGGCACCAGACGTCTGGAAGTCTTTAACGCCGAACTGTGGGGGATCTGGCTCGCGCTTGAAGTGGCAATCGAGAATAGAGCAACATTGCAGATGCATGGAGCTGAGATCGTGGCAGTCTTCAGCAACTCCCAGGCCGCAATTCAACGAGCGGCACACCTGGAGGCGGCCCTTGAGCAGCGACTGGCATGGGGGATCAACCGAAGAGCGCGAAGTCTCCTCGCACACGTCATCGCAACCGAGATTCTCTGGCTCCTGGCACACTGCGGCATCCCCGGAAACGAAGGAGCAGACCGTCAGGCCAACTTGGCCCCAGATGCGAGCGGAAGCAAAGTGATTGAGCAGCCATACACCTTCGCATCGAACTGGGCATGACACATCTCCGAGTCAAGGTCAGCAGCTAACACACAGTGGGAGGCCGACAAGTGCAGCAACCACATCAGCAACAGACTCAGGGGCAAGGTGGGGACCAAAAGACCTATCCGGACGACAACTGTAAAATCGCTGGCCGCCAGGTTCTACTGACTGAAGTCTGGGTATGCGCCCACTGGAGTCTACCAAATGCGGTTCGGCCACCAAGATGATGACAAATGCTGGTGGTGTGGTGGGACTGTTTCCCAGACGCGGGAGCACCTCTTCCGCCACTGCAGCACATGGAAAGTCCAGCAGAAGACACACTGGAAAGCGTTGGGACAGGCAACAGGCTGGAAAGCGGGCAGATGCCGGCACATGCAGATCTCTGATGATTTTACCATCGAAGAGTGCGTCCAGGCGGTGATGGACTTCTTCGTGACCACTGAGGTCGGGAAATTTCCGCACAAATGAAGCAGCGGTACGGAGCGGGCGTGGGGCTTGGGGCTCGGGGGTGGCGCTGGCGGCAACGGGGTTATACTATTCTTTCTTTCTTTTCCTTTTTGTCTTCCTCTCATCTTTCATTTGTCAGCGGGGACGAAGGGTAGCAAGGGGGGAGCTCCGCCATCTAACCGGCTCGCCCGGAGGCGGAGGGGATATCAAGGGCCTGTCATACTCTAATTAGAGTCAATACAGTATGATTAAACAACAACAACACCTCTTCCACCACTACAGCCTATGGACAGACCAGCAGATAACACTTTGGAAGGAGCTGGGAAAAGTGACGGGATGGAAAGGGAGCGGATGCTGAGACGTGCTGGCCTGTGAGCTGCTCGCCCTGCAGAAATGCGATAAAACGGTGATGGACTTCCTGGAACCCACTGATGTTGGGAAGTTCCCACACAAACTGGGCAGAGGAGTCGTGGCTAGTGGGCAATGGACTGAGGAGTATGAGCCGGCGCGCCCTCCTTGATTTCATACATTTTCCTTTGTGTTGTATTGACCCCTTTCAGATGCTTTCTTTTGTCAGAAGGGGACGACGGGTAGCAGGAGTGGAGCTCAGCCATCTAGCCGGCCAGCCCGGAGGCGGAGGGTATTTAGAGGCTGTCATACTCTAAGTAGAGTGATTACAGTATGATTAAAACAAAAACAAACAGGCTATTCATACTTGCCATGGTATTCGGATGCTCATCACCAAGTACACACTTTCTTTTCTCCAATACCATCGCAAATAGTCAATAGTTTCGACGGTCCGCACGGTCCCGGTCTGGGGTGGCTCAGTGCAGTGTTGTGCAGCGGAGAAGCAAGACTGCACTGCACCACAGACTACCAGTCTTTCACTGCACCAGTGCAGTGCGGACCAGTCCACAAGCAGATCGTAGCCTTGCCTCGATTCGGTATAGCTTATTCGCTGGGTAATGCCAAAAAAACACACTTCACCCCCGACTGGTATAAGTAATACCGATCCTGTTGCCAATGAAAACCATTTTGAACATGTTCAACATTGTTTAGTAGCATTCAAGCTGAGTCATGACTTAAAAAGAACCCAAATTCGCACATTTTTATACCTAATCAAATATTGAGTTTACACCAGTCCAGTGCAGTCTGGTTCTAGTGGACAAAAATGCTGTGTTGCATGGACCTGACCGAGCTGATGGCAAGGCACCCAGCCGGTAGGGCATATGGCACCCAACTACCTTGTATATATCTCGAGTCTTTCTCCTGCTCTCCAGTCTCTGTACCTTAAGTCTATTCACACGGCTCCCCCCGTCCATATCGTAACATGCTGCACTAGTCCATTCCCAGTTCCAACACACAAGACCAGACTAGACACAGACGGTTCTGGTCCGCACAGTTCCCAACCCGCACCATTGAAATCATTGCAAACAATTCCTCCGCTTCATGCAATCGCCCCCGGATCGAAAATGTCGATGCGAGGTTATGCATGCTGGTCAACGTGGAAGCATGATCGGGGCTGAGTATCTTCATTTTCATCTCCGTGAACTGTTTCCCCGGCTTTGCAGCCTCCTTCCATGCATCCTGGTTCCAAAGTAACGAGGCGCGGTTAGCCATGCTGGTCAAGGCATCTGGGTGCGTTTCGCCCAGTAACCTCTTTCTCGTCTCCAGGACCTGCGCCCCCAGCGGCTCGGCCTCTTTCAATGGCCCCTGCTGGCAGTCATTGCGAGGTTGCTCATGCGATTCAAGGTATCTGGATGCTCTTTGCCAAGTACACACTTTCTAGTCTTCAACACCTGCACAAACAGCTCCTCGACCTCCTTGAATCGTCGCTGGTTCTAGTGTTGTCGATGGGAGGTTTACTATACTAGTCAAGGTAGAAGGTTGCTTTTCACCCAGTACTCTTTTCCTTGGAATAGACTTATAACAGGTGGATATCGATAAAAAAAGTCTTGGCGAAAAACGAGAACAGAAAACGGCGAAACAACTCAGCAACCACGACAGTGAGTGACAAGTGGACACTGGGATTGGACTCCTAGCATCGAATTGACCCCGGAATGGCACTGCCAGCACCAGTGGATAACTGGAGGAGGCCAGGCATGGCAACCGCAGAACGCACACACAATTGACACAATACAATGACCAAAGAACTGGTCACAATTGCGACCCAAGAGGGCGGGATCTTGATTCTAGGGGCAATCGAGGTGTCACCGATTGAGACAACAATGAGTATCGCAGAAGCTGGAAAGCAAAAGATACTTGCCAGCCCAGCCCAACCCCTACCACCAGGCTTAGCATGGCAGACTGAATGCTAATGCTAGGGAGAGACGAGAGAGTACCATTCCGCAACCAGATGGACCGAGAAATTGTGCCAGTGATCAACAGCATACTTTTCACGTAGCAGGCTCCAGTCCACATTAGGATAATGACTGCAAGAAGAAATGCACACTGTACAATTACTGAAGTTACACATCAGAATGTGACTGCGGAGATGGCTCTGAGGTATCACTGCACAATCATCACGGCGGCGAGGACTGTCGGCTGAGGAGTAGTCGATGTTGAAAAGACTGAGTGTTGTGAAAGGCTAATGATCCATGTTGTCTATAATATATACACATGGCTTGTCGGCTCGATGCATTCTCATTGGTTGATGGTGGTACGTACCATCTTACTGTGGCAAATTACAGAATGCTCATTGGTTGGCAGATGGTCTTTTTCAGTCATGATTAGTGAACTGTGGCGCTTTGCGTGAGTGTGGCTCTCACAACAGCTATTGGTCAGCAATCTGAGCTGGCTAGACGCAATCTGGGTGGGCTGGCTCTCAACTTGCTGGAAACGATCTAGACACAATCAGGGTGGGCTGGCTCTCAACTTGCTGGAAACGATCTAGACGCGTTGGCTGGATGCGATCTGGACGGGCTAGCTCTCTGCTGGCTGGACATGGTCAAGATAGGCTGGCTCTTGGTCAACTTAATATGATGTGGACGGGGTGACCTTGGCCAACCGAATATGATTTGGACGGGCTGACTTTTGGCCGGCTGGAGATGATCTAGACAACGCTGACATACTCACTCTGAGATGGTTCTTGGCTAGCTGGATGCGATCTGCACAGACTGGCTCTCAGCTGGCTGGACCCAATCTGGACGGGCTAGCTCTTGGCTGGCTGTACAGGCTGGCTCTCGGCTGGCTGGATTTCATGGGTTTTGGGGTTTAGGATTCTTTTTTACCGAAGGGGGCGGCGAAGCCGCTACATACCTAGTACATTATATACAGTATATTTCTAACGGCATAGAAGGGCAGCAGCAGATCAGCAAGGTATTTGAAGCAAAGAATGAAGGCCTAGTAATCTCCACCAATGTGCGGTGGCTATCGAGCCCCTGCACCATGAGGGAAAGTAGGCAGAATGGGAAATGGCCCCTTCATCGGTAGTTTTCGCTGTAAATCGGGGCAAGTTGCCATGAAGGGTGGACACACAAGGTATCAAGATGGCGGGAGTGTAGTACCGAGTCAAAGCATACGCCAACGCGGGCCAAGCCAGCAGGTGTATGCTGTGCAGTGGGTGAGGCTACGTGCAGAACAACTGCGGCTACTGCTCAGGTCATCACCGGACAAGTGACCAGAAATGCAACATAGTAGGGTTCATTGCAAGGCAGGGATTACTCTGTGGCCACACATTGGTGAAGTGCCCTAATTCTAGAGGAATTGATATTGCATTCGGCAGTAGGTATGCAAAGAAGCCTGAAGCCACAACAGCGGTGCAACATAGCTGCAAAACGAGTGGAGGACCGGCCGCAGTTGTCCGGTCACTGGACGCATAGCTGTCTGTAATGACAACTTATGGCCGATCAGACTTAGGCTTAGTAAAACAGTAACAACCAGAGTCACTCTACAAAAGAATGAAGTGCACACTGTGGCTATCGTTAGCGACTCAGAAGCCACAATTCGACAGACGGCACCCCAGGGGCCGGGCCTGACACATCAATTTGCAAGGTAGATCAGTCCAGGAGGGTAGGCTCTCCTCGCCCACAACGTTGCAGCCTAGATTCACTGGGTCCTAGGACTGTCCCGCATCCCCGGAAACAAAGAAGCAGGTTGTAAGGTGTACTTAGGCTGATATGCGTGTGGAATCATGGTGACAGAGCGGCCATACTCCTTGGCCTTGAATTGTGCTAGACACATCGCTGAGGGAAGTTCAGCAGCCAAGGCAGAGTGGTAGGCTGAGGAGGGCAGCAAGTACTTCAGCTACAGACTCAAGGGCACGATGGGGACCAAGAGACGTATTATGATGACATGCCTGATGTTACTGGCTGCCACGTTCTATCGACTAAAATGCGGGCATGTACCCGCTGGAGTCTGCCTAAAATGGTTCCACCACACTGAGGATGACAAGAGCTGGTGGTGTAAAGGATCAGCGGCCCAGACATGGGAGCACCTCATCCACCACTACAGCCGGTGGAAAGACCAGCGAAAAGCCCACTAGAGAGCAGCGGGTGATGTGATTGTCTGGAAATTCCCGTCCAAATGAATTGCTGTATGGAGCGGACACAGAGGCTGACTCCTGTGTGGGGGGTGCCGGCGATTGGTATATGTCATTTTTATCGTTTAGCTTCCAATTATAAGCGGGGACGAAGGGTAGCGGAGGGGGCGCTCCGCCATCTACCCAGCTTGTCCGGAGGTGGAGGGGTTATTAGGTCCTATCCTACTCTAGTAAGAGTGAATACAGTATGAATAATCAACAACAATGACATTGCTTACCAACTTACTCTTTCCTGTACTTTCTAAAATTCAGGATTTTTTAAAGATCTTTATCATAGTATTGAGGTTTCGTCGTTTTTACAGTTGTCACCACGGGGGTGTGATTTCTCTGGATTACTCGTTTGTTACCTACAGACTTGGTCAGTTTCACCCTATGGGTTCGTAATAGAGCCGTTAATTCACATGTTTCTTAGTATTCTCCACCTCATACCAACGAAGCATCCTGCATACCCACGAACGCGACAACTTGGTTACACACCTATTTACGAAAAAGATTGATACAGAAAAGTATTAGTATTTATACCAGAAAGTAGGTTTTCCATGTCCCACATTCCAATACTTTCCCTTCCACTTTCCCGCGGTTGGTAGAGCAGCGTTGTTTTGTCTCTGGTTATCAACAATTACACAGCTCAAATGATTGCTGAATTGTGCTATCCAACAGTTGAGAAAACAAAATTTCAAACACTAAGCTACTACTGTACTGTATTCAATGATTTCACCAGTCCGGACGGACCCGGTGGGGGTTAGGGCTCAGTACGATCCGGTCGAACCGTTAGGTCGGACTGGACCGAGCCCAAGACTGGCATTCTGGGACTGGAAGGGTTTAGTCTGGACCAGTCCGCACACGCTTGCAATTCCAACATTGTTTCTTAGTCAAGTACCACTGACAACATGACTCATCGTCACATTTATCACCGCACACCTTGGAATACCCACTCTGGGTGAAATTATGACAGTTCTGTTTGTATATCTGGTGCCATCGAGATATATTTCCCCCTTTAAAAGTCCGATACATTGAAAAAATACCCTAAACCTGGACACTGTGCTGGACTGGTCCAAATTAGCCCCGGCCAGTTCAGTCCAGGTCCAGAAACAGTGGGGATTGGTCCGATCCCGGTCCAAAAATTACTCGGACTGTATTGGACTGGTGGAATCATTGACTGCAATGCAACTATCGATATGATCTCAGCCGTCTGCGTTTTGACCAATTGCGCACTTGTCAACTGCACCCCCACGAAACATGGCTCGCAGAATGGTATCTGCGACTGAAATTTAGCTTCATTGATGTCTCCTCGCATTTAATGGTCGGCGAGTATGCAATACAATAGGATACAATTGGCTACCCGTGATACCACAGTAGCAGTGATAGAGGGTTCCTATTGACAGACTAACGTCCAAATGCAAGTATGATCGATTACCAATACATACTAAGTAATCTTAACGAATCTACCCCCTCGCAATTCAAGAACCAAATTTAATCACATCGCCAGTTTCGTTCCGATCCGAAATCTTCCAATACATGAGATGTGCTTAGTTATGTTTACGTTTACCTCCGTGCCTCATACTTGCGATACTTTTAAAACCCATCTAGTAGACAAAAACGCTCAATTTGCAACGATTTGTAGCGAATTTGGGACTCACTCTAAAGTCGCACAATGAATATCGCATATAGCATAATTCTGTTGCAGCACATCCGTACATCCTCCCTTCAGTACTAACTTTACCGCCGATGAGTCATGACTTGCATGTACAATTTGAGGCACGACTGTGTACACCGTACTTCGTTTGATAATATTGCTTAATTGTTGTAAAATGAAACATAGTTATAGTGAGAAATACTAAATTATGATGGAACTTAGGTGAGACGCTAGAAAAATTTAAGACCCAGACGCCTACGCTCAACTTCAAACACGCTCTCTCCTCTTCATGCATCATCGATTCCGACTTTATTCGGTTCTTATCTTTCGGTTCTGAATCAACTTCCTCGCTCAGAAACCTCTTCTGCTCGTATTAATACACTCTCCCAAGGTACCACCTGTTTCTCTGCCTGCTTCCTCCCAAACATAGTCAATGACAATGGCTTGATGTCGTCAAGTGCGGCTTGAGAAATATGGGCGAGCGCTTCAACGGAGATGGCACAGGCAGAATGTGAGCCACCTCCCATAATTGAATGGTCGAAGCTTGATGTTATAGCCGTTCTCAGCTTGTTGAGTTTTACGACAAAACTGTTTGGAGAGATGTTTGGGGGAAAGCTGAAAACATCCGCTTGCAGTAGCCTGGCAGCCTTGAACCCCAGATGTAGCTCTCCAAATATAAAATGATCGCAAACCTTGCCGACTATGGAGTGAGGGGCAATAAGACATTTGGTAGCTGTGTCGTTGTTGTACTGTTCATAGATATCCCGGCATACCTGGACGATCTTCTCCGTAGTTGCATTTCTTTGTTCAATCATTGCGTCTGTAAAAAATCGATGTATGTCAGGTATAATGTGGTATCCTGGACTACGTAGTCATACATACCTCTGATCGCTTGTGGGATGAATTTAGACAACAACGCAACCGACTCCTGCTCATCCTCGACACTAATCATACGCTTGCAGCGTGGGGGTCTTCCGTTTTTCACAAAATTCTTAGTTAAAGTCTTAAAAATATGGTCTTCCCGAAGCGCCCACGCTGCAAACAACCAGTTCTCATACCCAGGGATGCTTGAATATTTCCTCCAGCGATCAACCCACTTGCCATGCCATGGATGCAATTGCGCGGAACAGTCGTAGTAGTCGCAGATTGAAATAACACTGATAAGATTTTCAAAGTCCATACGTTCGGGCAAGTTCTGCACCCGTGCATGCAAAATATATAAAACAATGGCAAAAGCGGTGGGATCAAAATCTTTCGCGACCTCAAGTTGATAGTGCGAAGCCTGGATTGGTATATGTGCATGTAGCCCTGAATCGAGGTTTTGGTCAGGATTGTACCGAGTATGTTCTTGAAAAGCAGACCCTTGACCGAGCAGATCGCGGACAACTGGAGATCCAGTCCGTAGTTGATGAGAGGAAACGGTATATGTGGCGTGAATTGTGTTTGTTTTCAGAAAAATCTCCATATCCCCGTATTTGTAGATGTCTAGGTGGACGACGTCGGCAGCACTTTTCCAAGTCGGGGGACTGAAAGTACCCTCCTTGCGCAAGAATTTTTCCCAATGATGCCTGGTGTCTGAAACCGCTGGTTTTCTCGAAAACGACGTTAAATAGAGTGGCTTGATCTGCTCTAGTAGTGACTGCAAGCTCTGTACAACTGAGAGTTTGCTGTAACAAGAGGAATGGTACTTGAAATTTTTCAGAGTAATTTCCAATCCATCACGCAGCACGGTTTTTATATTCAGGAACATGGCCTCAAGCTGCAGATTTGCCTGAAACCCAGTATCTGGATTGAACAGATTCATGGATTTGAAACCCTTGCAAAGTCCGGCAAAGATGACGTAATCACACATTCGAACTCCTTGCGGACATTTGATCGGGGTGTCGTCTTCGTACATTGTAATGAAACCACGGCAGGTACGGACGACTTCTTCTCCAATTTTAGCTCGTTGTTCTGCTATAGCATCTATATTATTCTCATCAGCATATATCCCTTGTGAATTTGGACATAACTGTACTGATGATCCCCTGTGGGAGGTGACAATCCAACCTCTTCATGTTCCCACCAACAATGATCCCAAACTCCCCTTCCACCATAACACCACTTTTCGAAAAGCGTGCTGTCATCTCGCCAAATGTGTTCTGGTCTCTAAATACCCAAGCAATAAATAGCCAGCTTTCGTACCCCGGCTTGGAGGTCAGGCTTCGGAGCGGGCTCATCCAGGTCTCATCCCATGGTCGCATCGTTGCTGCACAATCGTAGTAATCGCAAATTATGGCAATCTCTAAAAGGTTTTTGAAGGTGACAGACTCTGGAATGTGCTGCGCTCTACCATGCAATACATAAAGCACTGTCGCTAATGCGGTTGGGTCGTACTCTTCGGCTGTGATCCGGAAGAACGAACCTTTCGAGTCAAGAGTAGTAGTGGACAACCTCTGATGCTGTCTGAGCCCATTCGCTTCCGAGAAGGATGATTGAGGGCCGAGCATAGCTCTGAAGACTGGGGAGCCAGAACATAGTTGATGTGAGGAGACACGGTAGGTGACTTCAGCGGTCGATGTTGTCAGGCCGATTTCCATATCCCCGTACGGACAAATATCGAGATGGACAAACTTGAGTTCTGCTTGGGTGCCTTCAGACATAGCTAATGCTGGTGCGGAAGAGACTTTCGTAGTGGTTGGTAGACGGGATATATCTAACAGCGACTGATGAGCGGGGTAACAAAGTGGGACGCGGCTATTATGGTTGTGCAGAGATGAGCCGCTGTTGTCTCACCGGTCACAACATATGCGGAAGGTGCGTATGAAAATCATATGCGGGACAAGATTCCGAACGAATTATCCTAATTTTTAATACCGGGGGCGCATTAAATGCGAGGACCCCGTATCAGGCTTTTGAGTGATATCCTCTCATAGTAGCGAAGTTAGATTAATGTTAGAAGTACAATATACTCAACTTCGAAGTCTCACATTGGATGTTGAAAGGGCGGATTTCTCCAATTTTGAACTCACAAACAATGCAATATTCAGTATTACAGTGGTTTGAATTCCTAAGGTATGCAATAGTGACACGGAACTAGAGTATAGCGCAGGTAAACCGATAGTGTCTAACACCGACTAGATATAGGGGACATCAGGATATTAAATGCAGCAAAATATGACCCATCAAACTCGAGTGAATCAGCTCTATGCAGTCTATGGGTGCCAATGTGGTAATATACAATCTCTGGATATATATATAAATGCGCTATCTGGGAGCGCAATCTTTGGATATCGACTTCATGCTCTGGAAAACACTAGGTCGCCCGCACATTTGGAAACCCTAATTGCACATACTAACCTTCTGTGCAATTGGAGATCTCGGCGGCGAAATCTTGGACTCACTCACAACTTATTTACTCAGATCACTATTTCGGCGAATTGTGCCTTCTCGTACTAGTTACAATTCCGCGCAACCTGACCAATATAAAAGAAAGGGTACATCAACGTTCCCTTGTGATGCAACTGTTTTTTTGACTTGCGATTATTGAATACGACCGAAGTTGCTTCAGGTACTCTGGGGAGCACGTAGTTAGATTAGACAAGCAATTTGCGCGGGTTAGAGTTTTCGCATGTGGCTTTCGAGCATATATACCAATTCCCAGCTTCCCACGCAATAAAAGTTCGCATGTGAGATAAAGTATATATATTCCAATCTCTGGATTTTGTTTCATAGAGCTGATCAACTGTAGGTACAAGCCTGCACAAAGTACATACATATCTTCAGTAATTCGTTCCCTTAATTCGGACATTGATTTCTATAGTGACCCTTTTCCTGACACCTATAACAAGTAACATTCCTCGTCCTTTCCTCTCTCAAAAAGCTTATACTAATCTCATAATCGCGCATAGCCATTTCCAGCCTGTCGGGACTATTAACCAACGATTTATCCAACCAGAACCCAATCACAGCATCCCTCCAACTATCCGGCAGCCCATTGACAAGAATAAATGCATGCTCATCGTCCGCCATCCTGCCCTCCTCCGTATCTCCCTTGGCAAAATTGTACTTGTGCACCAGACCCTTAATCTTCCCGGTATATCTAATTACACGCTCGCACTCCTCTAACCGCACGCTGTACAGTTCCTGCCGGATCGACCACACATGTAGTCTCCGCCGGTACCCTTCTTTGAGTTTGTCCCACAGTTCCTTCGGGTCCGTTTCGTCTTTGGAGTGTATGCCGTAACGATACAACTCAGTAGCGGGGGCGGCGAGTAGAATGATTGAGAGGGCGCGCCTCCGGTTGCGACGGAAGGATGCGACCTCGTCGGGTGGCGCGGTGGGCAGCGGCGGGGGTTCCTCGCCGCTTACGATTTCCCAGAGTCCTTCGCTGTCGAGGATGAGCTTGAGGAGGTGTGACCAGCTGAGGTAGTTGTCGTCGGAGAGAAGGTTTTGCTCGATATTGAGGGCGAAGATGGAGGACTTGAAGAGTTGGGAGGTCGATGTCATGGTTCCGGTTTATCCTAGAGAATAATTAGTAGTCGCAGTCGAAAAGGGATATATTGGTTAGGTGCACGAACGAGAGGGGTGGATCGGAGGAGGAAGGTCGCTTCGTAATCTATGCACTGTAGAGTACGTGGCCACTTACCCGCTTTCTGAGGTAAATGACTTGTCTTGTCTTATCTGCATCACATCTTATCTGGATAGTCTTTAATCTACATCAAATGTCATGGGCCCCCATCCCGTTTGCTGGGTAAAGACCCAAAGCTGTACTTCCCAGTGCCACGCTCTTATGGGCACCATCGGATTCACACGGCAATACCGACTAGACTTCAATAGCAGCGGAAAATCTCGAGTATAAACTCAATCGCCTTTAGCGTACGGATTCCCTGGGGGCCGGGGGTGTATTGAGAAATCTTTGCTCCAAGAACATCACAAACAGGAATCACGACCCTTCATCTATCCGAAGTTCAAGTTGCGGCTTCATTCGGACTGGCACGCCGACGGCTCAGGTTATTCCGCGGAATGAACCGGGAACCCGGTTCCGACAGTTTTAGCGCCGGGGGAACTTAAATCCACCAGTAAGGCTACGGGGGTGATAACTAGAGTTTCGGGAGTGCTAGTCCATTATCCCTACAACCGTGAACTATAGAAATCGGAACAACGATAGGAGCAAAGCAGTAAGTATAGTAAGTAGTAGTTAAACAAACAATATTTCGTTGATGTGGGGTTTACAGTGAGCTGGTCGTGACGCTGCAGAACCTAAATTTTGCAAGCCGGAGGTCTCATCGGAGGCAAGTGATAGACTAAAGTAACAAAACACGTTCAAGTGTACTAAGGCACAAGAGTACAAGAGCGCGGTTGGGTAATTCACAGAACCTCACTCCTTTCACTACCATGGCCTTCCGTTCCTCCTCTCCACCACCGGGTACCGCAACAAAAAGCCACCAAAAGAGTGGCCTAATTCATCGTGCTGAGTGGCACTGCAGTTAAGAAGTTTGAAGCCTAGTCTTTTGAATATATCTTAGGCACTAAGTGTGACGTTGAATGGTACTTGCGGGCCTCGAAATCCGTCCTTGAACCTAGTATCATTGCCGATGAATTAGTCGGAGCCGTTAATGGGGAAACTAAACGAGCCATCGATTTGACGCTCCGCATAGGTCGAGTTGCTGACCACGACCTCGCAGTAACTAAATCCGTGGACTTCCAAATTTAGTACCATGGTGCACCATATGAAAGTGCAAGAGGAGGCAGAAAAGGCAGATGGCTTCCCCGAAGGTTTCCACATGGACAACATGAAAGTTTCGAAACAGGAACTCGAGTTGGTTGTGTTGACAGATTGCAACGTCTGTGTGTGGGATGAAGAAATATTGGCGTCCATAAAGTCGATGCTGTGTTCATTGTACCATGCGTGACAGTTTGTCGTGCGGTCTATGCTATCCAGATTAATGACATCGGTAGTATCACGGCATTGAGAACATACCCCCAGTGTTGTGTATTGCGGGAATGTGCAGTTGCCGAAGATGCAAGAGACCTTTGGTTTGCGGATTATATCACCCCCTGCGGCGATAGTGAGAACAGATGAATATAGATATCCAACATCGGCTAAGTTTTCGACGTTTGGAAATGTCGAGCGTGAATCATTATCAGTGATATCGTAGTTATCGACGAGCCCCTGCACAGATGACGAATGTGTTGAGTTGAAATCGCGTTTCGGATAAGACACGACTTGTTGTTCTACCACAAACAATCAGCATTTAGCTCAACAGTGGCCAGAGGACGTTGTCTTAGCAAGCTTCCCAATAGTCCGTCCCGTCCGTCCAAGGCCTTGGCCGAGACCAGACTGCAATTTTCGGGGCTCAAAATTTTAAGACAGGACGGACTAGGGCACTCCATGACAAGACTACAGAACTGCGGGTATGTTCCATTAATTGGCCCCCACACGGAAATTGATATTCAATTTAATGAAGCTTATAATCCCCGATCCGGTACAAGTTCATCTCGGCTGAAGATTTTCTGTCCGGATACTAAGCAAACCAACAGAATTATTCTGACCACGATCGCCAAAGCCGAGATGATGATGGAGGCCGCTTCAAACCGCCACACAGACGGGACACTAAATGCAGACGGGATGCTAGATGTGATGAATACAGTGGAAAATGGGGCCGCTTTCGACTTCTCCGTGACTTCCCGTCCATTCGAGTCAATTCTGCGGCGCAGGCTTGCCGTCGAAAGTAATTTTCGTTCGGCGTCGTCGTCGTCTTGATTGTCACTGGGCGGTGACCGCTTGGCAGGTGAAAACCACCACCGCGTATTGTTCAAGAAAAAGCTCATGGCAAGATACAGTATAGAATTACGACTGTTGCTTTGTGTAAGGGATTATTAGGTCCCAGCGATACTAATCAGATACGCCGTGTTGGAAATTTATGTACCAGCAACCAATTAGAATAAACGACCGCTGTCGCAATCTCATGACGCAAACTGCTTATCAATAGGCGACTATGCAGCAGCGGGTGCGCTTTGGCCAACAGATTGGGTAGGATTCATTTTCCGATATAGCTGCATCTGGTTAGTATTTTGCAGATTGCATACGTGACCGATAAATTGGTTGCAGAGGTCAATTGCAGCATACCCAATCACAATCGCACCAGACCTCTCAACAATATGGAAGCACAGCTCGATATAGTAGATGCATTTATTCTTTCGCGTTTGGGCATCCTTCATGAATGCTGCATATCGTGAGCTGCCCGTACAGGCTGTTTGCCCGCAGTGACCACGTCACATCATCCGCAGCTAGAGTTGGAGGCTGGGACGGTTAATTGGAGCGGGGTAATTATGCTGCGGACATGGTAGGTGTGAAAAAATGTTCTAGCAGCCTCTCCAAGTCTGACCGCCCCCGTTACAACATTATTTATCTTAGTACGTGATGTGCTTCCGCGCCTGAGCTAGCTGCTTTGCACACCACCAGCACCAATCGTAATCCAGCAGCCCAAAACGCCTGAGGTATTGTAGCGAGGGGCCATTTGCTCTTCATCAGCAGACTTGAACCATATATTATTACATTCACTTCGATCATCGCATGCAATGAGTCGGAGTTCGTGGTTCAAAGTCCTATATGCAATCTCCTATCAGACAATTGAGATCGTCAACAATCTGGAAGAAGAGAGCACTAGTGTTCCGAAACGGCCAATCCGGGCAAGGAGGAGTAAGATCTAGGGAGGACATTGAAAAGGGAGGTTAGTGGTAATTAACTCATGTGGCCAATGAAGTCAACAGTATCGTCCATTCAGGACCACTCAAGACTCGACGGGATAGCTTGCCGTCCATCTGAAAGCAGGACTGAAAATGCGCCGTCTATTTGTTTGCGGACAGTGATAAACGGTGTTGGCACGGGATTTGGCCCGATGGCTTGTGTGGCTTTCGGCCTAAAGCTGCGGGCATGAGCCCGGTGGCTTGCGGCCCCCATGCCGAGGAGTAAGTCCAGCCCCGGCAGTGATGCCCGGCATCGGTCTCCGGATGTGATACTCGGCTTCGCCGAGTATGCCCTCCTTTCCCATATATATTTGCCTGTCTTTCTCTCTCTTTGCTCTTTAGACAATCACTTTTGTACGATAGTCAATTCAATATCTCTATTCGTACTCGATTGATCTCAACAAACGGCAAGGATATCCGGTGACGCCAACTTTGCTGTCCCCGGTGGTGTTTGTTATTTAATCTTTCCGTATACACTTTATGAAGAGTATGACAGTACCGGGCTTCCCAAAAGTCCGTCTTGTCCGGGCACGAAGATACCTAAACCGTGACGACAATTTTCCGGGCAATAAAATTCTGCCCGCAATTCAGTGATATCAACGGTTCGGTAGGGAACTGGTTCGAACCGCCGGTTCATGGTCTGGTTCAGTCCCGGTTCGGGGTAATAGACCAGACCATCAGGACTGGTTCGGTTTTTCAAGGGGACTGGTTCGGAACTGGTTCTAACCAGTCCCAAACCCGAAGCCATTTATCACATTGTAATTTACCTTCCAAGAACGGAATACACATAGAACATACAAAAATCTACATCGCCCCGGCGAAAATACTAAAAATAGCTTCGTTGTTAGGACAATCAGAGAACTAGTTCGAACTAATCTTGTGACGGTTCGAACTGCTGGTCTAAGGTCTGGACTGGTTCACTTCTAGGACTAGACCACAGGAACTGGATCACTACTCAGTCTAGGACTGGTCTGAACCGTTGAGACTACTGCCACAATTCCCTAGGGCAAAAGCGTCTCAGACTATTAACTGCCGGGACTGATAGTCCTTGGCTAACTATTTAACATGTGTAGATGCAAACGTGCGGAACTGTAAAAATTAACAGCAGTGGAAACAATAATTGACATATGGAGATTCAGAGTATCCCCTACACACTCGCTATCCTTCAATTCGTATCCTTTTCCTTTTGGGTATAGTTATGAGTAATTATCCTTTCCTTTCCGGTAACCTATGAGTAAAAGGGTAACATCGGAAGGCCAGCCAGCCTATCAAAGTATTTGTCACATCACGATCTTTTACTCACACAATACCTGAAAGGGAAAGGATACTAATTGAAAGATACCGAGTGGGTAGGGAATAATAGAGACAAAAGAAAGCAAACTTTAGATGGTAAAAGAGCAAACAAAAACGGAAATACTTGGTGAAAGAGGATAAGAAACTAAGATACTAGTAGCACGGGAAGGAGAAAAACTATAGAACTCGTAGAATAAGAAAATAAAGCATAGTACTGGCAGCGAGGGATCAAGCAGGCATCTCAACGGTCCGGGGCAACTACAGTCATTCGGGGCCCGACATCGCGATCCCGTCCGGGGGATCATTTCTGCGGCATGGTCCGTCTGGGGCTAAATTCTTCACTCCTAGGATACCAATATTCATCTCCGAACCAATTGCAACTATCACTCGGATTGGAGCGGTGAGAAGAGATGTGATGGGACAATATGAATTGCTTGTTCTGCAAGTAGCACGTAACGCTCCATGATCAGATAGTTGTCTGTGGTAAGGGTTACATTGGCAAACAGCTTGGGGTTCTTCCGTGGAATGGTCTGCGGAACCTATTCGGGCCGTGAATTAAAGAAAATTCTGTTGGTAAGTGCGTTATATAGTGCAGCTGTAAGTTTAGTGATAGCTATGATCCCACTTATTAATCCCGCTATTAGGCAAGGAAAGAAGAGTGAGGCTACCGAAAAGCCGAAAATGCTGCAGAAAGCAGCGGGAGAGCAGCGGGAGAGCAGCGGGAGAGCAGTGGGACTTCTGAAGAGCACTAGGAGAGCACCGGAAGAGAACTCGAATACAAGGAAGATAAAAAGATAGAGAATAAATGCGGGGAATTGGGTTTCTTTACTCCTACAGCTGCACTCATAACTCTAAAACACAATTTCCACCAAGTTCCCCATGTTCCACAATGTTCTACTAACTGCATAGCCCTACCACACATACGAGGTAACAGTGAACATACAAAAGAATAATGTTTGAGCCGTACACCACATGATAATGACCCCCTTCTCTTCGAACGTCATGTAACCCGCCTCTCAAAGCAACAAAGCAGCTAAGCCAGCAACCACAACACCCCCAGCAGCAACAGCAGGCAAGGCCGGAGCAGCAGCCGGTAAAGCCAGAGCGGCAGGCAAGGTCGGAACAGCGGCCCCCAACGTCATGCCGAGACCCTGTAAATAGGCGAATACACCACCAGCGGCAACATAACCTCCCATTGTAGCCTGCCAAGCGGCCGCGAGAGATCCTGCAGACCAGTTCCGTCAACTTATCCCATCCTTATATCCGTAGATAAATCGATAGACTCACCGGCAATGGGACCCAGTTCTCCAAAACCCACCAAAGCAAGCGCGTTTCCGGCCAAGAAATTTCCGAGACCACAGACAACAGGGATGAGTACGGCCGCCATGTTTCTTGTAAACTGATATGTGCTGAGTTGAAGTATTGTGTTGGTGGTGGGAATAATTGCGGGAATGGAGAGTATACAGAAAGAACTGAAGCCCTCCCAGTTGATAAATACTTCGTATCCTGTGCGGGATTATCATCTAGGGAGATCCTTAAATGCTCAACGTCATGCGGCGCCAATCAACGGCTGCGCTTCGCATGAACCTGTTTGTTTCGTGTTTCCCGGTTCTCTCTATGACGGCAAAAAGCACACAAACCGGCTTCCGTGCACTTGCCACCGAACGTAGAATTACTTGCTACCACTTTGCCCGGCTTTATCCGTGATTCGCTGCTCGTGCAGCTCGGGCCGGGGTTTCTATTCGCTCCGACAATTGAAACAACCTGGGATGGATAATTAGGCACATCCTGCAACGTGCTGCACTTGCCTGAGTCGGCGCGGTACTTTCCGTTTGAGGCGCCGGTAAACTGGTCGTTAGAGCGGTAGTCATTTCCGAGCCGTAATGCCACTTGCTTGCGAAGAGTGGCAGAAATCAAGCATGTCGCAGTCGCTGGCCGGTTCTACTTTCATGACGCCAGATCTGTTGAATTATTGTCAATTCTACAAGCCGCACTGAATTTTGTGCTTTCTTCTGCTTTAGGCTATCGCATCTAGTATCCCTAGTTTACTCTACTTTCAGTGCGAGTGCTACGCTCTCTACTGGAAGAGCATGCTAGGAGGTTGAGATTAAGCGATAAAGTTAAAACATAAATCTGTTGCACTTTTAGAGTTTTGGACACACTTGAAGCGCCTCAATCACGACCTACATAGTGTCCGAAGGAGCCCGTTTGAGCCAATAAACTTCAGGAAACATGTAACAGGGTTACGGCAAAATACCACCGATAGCCAAGCTTGCGGTTTTCTGATTGGCATGAGTAGTTCACACGGGGATTAATTAGCGTCGATCGGGAATTAGTTCCGAGGTCGGGATATAAAATAACTGGGATCATGAATTTTGCATCCTGCACACGGGTAAACCGGGAGGCTTGCGGGGGTGGTTAGTGTACCCGGAACGGGCCGCGGAGCTAGTTCTACGTTAGGGGGGCACGGCGATTTGCGTGACGTTCACATGCATCGCATGTGAGGGAGCAATTTTTGTGTTACTAAAATGCACGTTTTTCTCATCTTCTAACTGTTGTGTATTTTCAGCTGTCAGAATTGTTGCCCTTATAGTTAAATGGAAACCTTGTGGGTGAATTGTTTTGATAGACAGCCAAATTGCCGTCATGTCTGCCAGGTAGTCAGTTGTTCAAGAGGCATACCCGCTCTAGCCACTGTCGCCATTGCCGCAGTAGCCACCAGCTAGTACTCGTTTGTGATCATCAAAGCACCAGTGACACTATTATCACATCCCCAACACAACAGTCATAGAAATAATGATCATGATCACCACTACTGCGACGCTAGACATCGCACTCACGTACAGTCACACTCAAGGAAGCCGCGGGGACCACAGGACAGTTACTGAAAAACAAAGTAGATTGTAAATGGGGAGTGACTTGTACCTTAATCCCAATGCTCGCTCTGGTATGCTGTAGTACGGTGCGAAGCCGGTGGTGTTCGTAGCTCTACACAGGGGTCAAAATAGCCTGTGTCGTTCATCAGAAGGTTCCCCCTCTCCCCAACTACCATTTATGCGGCAGAGCTGACTAGGGTTATGCTTCCCAGGGTTATGAAACTTAGACGGACAGCCTGGCGGTATTACATATACTGGGATTCCCGATTACGGCATTGTCAGTGGAAATGGCCTGTATGAGGACACGGGCCCGCAGGGTGATGCGTATTAACGAGACAAGTGTGAAACCATACGCACATTGGAGGCCGTACATATACGGCTCTGATAGCCTCGATTGACACAATCAACTATTAAATGTAATCAGCCGAGTGATGTTACCATGATCGAGTGATGTCTCAATGAATGAGTGATCGAATTATCAGCTCACTGGCAGCAGCTGCAGCAGCCCGGTACACATAAGTGCATATTGATTTCCATACTTGTGCTAAATCCGTAAAGTAACTGTTATTTGGAGTTAAGCCTAAACCGAACGTACTGGCAAGTTGCGGTGGTGTCTATAGCCTCCCTTGCTGCGGTCCTGGGTAAATACAGACTGAACTCCCTAGTCCATCTCAATTGAAGGCCTAGATTGGGTGATAATTGGGGGTCTTGTAGAGGCGGCAGGGTAGACTGACTGTTGCCCACTGTGGCACTGTAATATATATACTATTGAATTCGGTAACATAGTACGGAGTCTCTAAATTGATCATAATGAGAGCTTCACTACCAGTCACTTGTTGGTGTATCCCAACCTTTACCCTGTCCACAGTTTATGACTCACTACACTATATTACTGTTCTCACCAATCGTGCCACAGTAAAGGAAAAGATATGCTCATAGTGTATAGAAAATGAATTACCCGCGGTGAAGGTCACCAAAATCATATAACCATTTTGTTTGTTTGAACCATTCTGCATTCACTTTAACTAGCGTATGGCAGTACCCGATTCCCCGCTCCCTCCGTATAGCCGGCTAGGTGGGGGAGCTCACCTCCCTCTACCCTTCCTCCTTAATAAACGAACTCGTACATTTACCAATCACCCGTATCCTTAGGATCTGAGTCTGTCGCATACTCGTGTGTAGTTGTATAGCGTGTGTTTATGATACACTACCTGTCGGACAAGTCTTATACCTCGAACATTCCCGGTTCGACACCAGCTGAGACACACGTAGCGTCACACTACCGTCGTTCGCTGCGTAGTGGCAACCCCCCTTCACAGTGCCCGAGCTTTTAAATACTAACTAAAGTTATAGTTAGATAGTGACAGGTACATGGTACAACTCTGGGTAAGAGCATAGGTATAGCGTATAGAATTCCAAAAATTTGTCGCAGACACTATACCGACAACCTCAGCTGCGTTATTTGTGTTGAGATTTACTAAATGGGAAAGAGAGTACCTTCGCAAGACGTCAAGCAGTTGTATAAGCGTGTCTGATTAGGTAGCCCTGCCCAGCTGATATATGCCCTGAACAGGTTTCCAACGAATCCGCCCAAACAGACGTGTACGAGATAGGCACCTCCGCATTTACTGTTATGCATCGCTATGGTATCAGTAAGCCGTTTATGTTTGTTGGTGTTGATTATGTACGCATAAGAATTAAATGGTAGCGAGTGATGAATAGCGCTGGAATTTGAAAGCGCCTAGAGGCACTGGCTTAAGCTGCGGTACAATTGCCGAACAAAAGCAAAAATAGAGTGCCAGTACTTATATCTGAAGTAGTAACTGGAGGCATGGTACTGAGATCACTGCGATTCGGGAGCGGGTTGGCGCGGAACTGGAGGCCCAATGCGGTTCATTGTATACATAGAATTTAAGGACGTCTTAGGCTCGGATGGTGCAAGAGTACCTAAACGTTGGGGGCTGATTTCCTAGTGAAACTTAGGTTTCTATTAGCCCTGGGGGGGGTTGCGGTGGGCTAAAACACTGGGGGCAGGGATCTTTGGTCATCGGCGGTCACTCGGTATCTCCATTCGTCTGCGATTTTACGAATGTAAAGCGGACGAAGTCTATTATACTATCTAAGGGAGAAGCTCGGTTTTTATATACATGAAGGCCGGGAACTCTATGGATGTCTATGGAAGCTCACGATTGCAAATGCCAGTGGCGGTGGCGAGTGAAAACTCGTGGATGAGTCTACGACTATGAGCCCATAGCCTGTGAGTCAATTCGGCGATTTCAATATCGGCGACTTCCTTTCAGATCATATAGTAACATGCGAGTTGCATATCTCTAGAACTAAACCTCCAAGGTTCTCTATATATTTACCGAGTCCTCTCTCTTCTCTATGCGCTCTGTACATGAGTACCGTATCCACTTGGATATAAGATGCGCCCTGGATTAGGATTGCTGCTAAATAGCTACTGCATACAGTAATAACAAGGAGTTCCAAACTTGTCTATCTAAGTAGGTATTGCAACAATTTCAAAGACTATAAGACTGCGGGGCATTGTTGCCTATGGGGGCCGTAGGTAACTAAACAAATTCAAAGCGAAATCAAGTTAACAACGGCACTACAACTGTATACCTCCTAAATGATATCTATGAACTTCGCTGGGAAAGACTGTTGACATTCGGCTGTTTTCTTTACAGTTTTCTTCGTTTGCTTTTCGGCTCTCCATGCCGTACTTTTCTCTACTTTGTTCTGCAATCACATTTCATCCCCTCTGCCGTGGAGATGACCACCGTGTCTGTTTTTGCAGCCTATTCGGTCGCATATTATATCTCGATGTCTGCGTTGGTCGTCCGTGTGATCTTGGCTAGTATTACACGGCGCCGATTATCTTGAATAAAAGGAGTATCGAATGGGAATAAGCTCCAGTTCAGGAAGTAAAAAAAGTTGCCGGAAGTTCTATGCAGGTTTATTCAAAGGCTTAGACATTTAGCGAGAGGCTTGAAGAGTACCGTAGTCCAAACCGTAGTATGGTGTAAATGTAGATATGCAGGACACGCACAGCAACCAAACTAGTAAATTCATGTTTCTTTAAGGCAAATCAACGTGAAAAAAACTTCTTCGAGCGCGTCCAGATGGATTCGATGGATACGCTGTGTACACTCTGAGAGTGCTTAACATCTGATTTCCGTTTGGCGATAGTTAATAAATGTTACAATATGGGGCGAACTGTGTGAATAGACTGGTACAGAGAGAAGAGAGGAGGAAAAAGACTCGAGACATATACAGGAAGCATCAGCCCCTGCAGCAGTGACCGTGTATCAGATCTGTAACATCATGTATCACTAAAAGCCGGTTAATCATACGAGTGATAATCATGATGCCGCACACTATCGTTTCTAATAAGTATGAAAAGATCAGCGAGGCCACCGGACAGCAGAAAGCGGCGGGATCACAGCGGAGAAGTAGTAAGAGAGCGCCGGAAGATGAAGAATGTCAAAGGAGTAGCGAACATGTGAGGCGTTATTGTTTAATTTATCCTACAGCCGCTTAAAACAACTCCAAAACACACAACCTCAACAACATTCCTTATCCCTGCTCCATGTTCCACAATGTTCTATAACTACGTAGCCGCACCACACATCCTGAGTAGCCGCAAAACACCCACAGAGAGTGCAGCGTCCAAACCATGACACCACGTGGTAACAATCACCTTCCCTCCAAATGTGATACAACCTGTCTCTCACAGCAAGGCGACAACCGCAGCGCCCCCAGCAGCAACACCGGCAACCACCGCCAAAGCCGGGGCAGCAGCTGGCAGGGCAATAGCCGGTATGGCAATAGCTGGCAACGTTGGAACAGCAGCCCCAATCGTCATACCAAGACTCTGCAAGAATGCGAAAAAACTACCTGCCGCCACAACGCCCCCCATTGCAGCCTGCCAAGCCGCTGCTATAGATCCTGTGGAACAGCACCATCAGCTTATCACATTCCATAAATCTGTAGATAAGTTAACTCACCGGCAATGGGGCCTAGCTCGCCAAATCCCACTAGAGCAAGCGCGTTTCCGGCAATGAGGTTTCCGATACCACCGACGAGGGGGATGAGTGCTGCCATGTTTGATAGACTGAAATCGTGATGGAGTTGGTAGTAGATCGATGGTGTGTATTGCGGGAATTGTGGGAGCGCTGGAAGAACTAGAGACCACAGGGCATATATATATACTTTGTATCCTGCGCACGGTTACCCGAAAATCTGTTGATCGCCACTCAATGCCACGTGGCGCTAATCAACGACGCACTTCGCATCCGCCTGTCTGTCATGTTCTCCGGTTCTCCCGCAGTGGTAATGAGCGCATAAACCAACGAGCGGCACAGATGTTAGCCTATCACTTGCTTGCGAAGCTAAAAATTACCTAGTGCACTTCACAGCTCTCGGATAATCCTGCTGCATTTGTGATTTCTGCAGTTAGTGCAGCTCGCGCACCCCAGTGAGGATTTCCTCTGAAGACAAACCTGCATTACTAGTTGGGAAATGGCTAGACTGGGTGGATAAACGCTGCATTGACATTGGTCCTGCACAGTTGTAAATGGGGCACGTGGTGTCTCGGCGTACCTATGCCCGTTTGAGGTCGCCGGTAAGCTGGCCGGTCGTCACAGCGGCAATCATTCCCAGTGTTGCATGCAACCGGGTTTGCATGCACCTGTAGTCATGAAAGGGGGTCGATTAGCAATCAGTTTAGGGGTCGGGATTGGGGGGTAAGATACCGGAGCTTTCCGTATGTGCTGGGATCCTAAAGTTTGCCACAATATTGGGAAACGGGTGACCGAGCTGGATAGCGGGGACTTCCAAATGATGGTTAGTGCGCACGGAACTAGCCGTGCCGGTAGTTATGTAGAGTACACACAAGCTTATCTCCATCACCGTTTTAAAAATAAAACATGTCTGACTCAATGTATTTGCTTCTCACGTCCTATCAGCACTAATTTCCTGGATCTAACTCTCAACCTGCATAAAGCTGCATAAAGTTGGCCCTGCATACCTTATCGATCTGGCGTTGACACTCGCTTGAATATTTCAATCGAAGCCATTAACGTGAGAAGAGCCTGGGTTGGCGGTAAGTTTGCGGCTGAATGTCAACTACATAGGTGCATGCGTCTTACAACACAAAAAATGCATGTAGATGCTACAACCTCTGCTGGGCCTGCTCATGCGACGAGAGCCATCATGTACCTATTCTTGGGTCGCCATCGATTTATCGTCAGCTTTCACAGTTGGCAATGGGTTGTTCCTGATATATACATGCAACCCGCGTATACCTATTAGTCTAAAAACATCTGATGTACTACAGGCCAGCTATTTCTTTGGGAAAGGGGTGGGGGCGCTTGAGAGCTTTGACAAGGGAACAAGGAAGTTCAACCCTCCGATGACAGCACACCCGAAGTTGTTCCGTCGAAAAAACAAATTTTACGCACGACGGTAACTCCCGGTAAGTTGTCATTTCTACTCAGCTATGACATACATAGACTTGGCCATCACACGCTATATAAGTGTTGGTCTCCCTACACCGGCATTTTTCACAATTGCTGAACATCAAAGATGGTCATCTTTGTCTTTGGAGAGGATTCTCATTCCTGGCTTGTAGCACGCGATTATGAATTGTATGAGAGAGTTCTTCCTCCCACTATTAAATTCTTCAAAGACTGACTTGAGGTATTTTAGGAATGGCCTCTCAGAGGTTCGTAAATTCATTGAAAAAACGGGCTACCCAACCAAAGGTGGTGTGAAAAAGCTGGTGTGGCGCCCTAGGACCAAGAGTATCTACTACCGTGACACATACGAGGGTATGTTATATATATCTAGCTGTGTATACCTCCACTGGACTAGCTATGCAATAAAGCTAGATAGAAGGCTTCCCAAGCCTTTACAGCCGCGTTGCTTCCGAGCAATCCCCGCTTAGATGTATCATTTTCGTCCTACGGTGGCTTCTTTTTCGGATCTCAGAGCGGAAAGCTTGTTGGGGATTACCGGATCCCCGCAGCATATCAGGCTCTGGTTACGGATTTGCAACGCACCGGACAGCTAGGCTCGATATGGAATGTATTCTCTGGCTACGGCGAGCTGTGCCTTGTTCGATTCACATCAGGCCACTGTACCGCTTGGGTGACGAGCACGGGACTTTCACATCAATACTTACCTGGAGCCTTGGGGCAGGTTATACACTTGGTACCAACATAGTATTGTGTCTGTATGACAACAGATATTTTACCTTGAGTGGTCAGGGCAGGCGGGTGTTGATGCAAATTGGACATTGCCGGATGCAAGCGCTGCACAGTTGCTCAGCAACATGTTGGGAAGAAACACTTCCAGCCATGCCAACCACGGGCAGATCGAACAAGAAGCCGCTACTCTTATAATCAAGTCGAGGGGTGCACCGTGTGAGGATGATGAATTTTTAGAGGATGAGACAGAAGTCATTTACAGACAATGATTCTACCAGTCCAGCAATGGACCAGTCCGGACTGGAACCGTCCAGTGTAGTCCAGGTCCATTCCAAGCAATTTTTGGACCGGGATCGGACCAATCCCCAATTTTTGGGACCTGGACTGAACTGGCCAGGACTGCTTTGGACCAGTCCACTCGGGCCGAATCGGCCCGAATACGCTGGGAGTTACTGATACACTGAGTCAACAAATAGACTCATACACTCATACACATATACTCATACATGTAGACTCATCTTGCCATTCACAAGTCACAATGCACATCTCACCCCTCACCACTTGCCACTTGCCACTTGCCACTTGCCACTTGCCACTTGCCACTGACCACTCGTTTGGGATGGTTGGGTTTCTCGTGGTGGTGCTTGCTAGCAGTGGCGGGTTGGTTCATAGTGATTGTTCGCAGCGGGTGGTTATATATGAAGTGACGTTGTGTCTGAGTTGTTGTTGTTGTTTATTCATACTGTATTTACTCTAGCTAGAGTATGACAAGCCCTTATTCCCTCCGCCTCCGGGTGAGCCGGTTAGATGGCGGAGCTCCCACCTACTACCCTTCGTCCCCGCTGACAAAAGAAAGAGAATGAGGAAGAGAAAAGAAAGTCTGGCCGCTCCGGCCTCCATGCCTCACCGCGGCGAGAACTTCCTGACGTCCATGGCCACCAGGAAGTCCATCACTAGCTACAGTGATGGAGGAGACGCTCCTGTATTTAGCCCACCGTTCCCCTGCACCACCTGCACTTGTCATCCTCTCGGTGTCCGAATTGTTTTAGGTAAGCTCTGGTATGCGCATGCCCGCACTGTAGGTGGTAGAATCTTGTTGCCAACGACATTGTGCTTGTCATTAGGATAGGTCTCCTATTACCTGCTTTGCCCTTCAGTCTGTAGCCAAAGTGCTTACTGCATTTGTCCGCCTCCCACTGGGCCTTGGTAAAACAGCGCGATAAGTCGACAACAACGACAGCAATTGGAAAGAGGACGGCGGCAATCGATTCTGGAAGTCGAATTGACCCCGGAGCGAGCGTCCCAGCACCGGCGAGACCGCAGGAGGAGGGCGCGCACAAGGACCCACGCAATTGAGTGGTATTCACGCGAAGTCTGGGCAAAACACGACTGACCCGACGCGTCGACAAACGAGCAAGCGACGACAAGGACTACCCTGGAAGAGACGTGGTTCACAGAAAGGATGACCGAAGTCAGAGGGAGAGAGAGGAGCGGCCTGTACCCGGGAGAAGAGGCGGACAGGAGGAGTGACATGCGTATGGATTCGGTGATGGAGATGGCGACGGAGGTGACATCCATTGCCACGGAGACTGCAGCCAAAGACACACCTGAGATGGTGGAGAGAAACGAGAACGGAAAGTGGAGGATGAGGAGTCAGGTCCCGATGACAGCATGGGCCCTCAGGGAGTGGAGGAGCCGCATGGAGCGCGCAGCTCAGCAGCAAGCCCACGAACTAGCACCACTACTCTGAACCATCGCAAAGATGGCAAACATGGTGGAGATGCACAATGCACTGCAGGAGGCGCAGTGACGAGGGATGAAATCATGGTTGGAGGAAAAAGAGAAAATGCGGGACGCGTATTACCAGGATGACCTACTGTGGGGCGAGGGCATCACAGACATGGTCGCAAGAGCGGTGGCTGCTACAGAACTGGTACAGCAAGAGGAGCAGACAGCGGACACTGTGGGTGTCGGCCCAGAGGCCTTGATACACCCAGACCTGACCTAGACAGGCGGCACTGAGAAGCCGGAAGAGCACCAGCAGCTGCAGCCTGGAAGGCAGCTCAAATCAAAGCCAACGCCAAAACCAAAACCAAAACCAAACCCATCCCCAAAGCTGAACCAAGCACCAGCACCAGCATTGAGACTAGCACCGACACTGACGCCGAGTGTCACATTGGCGCCAAGAGGGGTGACGACATTTGCGCCTACACCGACCAGACGATGGAAATCCTCCCACCACCAAACTGAAAGAAGCCGGCCTGCCCAGCCCCAGCCCCGACGACAGGCTCGAGAATGGCTGACAGACGCCTAATCCTGACGAGAGACGAGAGTGTGCCACTCCCCAATAAAATGGATCAGGAAATTGCGTCAGCGATCAACAGAGCGCTCTTCCACCAGCAGGCCCCAGCCCAGATCACAATCATGAACGCAAGGAGGAATGCGAAGGGCACAATCACCGCAATCACGCACCAGAATGCTACAGCGGAGATGGCTATGCAGTAACACGACATCATCATCATGGCAGTGTGGACTGTTGACAGAGGGGTCATGGATGTCAAACGAAACGAGACCTGGGAGATGCTAAAGATCGATGCAGTACGCCTCGTGCGGTACATGGGAAAAGGCACAGACGGCCTGCAGAAGATGTGAGAGGATTTTGAAGCGGAGACCAAGGGCATAGCGATCCCCACCCAGGTGTGATGGCTGGCGAACCCACGCACCATCAGGGAGCGGAGGCAGAATGGAGACATCACCGTGTCATCGGTAGTCTTTGTCATAAAGGGAAGCTGGCTGGCACAAAGCTTGATCAGGAGAGGCATTGAGGCAGCAGGAGTATGGTACGGAGTCGAGGCATTCACGAATGCGGGCCCTGACAGCAGGTGTGAGCTCTGCTGTGGATGGGGCCACATAGAAGACAAGTGTGGCAGCAAGCCCAAGTGTGGCTACCGCTCAGGCAATCACCGTACAAGCGAACACAAATGCAATGTAGTGGGGTGTATGGCAAAGCAGTGATCACTCTGCGGCCATACGCTGGAAAAGTGCCCCAATTGCAAACGAAATCACATTGTGTTCAGCAGCAGGTGCGCGAAGAAGAGAGAAGCCACCAAAGCAGCGCGGAAGAGCAGAAAGACAGGAACAGCAGGACGTGCTCCCACGAGAGAAGCTCTGCACCCGGCAACGGGGTTGAACATAGTGGTACTTTGTCATAGACCCAGGGGAGGAGCGGCAGCAGATGGGGGGAGTGAAGAAGAGTAGATGGCTGATGTGCAGGGAGAAGAGGCAATGGGGGAGGCAAGAGACGTCATGATGACTGAGACCGAGACTGGGAATACGGCCGCGACTTCAACTGAAACTGCAACTGGTGCGGGAGCCCTGGCTACCAATGATTACAGTGATCCCGCATAACTGCGCGAGGTCATACGAGTGGACCATTGCGGCGCTGGAGACGGGAGACCAATGCAGGGCGGACGTAGTTTGCAAGCAAGAGCCACCGAGAGAAAGAGAAAGAAGAGGTAGCGGGATCAGCCATTCGGCATACGAAATAAGAAATAGAAACAGAGTCTGGACGGCGATACGGTGACGGAGCGGCTTGGAGGTAGATGAGCAGACTGATTTAAGCAGAGGTGCGAATGAAGATGTCATTGCTGCTGAGGTCAGGGGGAGAGGTGAGAGGATAACGAGGATGGTTAACATTTACGACCAAAAGAATACGCAGTCAGGAGAGAGAACAGCGCGAAAGTTGGACTGGCGGAGAGTCATTCGGCAGGGTAACACTGTCCTCGCTGGAGACTTTAACCCCCATGGTATACGATGGAACCCGAGATGCCAAGTGCAGAGGGATGCTGCGTTCTGGGAAGATGTGATTGACGAAAATGGACTGGAAATTGGAAATGATTGTGAACCCACCCACCACTGGACAAGAGAGGGTCATGAACGCGAGTCGGTCATCGACCTGACCAGGGCGAATCGACCAATAACCAAATGGTCCATACTAGCTGACGACCACGCCACAGGATCCGACCACAAGGTCATACGGTGGGAGGTCCAAGTAGACAGGCAGGGGGAGGCGGGCCAAGAAAGGGTAGCGGGGTGGAACTCAGCTGCAATGACTGAGGAGGATGCGAAGGCAGCGGAGAAGCTTTGGATGGAGCTACCGAAAGACAGAGCTCACCTGGACGCAGACTGCACAGCAGAAAAGGTGGAGCAAGAGGCCGCATGGTGTCAGGAAGCAATGGGCAACGTTCTCGACGCCACGGCAAGGAAGATCAAGATCTGCGTCAAATTGAAGAGGTGGTGGAACGCCGACATTGGGGAAAGATGGAACGCTGTTGGAAAGGGAAAAAAAGAAGGAGGCGGAACTCGGAAGAGGCCGCCAATGCGAAGGCAGAACTCCAGAATTCGATTCAACAGTCAAAGAGGAAAATGTGGAGCGAGTACTTGCAAAAGCTGAGGGGGGCCGAGGTATGGAGAGCAGCACAATATGCGAACCCTCGGGCAGGCATGACCATGGAGGCCTCAACAGACAGGGAAGGCAAGCAAGCAAACACGTCACTGGAAAAGGAGGGGAGGCTGAGGCGTGCTTCTCATGGACATTAAAGCATCCTTCCCAGGCGTGGCAGAAGGAAGGCTAGTCGACCTAATGAACGTCAGGCAAATGGATTGAGACCTTAAACGATGGACGGAGAGCTTTCTGTCAGAAAGAACAGTGGAGATGATAATCGAGGGCAACGCCATCGAGAGACACCCGGTGGAATCGAGGGTCGCGCAGCCCTCACCGCTGTCACCGATTCTCTGCGCAATCTACACCGAAGGACTGATCAAATGGGTCGAAGAGTACTGATCGAAAGCCGAAGGGCTGTTCATCGTAGACGACCTCGGCTCCGTGGTGACCGGAAGCAAGGTCAACCACGGCGTCTCGATACTTGAAAGATGCGTAGCCAGGAGCATCGAGTGGGGAAGCAGACAAGGGCCACAGTTCGACACTGCGAAGACGGAGGAGGCACTATTCACGCGCAGACGAGGCCACAGGAAACACCTCAGGCAATAAGTAACAGCAAAGGGAGGAGTCGGCAGCGGGGTCATACGATTCAATACACAGGCAACATGGTGGCTGGGCGTCTGGATGGATGCCCATCTAACGTTCAAGGAGCAGCACAACCGATGCGTGGAGGAAGCCAGTGCAGCAGAAGCGAGTCTCCGAACCCTGACCACGACATACGGCATTGTTCCTGAGAGCGCAAGCGCCGCCCAGGTGGCGTTCTTCCAAGCAGTCGCACTGTCTGGGAGTGAACTCTGGTGGGATACCAAAGAAGCAGGCAGGCGAGGTGACCTCCAACTCCTCCTCAATTGAGAAGCCAGGTCCAACCTGGGCGCATTGCCCACAACCTCACGGGGTGCACTGATGCGAAAGTCAGGGCTTACACCCACCCCTGTGATTCTAGACTCCAGACAGCAGCGGATCGCAGTGAGACTAGAAGACGCATGCAGCAGCAAGCTAACAGAGTTTCACCGAAACCCTTCCTCCGGAGCACCAATATGCAGAGTAGTCAAGGAGGAGAATGAGCATGTCTGAACAACCGAAGGCACGATGTGGCTGGCTCCGGGCGAAGACTCAATTGTCAGGACCACCTTACTGGATGATGCCCCCGCTGCCAAGAGATCCACACAACGCTGGGCGAGAGGGCAAGAAGCCAAAATTGGAGCAGGGGTCTGGATGTGGTGGACAGATGGATTGCGCTCAGACGATGGCCGAGTGGGAGCCGCAGCAGTGTGCAAACATGGTAATCAAGGGAAGTCCCGCCGCAGCGTTCTGGGCACTGGGCGCATGGAGGTCTCCAATGCCGAGCTGTAGGCGATTGCACCCGCACTTGATGAGACGATCGAGAAGAAAGAAACACTCCAAAGGCATGGTGTGAAAATGGTGGCAATCATGAGTGACTCGCAGTCTGCAATTCAATGAGCGGCACACTTGGACCCGGGCCCCGGGCAGCGATCAGCGAGGAGAATCAATCACAGAGTGTGGGCACTCCTCGCCCGCAGCATCGCAACCGGGATTCAGTGGGTCCTGGGACACTCCGGCATCCTTGGAAATGAAGAGGCGGGCTGTCAGGCAAACCTGGCCCGAGATGCCAGCGGAGACACAGTGATTGCGCGGCCATTCACCTTGGCCGCAAATAGAGCTGGATGACTCTCCCAGGGGAGGTCAGCAGCCAAGGCAAAGTGGGAGGCCGACAAGTGCAGCAAGCACTTCAGCTACAGACACAAGGGCACGACAGGGACCAAGAGACCTGTTCCAATGACAAGCGTGAAGTCGCTAACTACCAGGTTCTAAAGACTAAAGTGCGGGCATGCACCCACTGGAGTCTACCTAAAATGGATCCGCCACCGAGAGGACGACAAATGCTGGAGGTGCGGCGGCGGAGGCAGCACAGTCCAAACCCGGGAACACCTGTTCCGCCACTGCAGCTGGTGGAGAGACCAGCAACAGGCACTGGAGAAGGAGGTGGGAAAAGCGACAGGCTGGAAAGCGGGCAGATGCAGACATGTGCAGATCTCTCAGCTGTTTTCCAAAGAAGAGTGCGACCAAGTGGTGATTGAGTTCCTGGCGGCTACTGAAGTCAGGAAGTTCCCGCCCAGATGAAGCACGGTATGGAGCAGGTGCAGAGGCTGACTCAGGGGTGGGGAGCGGCGGCAATGGGCGTATGCCTTCTTGCTTTTCTTTTCTGTCCTGGCGTGGGTTGGTCAATCGTTTAATCTTTTCATTTGTCAGCGGGGATAATGGGTAGCGGGGGGGGAGCTCCGCCATCTAGCCGGCTCACCCGGAGGCGGAGGGGATATTGGGTCCTGTCATACTCTAATTAGAGTGCATACAGTATGAATAAAACAAAAACAAAAACTGGGCCTTGGTTGCTGATATTCTTCGGGTTGTGTCTGAGTTAGGGTTGCAGGGATTACTGTCTCACTTCTTTAGTTTTTCGGATCTACTTTGAAATTGATAAATATTATCCTATTTGGACAGGTCCAGACCAAGCCCGTCCAGTCCAAGACTGCTAGTCCGGAGCCCGGTCCAGTCCGAGATTCCGGTGGGACTGGACTGGACTGAGCCCTACTCAAGACCGGGTCCGTCCGGACTGGTGGAATCATTGTTTACAGATCCATGGTCCCGACGTACGAAACTGCTCATACGCCAACTCAGCCACTGCAACTGCCACACTATTCCTCACATATGCAGACCATGGATTCAATTCAAATCGAACAAGAACTTGCAACATCTCTATTACAACAGTCGATGAGCTGAGCAAATTATCGCCCTTAGTTTATAAAGAGTGCACATTGATATCGTTCCTCATATGAACGTACAAACTATCGAATCCATGATGGGGTGAGCAAGACGAATTAGCTTGTGCAAAGGTCACGCCCCTCATATATAGGAGACTATAGATTGAGGAAATACTCATGTATTCATATAGCAAAGGCATATGCGTTCGGAGGTGTGGAGTATGTTTGTATTGTTCATCAGATATGCATGCTGATTCGTTTCGTTCATGTACAAACAGTAAGGCAATGAAAGTAGATGATTGCGATGGTTGATGGTTAGATAACCTTCTAAGGACAACTTGTGGTACAATTCGCAGGAATATAAGACCTAAGAAACAGCTGTTTTCAAGCATGCTTTGAAGTTTAAAACCACATATGATTTGTGCCTGGACTGGTTGCTCTAGATAACCGCCACACTCACGCAACATACTTTGAGAATCGAACCGCGTATGAATGGCGCTGATTGGGCAGGAGCAACGTGAAGATATGATAGCCAACGGAAAGCAACTAAATGCGTAGTTAAAAGCAAAATGTAAGTACGGACAAGGGGGACCCACTTGGACGGGTGAGTGGATAGAAAGGAGACCGCAATTTGGTGAGGCTTGGGGAGTACTGGGGTTATCAATGATGGTGAATTGTGAGTGTTTGTCTAGTACTAGAGGGCAACGAATGGTTCATAAAATACCAAATAGCTTCAAACTGCGAAATGAGACAATATACGCAATCAATTCCATGAATTCCGACTATAGTCTAAGAGCGCTGTTACATACTGGAAGGGGCTTTTCAACGACACAACATATTATGTCGGCTGGTGGAATACTCATATTGTAAGATGTTGAAGTGCAATTTCCACCGGGCTTTTAACTTGTTTTCTCCAATTTTCACGCAAGTCGTCTGGCAGCCGAAATAGGTAAGTTGGCTCCAATCTATATACCTCCAAGCTATCGCTTCCCTTCTCACTGACAACGGCAAACCTTTCACCATCTGCCTTTTCCATCGTATCCTTAAGCAACCTGATCACTGCCACCAATTTCCCAATTCTTGCTTGATTTGCCTCTTCCCACTGCAAGAATTCCCCGTTTTCCTGTCTGTTGCTGACAGAAACTGTGTGGAACACACCTCTCTTGTGTATACCCTCGCACAAGATCGGAGTCCTCGATAACCACATCTGGGATAAGTCCTTATCGTACGTCCGAGTGCGACTTCCAGTTTGCTTTGACTTCATCTCCACAACTCCTTCATCCTTCACCAAAGCACCACCCACTATCACTCTGTGGCCCGTGAATTCTTCTACTCTCTCTCCCTCCCGACGCTCCGCCGGGGCTTCAAGGCAAGCATCAACCTCAAATCTCACCATCATCCGTAAACCGCCAAGTGTATATGCCACCGCCCGCTTATGGACTAGACTCCCACTGGCACACCTTGGGATTGTCGCAAAGTTCTGCTCAAATTCCCTTCCGTAGCCGGCAGGGCGCCTCCGAGACTCCCAGTCAATCCACCTAGAGAACAGAACACTGTTACCAACTACCTCCACATCCCATCGGAATTCTTCCTTCCGAATTTGACCGCTGACGAAGGCAAGGAGCAACCGCAAGTTCCGCCTATCGGTGATGACGTCAAAGGAATTGAGATCAAGTTCAGGCTTGGTGATCGACAATGCGCGAAACAGAGGCTCTAGAGGACAGTTTGGAAATGCTTCAACAACTGTGGGTCGCAAGCCTCCGCGCGCTAGACGCACTGGAAGCGGAGGTGGTGACCAGACCGCTGGTGAGCCTGTGGGTGCAGCAAGTGTATTAGTTTTGCTGTCTCAAAGAGCTGTGGCAGCAGGGTACCCACCAGGCACAACAATGGTCTCTGATTGGTTGGTTGTGGGAAGCACATTATACGATGTCAGGGAGACTGGGTCGAGTTGAGATAGACGGGTATTGACGGTGGGCTGGATTGCACTGGGTTTAATGGATCCAATAGGCTGCGGACCCGAGAGGCCTTCGTGGAGGTTTCGTACCATGATGATCAATGGATGTGTCCGGTGGGGATGAGAAGAGATAAGTACCGAATTTATAGGCTAGCAGATTAGCGTTGTACCATTGGAATACGATTTGAAACATTTCTTGCAGCTGCAAGTGTGGGTGCACAACATATTTGAACTGGTTACTGGTTGGAGCATGAAATTCTGAATAAAGTCACATTATAGTGGTGTGACAACCTGGTTAACTTACCTTAACAGGAAACAAACTTGCGGGTTGCGTTCGCTTCCCATCACCTGGTAGCGCATACAGCGATGGCGACTTCTGTTGCTAGAAAGAGTTAGTATTGCTTATCCTACCCCTCCCTGCAGCATCAAGGCGTGTAAAATCCTTTATTCCAAGTCTAGAAGCGCCGGGTCTCCGATATGCATATCGCTACGCGTTTACGTGGCACGTTTAAATTTAACCGAAATTGGCCTGCGGCTCCTCGGGCGTGTGACTAGTTAAGCGCCCCCATCCTTACGGTGCCTCGCAGAAGTATCCGCTTTACGTATGCCCTGATGTCATTTAAACATGTTTCCGGTTAAAGCTCTACAACTGTTTAACAGTGTTCATTGTGTCCAGTCTACTATTCAATATTACGTATGTTTAATTCTCACTAGTGGTAACTGTTAGCATTTAGCCGTTCAACTTTGTCGAAAAACAACCTTAATTTTAGATAACACTTTCTGTCGCTTATTTCGCAATTTCTGGAAGAGTAAAGAAATTCATTATAGATATTTTGTTCTGCTCTAGAATAGTTGACGTGTCCTTTTTGGTATGAACCAGATTGCCAAGACGCGGATCATATTGCGGCCGCCCCTGGCACGCGATTCAAAGTTTCATCCGCATCCCAATCGCCGCACCGCCGCAATCATCACCGCCACCATCCCCATCACCTCCCAACAAACAGTTGGTGTTTGGAAATTGTTTCTCTATTGCCAGTTGCATCATTCCGTGCTTATTTAATGCCGCGATGGCATACTAGTGCGCCATGTCTAAAGCTAGCATTCTCGTACTATACCGCCTACGTATTTTACAAACATATCATATCCAGAAAATGAAGATGGAGAGGGTAGAGAGGCAACTCATGTACATATATTAGTAATCTTCGGCCATTTCAATCGTATTATCCATGGGATGATACATTGATAATTATATAACTAGTCACGCCATTCAACCCCATGACAAGCGATCTATAGGGCATACGTAGTGCTTGGAGCCATTGCGAGGAGAAGGAAAAAACCCAAAGGTCTGAGCGTGTATGATGAAAGCAATAACTATAGGCAGTGCGAAACCAATCGGTGCTATGTCCCCGAATAGGTGAGACCCAGAACTCCGCCAATTCCTGGTCAAATCCCACACCCTTTGGTACAGAGTAGGTCTTCTATCTGTAGATGCATTCTGGGTTATCGTTGGCCAAGTACTGGGACTGGCTGTGGATCGATGGGAGGGGTTGTGTCCACCACCCCCCGGGTAACCCATTTGTGGTCCCCCTCTAATGGTCCCCAGCATGTCCCAGTACCTGGCCAATGATAACGCGGAATCCATCTTCATGGAGTTAGAATGGGTAGATAGTGGGGAGCTAACAGGCGGGAGAATTCCATCAGCTCCCACGATCCACCCATGCCAACTTCACGAATATTCGTCCGATATGTTGACACGCAGATGTTCCAATGTGCACGGAGAACTCGTCAATCGTCGGAATTCTCAAAAGCGAGAAGAGAAAAGGAAAAAGGCTTAAGTACAGCAGTGTTCAAAGCGGCCCGGCCGCAATATCTGAGGGCTGGCTTGGCACAGGCCCGGCCAGGCCTGAATTTGAAAAGCCTGCACCGCAAAAAACCTGGCGGCCGGCCGGCTTTTTAGCGGCCTGCAGGCCCGGCTGCGATTTTGGAAGCCAGGCTTCATGCAACCCGGCCGGGCCTGGCCGCTTTGGAACACTAGAGTACATAATGTCTATAATACTATACTAGAAATGGTAACCCATGTAACAGCCAAGCAGTCACATTATGCCCGTCGATAATCTCGGGCAAAAGTCCAGTATTCCGTCAGTACGATATGGACGCTTGTTAGACGACAAATTATCTACTTGATGAGCTCTATTAGCCACGAGTGTCCGATCTTGATTTGGAGCAGCTGTTCTTACGCGGCGGCCTTTTTTGTGATTTTTGAGCAGTGGAGACAATCCCGTCCCCTTACCGTGATTTCACCAGACTGCGAAATATCCCGGCTTGGTGTTTGCACGGGACGGTTTTTGGAAGGTAATCCTGTCCCATTTGCACCCCGTGGTTCACACTACTTAAAGCCGGTAAAAGGTAATCTAGCCATAATACAGGCACCTGGACCTGTCCGGAGAGGCTCTGCTCAATTTTATGTGCCTCTTATACATTTCCACACTGTTTATTTTATATACACTTTTGTACAAAAGCTATTTAAGGTGTATAAAACTTCTACACCGCAGAACGTATACAGTTTCTTGCACATATTTTGTACCGTAGGAGTTTTGTGTTGGTGGGAGGTGGATATAGGGACAGGTGAGGTGTTGGTATGGTTGTGGGGATGCCGGGGTTCGGGGTGTCAAGGTTGCAAGGCTTTCAAAAGTCCGTCGTAGGCAGGCTGTGTTGTGGACTCCCGGACTACGACTTTCCGGGCAAGAGTTTCTCAGATTATCCGGCAACCGAGCTTGCAAAATGCCAGTCGACATCCGGTAGAAGGACTCAGGGTGCTGCCGGTGGAGTCCGTGAACTGTTTAGCCTGATACCTGACCGGTCTTCTGAAGTTACTGTACCAGCCCAATAAAACATTACTATATATTTTGCTGCACACATATCCACAGTCGCAGCCTGTTTGAAGAGTCGTGTGCAATCGCCGCTTATCAACATCTGGACGGTGTTACTTAACTGTATTATCGTGGTGTACATCCATCCTTTTGGTAGTCGGCTTGCATACCTATTGGTTTCATTTTGTTAAGGCCAAGCAAGTGGCAGCACAAGTGGCCACAAAAACACAGGAGGTTCCTTATGGATGATAATTGGTTGATTTTCTGAGCAGACTGCAGTGACACCTAGCCAGTTTACGGGTGTGATTGGCCGGAAGCTCACATCTAGACGGGGGTGTCCACCGATGGCGGTATCCTGTTGTTCGACCTGCAGTGGTGTTTTAAACCGGCTGTACTCCGTTTCGACGATTGGGAAAGGGCATATTCTAGGCAACAGCTGCATATACGTGTATATATATAGCGCAAAACCTAACAGCATTACCATAACTTCATCGGGCACATAATCGCACACCTCAACCATACTCTCCAAGATACCTCGCGTTAGAACTGTGCCTACGACTGTATCAATAGCGATGGTATGTGCATTTCCATGATCGTTTCTATAATAAAAGTTTTCTAAGCATCCCTAGGTAACTGAGTACAACGCTATCTTCGAGGAACTATAAGGCCGTATTGGATGGAGTAACTCAGTGCGGATTTTTTGATTACTGCATCTCACCAACCCGTCCTTTCCAATCTACAACACCTACTTAATGGTAGCGACGGTACGCAAAACTACAACATCAACTTTTCACACCGAAATCTAACATTTCCTGCGTAGTTGCTGGATCGCATTTCCGGTATGGCACTGCTTCGAATGCGTTTATACAACCTCGAATCAACAGCCTTGCACAAGCAGGTGCGGTTCGCCTCTATGTAATCATATCAGTTAGCATGTCTGCTATGCGACTAGACTTTCCTGAAACTTCAAAGGCTGCAACCTGATCTTGTGCTTCAACGCAAATGTGACGCTGGACCGAACTAGCACATACAACACGGAAAAATTGAAGGACCACATTCATTCGGGAGCGTCGGTGGTTTCTATCAACTGCCGTAGTGATACGAAATGCACGTTTATAATCCACGATGATGGGATTCCCCTCCGAAATTGGAATGCGGCCGGGAAAGACGCTGTAGACCATCGTTCGAAGGATCCTGATGGACAGTCGACCTCGGCGGGAAGGTATTTTGCGACGCTTGCTGGGATCACTGCAGGTGCCGCCACCGCTACCGCGCTGATAGTTTTGAGTTTCGAATTCGAAACGGCGGAGGCTATTGTTTCTTGCGTTAGTGTTGCGAACGTCGGGATCGCCGGCAGCGTGGCTCTGGGTGCGGCAGCAGTCGTTTATTTCATCCCGTGGAAGACGTTTGGAGCATGGCTAGTAAACCAGTGGAGTAAACTGGTTGGCTTCCTGAATGATATAAAGAGGTTTCTCACATCTGAATTTTGTTGAGATCAATCGAGTACGAATAGAGATATTGAATTGACTATCGTACAAAAGTGATTGTCTAAAGAGCAAAGAGAGAGAAAGACAGGCAAATATATATGGGAAAGAAGAGGGCATACTCGGCTAAGCCGAGTATCACATCCGGAGACCGATGCCGAGCATCACTACCGGGGCTAGACCTACTCTTCAGCATGGGGCTGGTGGCGGCCCATGGGGACCGCAAGCCACCGACCTCATGCCCGCAGCCTTAGGCCGTTGGGGGCTGCAAGCCTCCAAACGCCACAGAAGCCATCAGGCCAAATCCCATGCCAACAAATTTTTTGGCTACCTTATTTCCGCGGCGGTGGGACTCATCACCGGGAACGAGAAGTTTCTGCGTAACGCAGTTGGGCCTAGGTTAACTCAACTGCTGCGGCTATTCCGCGAGGCAATGCTGGGAACAGATGTCAAGTCCAAGATGCGGGAATTTCTTGAGCCATATCTTCAAGGCCTCAGCAAAAAGTATCAAAACGGCTGTTTCGGCTCTGACCCGTGCATTGCTTCGACTGCTGAGAGGGTTATTTGGGGTTAAAAGTGCAGTCATGATGAGTTAGCCGCGTTAAGATAAGGACGAGCCATTTGGGTACCGATGGGCAAGTAGAGCCATTGTAGGATTTTAGTATTTGTTAATGGTTTTTGGTCCTGTATTCCTGGTTTTCGCACTTTCGCAGCTGATAATGGGATGTGGTTACGTACATATTAAGAGTCTCTACGGCGCCGCATCTGTGATCCCGGTATACTACACGTACTGTTAGTTGCTTAACTCGGACTGCTACCGGCGTCTAAGTGTGATAATTGTTGTGCCACCCGTAGCACTATTATATAAACGAAGCTACTTAATTACAATTGGTTTAGTTCGATGAAATAATTGACTGATAATTCACCACACATCATCGTTAAATGCGTTGTTGAACGATAACACAGTACAGAATCTCATCTTCCTCAACATTGTGCTGCTCAATTTTGATGCACTGAGTGGGTGTAGCATTGCTTTCTTCCGCTGCCTACTAGCATAGCACCATGCGGGAGGCTATTTGTTTCCAGGGTTCCCAACAGTCCGGTGGCCCTGGCATCTTTCAGAGCCCGAGATTCCCGTCCAGGGCGATGCAGGGATCTCTTGCTCTAGTCTGTCTCGGCCCGAAATCCCAATGCCCAGGGCCCTGGGTAGGTGACTAGCGGGCCCTGGCGGAGTTTTCCATCTTAAGACCACGGTCTTAGTTGCCAAAATTGTGGTGCCGAAGCCGATGATACAATCTCACTTTAAGAAATACCGATCATAGGCCTTCTAGCGACACCTCCCTACAGTTGGGATCCGAAATAGTGGTTCATTTTCCACCCCAGTTCCTGTATCCTTGCTATATTCATGCCGAAAACTAGGACTGGGCAAGACTATGAGGCCCTGCAGGTATTCGGGCCAGACTTCCACACCCTAGTCCTTGAAGTTTGGTATATTCCTTGCCCTGAAATTACAGTCCGGTATGGGGCAGGGTGTTGCCCGGATGGAACGGACTATATAGAAGCCTGTTTGTTTCTGCACTCTGGCGCTCTTGCTCACATTATGAGCAGCCATCATGCTACAAGCCATTGTTGGGCTGATTGGCAGTACGAGTATCACGAATGATATGCTAAGCAACAATGATACAGTTTACTGTTTGAAGTTAGTATCTTTAGTCATCGCTCGACCATAAGTCGACACGACACATCTTTGTACTCTAGAGAATAGGTATAGTTAATATACACATCACTGATTTAGTAGCTCCACCCATAAGTTGCCGTACATTTCCTTAGGCTCCTGGAATTGGTCCATTAGTCATACCCCGCGCCTTAGCCTTTGCCATGTGCCTTCCGTTCCTTGCCAGTTTGCCAATATTGTGGTTGAAAATGGAGTAATAGCCATCATGGTGGGTGGGGTGGAAACGGTGCTGGCTGTTAGTTGACATGAATTACAGGATGGTAGCGAGACGGGGTTCAGGGCGAGTCATCCCATCCCGTGACGAGATTGAGCATGCCCAAATGTTAAAACCCCGGCCGGCTATCATTTGGATCCACATGTGCAACCGTATCCGCTCAGTTACCATCCAAGTCCTTACGTGGTAGTATGAACTTATTGTGGCCTTTACACCTAAAGACCCCCAATAATAAATGAAAAACTGTTCATAAGTCCGAATTTTGCTGGCAAAGTTAAACGTTAGATATGGGGTGTGTTTAAGCTAAACCTCAAGTTGAAAACCAAAATGACTTTTGTTTAACTTTAAACGGTGTGCTAGAATCAAAAAATAATTTGGTTTACCTGTGAATGGATCAAGGGATAGTTAAATGGACTCATTGTTTACTTCTTAAGTGGTTTCATAAAACAAACATACCATTGAAGTATGGTATGTTTACTGTACTTTATTTTTTCGCATTGCCCTAGTAAGCTGTTACTCGTTATGTAGGGTACATTGGATGAAGTAGATATCCTTCAAATACTCTCAAGTGATATCTACAATTGTACGTGATCTTCACCGGGGTAGTTAATGCGCCAAGTCGCTTCATCAAACGTTGCAACGCATCTACCACCTGACCGTCATCATCACTCAGCAACCCGACATAATCTCGCCACCAATCCAAGAAGCACTCCCACCTCAACGATGACCCTGCAGAAGATACCATGGCACCTCCTTGCACACACGTCTCCTCCGAACGCTCCACCTCTTCCTGAAGCTGACAGACGTCACCCGCTCCTTCCTTCCACTCCGTGATAGCGACTACTGTTCGCTCTACGCGAACCGCTCCTCCACCATCCTCGACGTCGCATACAACTTCTTCAACGTGTCGCAAGACCTTCCTCAATTTTAGACGTACCAAAACAAGCCGTATCATCTACTCGGCGAGACAACTCATCCCGCACACGTATCGAACCTGTGAATCCAGTGCAAGAACCACCACGCAGAATATGACTGCCATTGCCCCAAGTGGTTTTGTCTTCCCACCGACCTATAGTTCTTTATGTGATGGAAGGATCAGGACTATAGAGATCGGGAGACAGAAGCGAAAAGCTGGCGTGGAGTTACCTGGATCCACACCCCGTTCCCAAGATATATGCACTGCGGCGGAGACTGTCGGACGGAGGCTAATATCCGCAGTATACAGATACGTACCGAATCCACAACGTCAACCACCTAGCGTTTGTGCCGGTGGTTGTGGCTACACTTGGCGAGCCCCAAGTTGTAATGCAGCCGTCGCCACAGCCGGGGATGGGGGAAATAAGGCGAGGATTACCGAGTTCGCTGTCGCCAGTTTCGCCAAGGCGGCATAAGCGGAGGAGGTTGGATGACGAGGATGTGGGAGAGGAGGAGGAGGAGGAAGAGAGGTAGAGTTTTGGGCCTGGTGTTACGGCGAATTATCCAATTAGCACGCTGCATTCGAGGGATTTGAACTGGGATGGCGATCAGGGCGGGACTGGGTTGCATTTAGAGGGGATGGATTGGATGACGGGTTGCGTGGGGGTGTTGAGGGTGTTTTGGTGCTTTTGGCGGGGCGATGTATGTACCTTAGGCAATTGTTGTTGATGCTGGATGTTAGACAAACTTTGCTATGCCTGTGGCAGCCACGGGCCGACTTTAAAGGCTTCCTTTCTTAGGCGAGGGGTACGAAGCTTTGGGTGTCAGTGTCTTTTCGCATCCAAGTGCCGGAAACTTCCGGCTGCTTTGTACCGCTACAGGCTTCCGCTACCATAACCATTAACACGTGCCTCCGTTGACGAGGTCACGGACATGTGGTTCTGCTTGTCGCTACCTGAGCAGTGCTAGGACAATGGTGCAGCTTTCGCCTCCTTAGACTCACCTGCTCAAATCGGCCACAACATGCTGGTACTCGCTTATCTGAGATCAGCCCAGATCCGATCTCCAATACCCTGACGCGTTCAGATTGAACAAACGTTCAGCATACCCGGCTCGCAGGGGTGCGACGTTTGCCATGCCCTGTCTACCCACGCCAGACAGCAAACTTAGAGAAAGCGGAATAGAGAGTGAAAGAGAGAGTAAGTTGAGAGATCTG
>Ga0307512_10000635_pt1 | contig 51947 bp, 53 predicted proteins | sample 14_EM_MG_FD_200267 | JGI IMG/M metagenome (GOLD analysis project Ga0307512, IMG submission 200267) | Populus trichocarpa ectomycorrhiza microbial communities from riparian zone in the Pacific Northwest, United States - 14_EM | ecosystem: Host-associated > Plants > Roots > Unclassified | place...
TTGATTATAGCTGGAGGTATTCCAAATATGGTTAGTTTCATTATGATTTGTCATGAAGATATATAAACCAAAAGTTTCATAATATTACTAAGCAAGCAATAGTACATCTATTACATATTTCATTTTTAAAAATAGACTAACTTTTCACTATAAAACAATGTAACAGACTAAGCTATACCCCTTTGGGAATACTATACCAAGTTTGAAAATCCCGCAGAGATATGAAAATAATTTTACCGAGTATATTTCCAGCCAGTGTACACTGCATAATTGAGAAAAGGCAAACTTGAATTTCAAAATGCTCAGAATACGGAGAATCCCATTTCATTTTTTGCTGATGCACTGGCATTCCAGTCAATATGTATCCATATCCTAAACCTGGAGCATGTGATTATGGTAGTCCACCCAATCCTGAAACTATTGCTGCACTGGAACATAGCCAACATCTCGATAAATATAACCTGGACGAGTATATAGCTTCAACAACACGGCAAATTTTAAACAATCTGTTTAGTGCTAAAGGTTTACCCACCACGTATTCCTGGCAGGATGACCAGGTTTATGCATATGGTGAGCTGCGTGTAGCAGTATGGAACTTCATCAATGCTGGGGGGAACATTGAAATTCTTCTACCTCCACGGAAACCTGAGGAATGGATTGCCAAACATGAAGCAAATAGAGAAGCTGCCCGAGGTGAAAACCTGGGAGTGATAGATCTTGGCCTTACCGATGATGAGGAGTTAGAAGAATTCAATGAATCGGTTGTTCATGACGATGATGAGTATGAAGACCATGAGCTGGACAACACTGAGAATGAAGATGATGGAATTGTATTGGATATTATGGGCTGAGAATATGTGATAAGGAGAAAAGATTTATAGGTATATTTTCACTTTCATGTGTACCAGTCCGGCCTTCATTATCCCAAGTATTATGTGTAGCACAGTCAATATTGGATACTCTATCAATTTCCGTATCCGTATCTGAATGATTCTTTCCCCCACCAAGCACCCATCGTTCCTTCCTTGTTGGCCGCATTGTTGCAATATCATCATCCAGTACTGACATATCGCTTGCAGTTCACTTATGTTTCTCAGAGTTGCTTACATTGTTCTCAGGTTTGATTACTGGAAATGTTTTGAGTTGTAATGGTTTTGATTGAGATTTCTGGAATTTGAAATACGTTAATGACCATAGTAATGTATTCTGATCTGCACATGGGTATATTACCTCTCAGACAATGTTCTCTTTCTTGATATGAACTTGGGAAAGACATAACTGACGTTCCCTAACTCCAAGGCCATTCAAATTTTCAATGTCGTTTTCCGAGTCATTATCCATCATCAGAGCCTTTTTGTCAAGGACTGGAATGATAAGAATGAATCTTTGCATAACTGCAGCATTATTCCGCTTCTTTGTAAGATCTCCCATGACATATGTCGTCGGTAGTGCTATCTTCGTAAGAAGTTCCCTTAATGTTCCCGCACCATCCAGTCTCTTAATCTGTAGATCTTTATCCCGGTCAGTGATGATCTCTCCACCAAAAATTCCTCCGCACTCCGTATTTCCATCGAAAATTACCCTTTCAGGTAATGAACGGTCAATCCAAGATGGATGTTCTAACACTTGAGTTTTCAACCATTGTTGGTATTCTGGTATATCGAAATCCAGTTCCGGTAAGTCCCACCCAATACACATTGGTAACCGCTTTTGTGTTTTCCCTTGCTCTTTTGTAAAGAGAACCAGCTGACAACCCGTCAAGGATGCGGAGAAGCCTGGGTGTAATGGAGCTTTTCCAAACAGCATTGTACGTAATGACCCACCTCTTCTGAGAATCGCCTCTTCTTGTATAGTCTTTACTTCTTTATGCGCTGCTGATCCATTGCCTTTGGAAGCGTTTTCGTGATGATCTCCTGCTTACTGTAAAGTACTACCAAGGACATTACTTGCAATATGTGCATGTGTTGAATGCTGTGATTGTACTTTCGATGAACTTAGTGTTGGTGACTTCGTATCGCATAAGTTGATTACTTCAGGTTGAAGTTCTGTGCCTTCAGAAAGATGGTCGGCACTCATTGGGTGATTGCATTGTGCACATCGGCCATTCTCCTTGGGAAAAAACTCATTACAGTGACTGCGCCCTTGAACAATACAAAATCCCAAAGGCATATTGAATTGATACGGAGGCGGAAGAATTGCAAGGTTGAAGATAGGAGTAAAGTATATGAAATATAAGTAGAGATTTTGATGGAGGTACCAACACTGTAGGAGCAACGGCAAATATACTTCTTTTATGATGAAAATGAGTTCTTTACATATTGACTCACAGGATCATACAATCCCAAATCTCCAACGGTAAGGGATTTTCTAGTATTTCATAATAATACTAACGGATTGCTGTTCCTGCCATTGTGCAGACTCAACAGTTTCAGTCATTAGATCAACCCTGATTCAGCTTGCACATAGTACTTGTAGTATGGCTAGTATGGTATACAAATTTTTATCTTAGGTAGATGTGTACGGATTTCCCAGCCTCTAGTATTTTTCATTTCAGACATCATCAGTAACTAGCTCTAGGCTATTTTTTGTTTTTTTGTTTTTTTGTTTTATTCATACTGTACTCACTCTAATTAGAGTATGACAGAGCCTAAAACCCCCCCTCCGCCTCTGGGCGAGCTGGCAAGATAGTGTAGCTCCCACCTGCTACCCATCGTCCCCTGTGAGGCTATTTTGTCTTAGACCACTTGAACTAGTTTACAACTCCGGGTATTGTGGCTTGCGCACAGATATCACCCCTGTCACCTGCTACCCAGAAACCAAAAGTGCCCGACATGTCCCTATAACCTGCCGTACTAGTGGCAACTGAGAGTAGCATTGATTGGCCAAATAGATGTCACACAGCTAGTGGTGGCGAAGCAGATCATGTTTCATTGGCCACTTCAACTATTCTACAAATGAACGGCCTGAATCGACTATGGTAACTAATCTACAGAAAACGAGTGTGTAGGTGACAGCGACCAAAATGAAATTTGGCTGCATACTTGGTTGCGAAACCCGGTGTGGAGCAACAAATGCTCATTGGCTTTTAAATGGATGATCAGAACATTGCTTCTCCGCCTAGACTAGACCCTAGGGTTGCCCGATAATCAAGTATCATATAAGTATTATGCATAATCTAATCCGAGTGGAATTCATCTAGCTCAAGTACTCCATCCATCTCACCTCTGATTCCAAACGCTCCTGAAACGCCTCATTACCTCTTTCGCAGCCTCGATTGATACTGCCAAGTTCATCTTTTCGGACTGGTTATCATACATCTCTTTGATCCGTTCGTAAATATAGCTATCAACAGAAGCTATTAGAGACTGTAGCTACACCTAATACTCTTACATTCTACAAATGGAATCTATTGGAGCACTGCTACGCCGCCGTGACAGTGTCAATTACTCTGAAACCAATCAGGGTATATCCGAAATCATTTACTCTCCTTCTCAAGGTCGACTTCAACAGATGCTGAGGGTTCAATAGATATCGATCCTCGTCTTACACAAACACCACGGTCGGGATGGCAGAAGTTCATCATACGTTTTGGCTACTACGAGGGACTTGTCGTACTCGGAGGTACTGTAGTCAATATCTTATCTGCAGTTGTACTGGGAGTTTTTTGGCAATGGAGCAATAGAAATATTCCCGAAGGATCTTGGGTTTATATTGTTTCTCGAGACTGGACAACTCGACTGGTCACACTGTGCACTGCGGTCATCCGGACATGCATCAATGCGCAAGCGATTACATGCTCCATGATGTTAGCATCACTGGTTCTCGAGCACCAAGAAATTTTACAGAAAGATGTCCCTATGATGTCAGTTTACCAGCATGCATATTCCGGACCTCTCGAAATTACGTTACCATTGCTACGTGCACTGCGAGATGTGAGACTCAAGATCCCTAGAAAGCTACCGACAGTAGCTCTTTTGGTTTTGACCAGTACGATGTCGCAATTCATCTCAACTATCCTTCTTTCAGACATAAACACTGCCACTGTTCTTGGACCCATAGAAAAGCGACCGCTCGCATATGGTTCCTTTAGTGGTATCGCTAGGAATGTATCGAACATATTTTTCTCTAGACCTTCAGCGTATCCCTTATTTGCGGAAAACAAAATCGAGGGCTTCCGCATCACGGGTGACACGTACATAGCCGGGGTCAGCAACTCCGGCAGGACTGTTCGTGCACTCTTTCCATTATCCCAATCCGAACGAGTATCGCTTGCTGAGTACAATGGCCCCGCGACCATCATCAGTTCGCACTTTTTGTGTGCTGCTCCGAAGGTAACAAATGTCAGAGTCAAAGTGTTGCCCAATTCAATCGAGTTTAATGACGACAATGGGAATCAATATACATCCGCCGTAGGCTTCGGTATCAATGCCACCATCGGCACGTCTTACTTCAGCCACCCGCGCGAACAATTGAAGGATCGAGATTGGTTCAATTTCACCTTTCCACAGATCAACGGTACTGTTAATTCGGATCACTGCATTCTAAGGACAGGGTTCAGCATATGCGTGATTGATAGTGGCAACGTGGCGAGCACGCTAGATGAGTTCCCAAGCAAGAATTACTATAATAGCAACAATCATTGGTATTTCGTTTCCAACTCTAGCTGGAGCGACGGCTATGATTATTTGACATGGGAGCCTGCTATCAATGGCCATACAGTTGAACCAGAATTTGATGGATCGGAGTGGACAAAGCTCAGGTTTCAAGGCGATATGAAGAACAGAATCACAATCACTAGTAGCATGTGCCTTGCCGCAATTGACGAGGTCGACAGTAAAATTACAGTTAAGAATAATGTCCCTAATTTTACGAAGCCTGTACTAAGAACAACTGTTAACAATTCTATATGGCAACCGGTGAACTCAAACTTCACTGCTGCGTATATTGTTTACAATACAACCGCAATCCAACACCAACTGGGTATTGGCATTGGCCGGACTTCTTACGCTGAAAGGGGAATATTCAAACTCTCACCATGGGATTACCAAGTACCAAGGCAGATTGATACGATAGATCACTGGCCGGAACTATGTATCGGTGGGTGCGGCGAAGTTGACGATGTGTTAGCGTCAGTGTTCCTCAATACGCTTGAGGTAACACACGACCTAGCTACTGCGATGCAAGCCTTTTTCGCGGTCGCATATAATTCAGCATTCGAAAACAGCAGGCTGCTCTTTACCAAGACTGGCAACGCTGAGATGCGATTTTTCAAATCACACTCCATACCGAGACAATTCACCGGGTATGCCATTGTGCTAGGAATTATCAGCATGCACTCCTTACTGCTCGCTTCTATCGTCTGCAGGTTTTTCAGAACTCAATCATTGGATGAAGCTCGACCAATTCAGGATCCTTCTTCCTCGAAAAGAAATAACGCAGTTGTTGCAACGAAAAGTACGACGCGGGATAACGAATACGTTTCCCTGCAATTGCATTCACAGCATGGAGGATATTTACTTAGATCGATTGCTGGAAGTAGTGATAGAATCCCAGACAAAGATTTGCATGTCAGTATTAATTCAGACAGTTCCCGAATTTAAACCACACTAACCTGCTCAGCAACGGACGTCGTGAGAAATCAAACCAAATAGCTATGAGCGTGGTTGAGGAATAGTTGTTCAGAATAGCATACTAGGTATTTCCTGGGAAGGTATGATGAAATAAACACAGTCTAGTTGCTGCCTAAAGTAGAAGGAATAATTGGTGGTGAATAATACTTACGGAGATGTTTTTCTTACTCTTTCGCCATATTTTAAACTTGTATCTGCACTGGGTAGCGTCTTTAACGAGTGTTTGCGTATATCAGTAGTGATGTATTCTTCGTTTGCTATCAGACTTCATGTTGTAGGTCAATAGGTTAGTTAGGAACAAGTGGGACGATTTAGAAGTCGTACAGGGCGGTTAATTAGACGTCTAAGGTAATTAAAAGACAGTAAGATATTGGAATGTCACAACATGTACAATACCATTACTTAAAACAATTCACAGCAGTTGTACACACTCCATCATGCAGAAGGAACCTTGTACTGTTTGTTGCATGTGTACAGGGGTCGCAAAAGTCGTCGCATCCAGGTAAAGATCTTGTCCTGCCCTGGACTATGATTTGCTGTCCTGGGAGTTTTTAGACTGTGGGACTGTAGGTGCCGGCGGTCTTCCGAGTGATAGATATGTGATACGAGTGATGCTGTTGTGACCGGGCGATGATATCCAATGTACCTCCCAACTGTTTCTATAGTACATAATCCATGTTATTACCTACACAGTTGATCATCCATAGATTGAAGGGCCCACATAATGTGTCTTAATCGAAATAGCTGCAAAACTACAAGTGAACAAGTAGCCCCAGCCCTAGGTGTCACCGCCCTGATCCGGCCCTGGTCTTGCAATATTTTGCCCGAGACCTGACGACGACGTTGAGACCTGAAAGACTAGTGGGTGGACGGACTATTCCAGCCCTTGCATGTGTACCTGGATCGTGAGTCTCAGCCTCCGTTTGATGGCTTGTATGAAAATGGAGGCTTGTATGAGGATATGCATATGGCTTGTATCAGGATCAGGGTGATTCGTCTCAGATTAGTGAATACATACACACGTATGGGATCTTGTACATATACGGGCCTTGCGCCCTCGAAAGAGATCAAAAAGTCAATCAAGAAGTCACCGGATCATCTAAAGTAACACTGTTTTTCATATTTCTCTAAATTGTATATATCTATGTCATAGACGACCGTTTCAGTTTACAAACTAAGCTACCGGTTTACAATATTTACAGTCTATTTCACGAACGGGTGAGCTATGCAAACAGCCAATACTCCCGAGACCCTATATTGTGAGCATTCTGTACCAAGTGCGATGTTTCTGACGGGCTCCAAAATGGGACGCTCTTATCAACCAACTGACCACCCGTGGCAGCTTCTAGCTGATGAGGGTCTGTGATGCTGAATTGGGACCTTCAAATATAATCCTTCGAACATATATGAAGTGTGGGAAAGCTATAATTTTCTTACTTGAAAGATGTAGTTGGTGGGCGGATGTCTGCTGCTAGGTGTTGCTTTCACCTAGACCCAATTACCATGTAGACAACACAGGCGCACTGCTGTCAATCAATGAAAAGGTACACCCTTTACCATAGTTATTCGAAGGCGTGCTAAAGGTGAACATACTGGTTGTGATCAAAGAGTTGTATTCAATCGCAGATGCTTCGGCACGCCTGGGTCTATGTCTCGGACTTAGAGTAAACTAGTTGGAGCGGGTGTGTGAAACGGGCAACGAGTCGGCTGAACTGGCAATGATGTGCGATGCGCGTGATCTTGACGTTATCAAGCGCCTGGCTCCAAAGCTGCGTTTAGATGTTAAGACGGGCATGCTCTCCTTAAGATTCAAGAATAGCCCTATGATGGTATTTTACTTACAATCACGACATGCAGAAAAACGCAATGGTCTGCTCGTAGATCTGTAAACATCCCGAGATTCATTCCGGCGATTGTTACAAAACTCACAGTTGCCTGGCTAACAATAACCTTGCCCTGGCGTCGATATGCAGTGTTTAAGACGGGTCCGGCTGGGCTGACGATTTCAAAGCGCGCGTGGACCCGACTCATTTTTTGGAAAGCCGACGTGAGCCGGGCTTTTGTTGAAAGCCCGCAGGTCGGCGTGCACATCTGAAACATCAAAATCGGCAAACGATCATCCTACATAGATAGCAGACGATATTATTTTAGTAAAGGGTGGACGATTAATCGACCTCTAATCGCTACTTAAATGCAGCCGAGGACTGGCTGATTGAGAGCGTGTTCCGAAACCTCACTCTATTCATCTCAATTGCCATAATACCCATCCCGCTCACATGACATTAATTCGCAAAAGACGTCGCGCAAATACAATTGTATCATCTTAGTTCAAGATTCGTTCAAGGTGAGATTAGATCGTATAGATTAGATACGATGAGAATCCAGATGTTAGTACGCCAAGATGATGTCGTGCCGAACCTTATCTGATGTTCGGAGCTTGCCCTCACAAAATACTCGCGCTCAGAGATTGTGAATCTACTGAGCCGCTTTCTAGCGGCAGCCAATATTGTCTTTTGCAGCGGGGACACTCTTAAGTGCACGGAGACGAGTACACCGGGAGTGCACCAGTAAAGTGCACATGGGTGAAGTATAAGTTTCAACATGGGCAATTAAAAGCTATTTTGATCTCGGGTTAGGGTTTGTGACTTTGTTGGGAACTTGCAAAATGATTAGGTGGATACTGCTGATAGAGAGTTGCCGGAGCCGGCGATAATCGAGAGACTTCGCTCACCATATACCAATGTTAGAGCTGATGGCCACCGCACATTCCGAATAGTATTGAGCACAATTAGACAACATTCCCTTTCACCAATCATTGAAAAATTGTAACCTCAGTCAATCGTGATTCAAAACAAGAGGCACCTAAAGACGAATAAACCAAAACACGACCCAATGAAAATAATCCCCTCCGTTGATACGCTCAAACTACCAACCCATCACCTGGTCCTGCACCGCCTGGTTTCCCAACTGTAGGACTCCATATGGGTTCGTAATCGTGGTACTGGGAGAGCTGCGAGTTATCCTGCGGGTGGTCTACTGTACCCTTCATGATGAAGATCTTCGTCTTTGGCAAGCTTCCGATGTCGATCAGGTTACCAGGTACCTATCGTACGTGTTCGTTATCAGTCACTCTCCCACTTGAAGCTTGGCCGTGCATGTTGAAGACAAAAGAATTTCGCTTCTACTCACCTCGGTGACCTTCCACTTCAGATTATTCCCCAGATAACCCTCTACATGATCGGGCAGTAACGTTTCCAGACCTTTTCGAGCTGGATCCTTGGCGTGCCGTAGGAGTACGTTCGTGAGCGGAACCTGTGCCGTAGAGAGCGTGCCCCGGGATTTTTGCTTCTTGCAGTTATCACAGCCAGGTATGTCGTTGCCGTTTATCTCGAGTCTGCTGCTAAAGGTGTACACGCTGCCGATGTGGTTATGGTGTTTCGAAAGGGGGACTACCTCGCCGTCTGCGTCACCGAGGAAGAAGTGGATTGTGTAGGCTTTTCCGTTGAGGGCGTAGCTAGAGGATTAACTGTTTAGTTCAGGAGGCAAGGCAGAAAGAGAGGGTGGTATTGAAGAGATTTATCGTACCGGTCGTAGATAATGTTGATTACGTAGTCATTTTTGTGGCCATCGATATTGCCGGGCCGATCTTTTTCCTTGTTACTGTAACGTTCGTTAAGGTGTCTTTTGAGATGAGAAAGGTAGCTGTCTTGGTCCAGCTGACCAGTCGCGTCCAACACATGCAGCGGCGGCATCAGCGTGTCATACTGGTAACCCAGCGTCTTCCAGTCTCTGATCATGTTAGAATTGTAGGTGGTTCCTTCAGTATCCATATGAAATGGTTGCAGAGCGTCGGTCGGTTGTGGGTCGCCGGGTAGAGGTTGGTCGAACCAGTTGTCGGGGTTTAGTGTCTGCCAGATGGCAATCTGACGATCGACATTGCTGGATGATGTTACTTGTGGAGTGCGACTAGTGGTTAAGAAGAACTCACCAATGATGGAGCCAGAATATTGGGTCAAAGGCTGCTACTGGAGGGTCACACATATGACCGGCACCGAGATTGTCTATATCATATCCACCCGTGAAGTTCTAATTCAAGTAAGAAACAATTATTCAGTCAAGGCTGTTGCCTAGATTTGTAACTGCAACACTTACGTGGATATTGTTATGAACGAACTCAAGCGACATGTAATCCGAACCTGGCGTTGTTTGGTGATATACTGTTGAGGCGAAAGCTTCATACGAGGAGAAGTAGCCAGGGGTAAACAATCTGTAAACAGCATCTCGGATGGATCCTGGGTTGCCTTCATACCATTGTGGGTGTTGCAGTGCGTCGTTGGAGTCCTTCCAATTTTGCACGCCGTAAATCCAGCTTTTTGTCGCATCCGCTTTCAATATGCCATATTTGCTTGTCGCTATGCATTGATCCCACTGTTACAGTGAGAATATGTCTAGTTAATTGGATATACGCAGGAACATACAGGGAGGTCTCCATCCGCAGCGATGGCATATTTCCCCATTGATTTATCTCCCATCGGTTTTCCGTTGGGATTTGTGAACTTCCAAAGTGGATTATCCACATTCGCCTTCCCGAGATTAGGTAATACGATGTCCACCTTTTCCAAGGTGGTAAGTTCCGGCACACCAAAGTCCTTTACATAGGGTTGATCTGCGGCCCAATCCCAGTAGGGAAGACGCCAGTGTTGTGCAGCGGATTTCCAGAGTTCCTTTTCGCTGTCGGGTACGGTGGTCTCGATGATATCCAGCATGATCTCATACAGACGTTGCTGCGGGAATTGGTATCAGTCAGTATTGCCTTATAGTCCCAATGAGGAACATTGTTTACCTCGAATAACAAGACATATGGTCGATGCCAGGTCGGAAATGTCACCATGTTATGGTTGCAGTAGGAGCCATTCCCTGGGGCTCCGTCCCATGTTACAGGAGGTTCTCCGTGGATACCTATACTGTGTCACTATAACGAGCTTCGTCACGAAAGCCTAGTTTCACAAGGCAACATACCTGCAACCCCGAAGTAGGACAGTTTGTCTTTGAAATCCATTTTCTCGAAGGCGGTCAAGGCTTGGATGAATAAAGACACCTGAATAGCATTATCGATATTTGAATACCAGGCGCTGATTTCTTGCCGCACGGGGATAGGTTCTGAAGGATCCGGAAGGGGGATACCCGTGATTGCGTAGGTTGGCTCAGACATGATGAATCGAAGGATGTCAGGCTTAATGGATGATTAGGATAATCAGTGCAAGGAATGAAAGTCAAATGGAGTCAAAGAACTTGAGAGATAGGTGACAAGAATGTCAAACGCGGATGAAGCATAAGTTCTTATAGTTTTCTGCTCAGCTTCCAGCATCGAATTAGGAGAAGTGCTTTACTATACTCTGCCTTGCATGGTGTGTACTTTCAAATACCAGGATATGCTGGAGAAGTTCGGTCGCACCGAATTTAATCCCGCAGAACTTACCCCAAAAGTGTAATTCTAATAAAGACCACTGTAGAATATAGAAGGGTATCGGTGTTTTTTTTTGAAGCTCAAAAGTTAGCCACTAGAATCAATGTGTGCATATATGGCCACCTACTGCACTATATGGTTTTGAATTTAGGAAAAATCACATACTCTATATACAAACTCCAATCCCAAGTACTCTATGTGGGCCACCTTCTAGCTCAAGCCGTTTCCAAGTGTTGCGGGAGGTACCGTTGCTTATCGTCGACAAAGCCGTGCATTTGAGCTACATTAATTTTCATCGCGGAAAAAACGGCATAACCTAAATAATGTAATAATAGATAAGACTTGCATTCAATTTTATAAGATTTTACGCTCCCGGCTGACCATGGTATGACAGATATTCTCCAATTGCACCAATAACTAGTTATGGGGGCGGCACCAACAGCCTTAATGCGCATCGATACCCCACCCATGCCTACGTTAACATTCACTAATCATAAACGTTGGGAGTTTCTTACTGTCAGGTTCAGCTCCTGAATGCATGAACCATTGTTTTCAAATGTCTGGTGTGTTGCACCGTGTTTTGTTTCTGTGATTGCATATGAGCGCAGTAGGATTTACCGTCTCAATCATGTGCTCACACCGAAAGCGTTGCTTACCCGACTGATCCACGGGAGAAGGTTGCCGGAGGCTGTTGAGCAGCTGATATCACTATCCGTCGTAGACGGATGGAACTGGTGTAACAAGGTTCTGTTGCACGGCATATTTAAAATACTATACTATACCTATAACAATTTTCCTACAGTAAAAGACTTTGCACTTTAGCTACTATGTGCGTATTCGGTTACAATCGACACCGCAGCTCTAGAAGGACTCAAACTACAATTTTGGAAAACGTTCCATCAGCGATGCATACCTAGCAAGTTAGGCCATGCATGAGGGTAAAGAGCTAGGGTCTATTCTTTACGATTGGTAACTTCAGCTGCAAAGAAACGATGCCGGAAGCCGGTTAACCAATCTCACGAACTCATAGACAAAACTATATCTCGCTAACCGCGCGGCCTGTGGCATGCGTGTATGAGTAATCACAAGTGTAACTGTGGGGTGATTTCAGATGTACAGCCGTGTAACAAATTTGAGTGGTCGCACTAACCATGACCCAAAGGTGCATGAGCTCAATAAATAACAGTTTCTGGGAAAAAAATAACGATTTGAGAAGGAAGGAATGGTAAACCAGAGATAACATCAAGAGCCTTTTCCAGGGCTGAAATGACTTGTGCATCGTTATTATTGGATGGATGATATCAAAGTCATGTTTTCATGTGTTCACACAAATTTATTGCACGATTAAACAGAGTCTATTCCTGATCGGATAGATCGGGATGCGGTAGTCGGTTATCCGGCTTTTAGTCGCTGGCTACCACAAAATCCTGCTAAGCTGTCTGACAGACTAGATGCGGGACGGATTGGTTAAATGCACGCGGTACTGCTGACGTGCATAACCGTAGAACATGACAGCAGACGCACCGAACTCAGCTTCGGTGCGGCTGCAGCATGGCATGCAGCTTGCCAGAAGGGTGTAGGGCTGAAATAGAGCTGAAACAATGAATCCAGCTGACGATTTGATCAGGAAACAAAATCGCCTATCCTGAATAATAGATATGACAGTTGCAGTTCCGGCTGGATACCAGAGGATGTGAGTCTAGAATCATTTTTTTGCTGGGAGAGTGGGTGCAAGGCCAGTCCATACAAGTGCGAAGGGTTTAGAGTGAATTACAACCCTCTCAACCGTTCTAACCCAGTTGCATCATTTGAGAAATGGGAACAATTTTAGTAACTTTTGGGAGGTTAGGAGGTTTAGGAATGATTAGGTGTTACGCGTGGCTTCTTGGGGTTTGAGGGCCGTTTGATAGAATGCTTTCTTGCAAAGGTTTATACGGTTTGTGCTGTTTAGGCACGGGCCTGTAGAACATAGCTTAGACGGCCAGATATGTAATAGTATGGCAAGAAAACACAAGCACTACCACACGTGATGTTACTTTGGATGCTTCTTTGACTTCTTGATTGGCTTGTCTATATCGAGGGCCTAAGGCCTGTATATGTATAACCTCTCATATGCGTACGCGTATGCTCCATCAAGCATGAGACGCATCACCCTGGTCCTGATGCATATCCTGATACAGCCACCATCATGTTGCATATACAGGTCTCAGCCGGAGATGAGCCTCGTATGGCCGGAGCGGAGATGTCTTGTATGGCCGGAGCGGACGTGTCTTGTATGGCCGGAGCGGACGTGTCTCGTATGGCCGGAGATGACTGTTGACTCTGATACGGGCTGATGGCATTCAGCCGTACTTGCACTCTCATATATATTGGCCTTGTGGCCCTCGTAGATAGAATAATTAAGCTTCTCTAGAATCACTATTTCAACACATCATACAAGTCTTCATTCTCATACAAGACATCAGACGGTGCTGAGACTCACGATCCAAGTACACATGCAACACGTGGTACAATTATCAGACGAGTGACGGCACATGAATTCCCACGCAAATCATTTGAGGGCATCATTATCGGATACCCCAGCTCTCAATACGCGATCCATCAGTATAGTTGATTTCTAATTGAATATAAGTCCTTTATTTGCCTCCATGACAATCTCTGCGTTGGTGTTTTTCAATGTCGCTATACGCACATAGCAGTGATTCACAACCGCATCACGACGTCGGATTAATGCGTTCAATGCTGTTTGAATAGCAGTTATTCACCGATAGATTTGACACATACCACTGCACTGCACCATAAAATGGGCCTCGGAATACAACGCACAAAGCATTACTGGGATCCTAGGAATGCTATTATGTAGCCGCAAATAGTACCCCCGGAAACCCTCGGAATATCAATCTCTTCGATATTGCAACGCGGGAACAGATAAGTTCGAATCCACGATCAAATGGAGACAGCTTGTCTCCTTCAATGACATTCCATTCCATAACCGTTAGATGTTGTGTGATTGAAACCCTCTATGAAACCAACAGATCTGTTTCTTTTGGGTCCGCGGCCAGCAGCATTGTAACTTGGACAAGATATTCTGGAACTCCTTCTATCACGCTGGTACTTGCTACCATGAATTTTCTCGTTGGCTGTCATCATTACTCCCCAAAATAATTCCCCAACAACGGTATTTCTCGGTTAGACCCTTCCATTTCTCCCGCCATTGACATGTGCCTGCATGTGTGATAGGTCAGCAAAAGCAACAATCGGGAGTGGTAACGACGGTCCATTCTCGGTCTGACGATGAGACGGAACATTCGGAGCGACGACCTTGTGTTAGAGGCACTCACTACAGTGTTGTACCATCATTGGGACGTAGATCTCTTCGGTGATGGCGGTAACAATGCGCTTGACATCCTCGAATATGATGCAGAGCTGGTCATGGTGGTATTAGTCCGTTCGAGAACTTCGCGCTGGTTTTCGATCTTGACGCTTTGGCACTTTACCGCCTTATCAAGGGCCTGGATGATATTGTTGAGCTCAGTAATCTTGGTATGTTGCACCATGAGTGTAGTCTTCAGAGAGTTGCACATCGCATCATTATTTTCCGATCCAATGACATCTTGTGGAGAAGCTTAAACAGACCGTCCCGTCACCATGCATGACAAAGGAGCCGTTCTTGTTGTCTCCTTTGCCGAACGTCGTGGCATTCGTGTAATTGAAGCGAGGTTAAATTAACTCCAACAGGGCCTAGCATGACCTGTATACCACATCATTAGCACGGCAAGTCAACACTCCTTGATGGATGTTTCCAGTGATCTATACCGCTGAAAGACGAGTCTCAAGTAGACGAGAATGATAAGCGGAAAGACGGTGTGCCGAGCGAAACATAGACTAAGGTTGAACGCGAAACATTGTCGCCGGAGTGTTAGGGATCAATATTAGTGGTATAAGGTCTAGTGAGTGAAGATTTGGAGAGGCGAGAAGATAGATTGATGGGACGTGTAGAGGATGCAAAATGCGAAAATGTGCGTGATCGAATTCGATGTTCGAGACTGGCATAGAGTGTCATTGTGGAGTTGAAGTGTCGACGATACAACTAGGAGCTTTACCTACTCGCGACAACCATGCACTATGATTCACGGAGAATGACTCTCCCCGCTGGTAATACCACACCTTGTCATACCACACCTTGTTTGGAAATTGCAACACCCCTTGTCTAATAGCATCAAATACAGGATCTACAACTATCGGCGAACAGTTTCTAATATAATTGTCTACAACAGTCCAGGATCGGATCCATTTTCGGAGGAGAACCGACCCTAACGTCCCTCTGTGGCTATGGGTCACCACAGACTCGTATCACCTGGAACTTCGCTCTGGTCACCGTCTCAGCACCTCCAATACCCCATAGCCTAGCTCCATGCGGCAGTTCAATGTTGGAGTTTCTCTCACCCGACAACAAGTATATTGCATATACAGGTCTCAGCCGGAGATGAGTCTCGTATGGCCGGAGACGGAGGTGTCTTGTATGGCCGGAGACGGAGATGTCTTGTATGACCGGAGACGGAGATGTCTCGTATGGCCGGAGATGACTGTTGACTCTGACACGGGCTGATGGCATTCAGCCGTACTTGCACTTTCATATATATTGGCCTTGTGGCCCTCTTAGATAGAATACAATAAAGCTTCTCTAGCATCACTATTTCAACAAAGTATACGTTCACATTACGAGTGACTCATAGTGAATGCTGTTCAAGATTCCCTGCACTGGGATTAGCATCTAGAAACCCATCATTTCAAGTATCTGCACGGTATGATGGGAATATTAGGAGACTAGGGTACTTGAGTAGGGATAACCCCACTTTTGTAAAGTACGTACCCTACCTGCCGGATCGAGTACGCCAAATGCATCCAAGGGTTATCTTTGCATCACCACAACTGTTTTGATTGTCGGCGCATCATGAGCACTGGGACACATCATTAGCAGCAGCCCAGATCGACCTTATGTACATATATAGATAGACGTAGGTAGAGAATAGATGGTATATTGTCATTTTACAAATGTTTCGTGACTATGAAATTGGAACTACAGATACAGTGTGAACCACGGGATGAAAGCGGGACGGGAACCCTGTGCAAATACCCTCGATGTTTGTGACGAGAGGGGATTTCCCTTGCCTACCCAAATCAAGGTATTTCGATAGATGTTTCTACCGCTCCCAAATAACAAAAATCGTCACCGCGTAATAACGACTTCCCCGATTTAACATCGGACACGATGGGCTAATAGAGCCCATCGAGTAGATCACTTGTCGCCGAGCAGTGATCCTTATCGGATAAATATTCGTGGAGTTGGCATGGTAGGGTTGATGGAATCCTTCCCGACGGTCAGAGCTAGGGTGCGAACTGGCAACAGTGATCAATTCGGCAGAGCTTTTATCCATGAGAGCGAGCTGTTAAGAAATGAAAAATTCCATTACTCCATTGGATATATATTGAAAGCTGATGTCTAAATTCTTAGTCCCAGAAAACAGACAGCTGTGGTGTGAGTGCTAACAATGGTACTTTATTGTCTTGGGTCAGGGTTCTCAACCGTCCGTCCAATCCTGGCAGAGCTATGCCCGATCTCGCACTACGATTTTCGCGGCTGATAATTCACGCCCGTTTTAGCCCTAGGGCTTCGAGTTTCAGGACTACAACCCTGCAGGCGTTACAGTCTTTTACACACCAAGCTTCAAGCTGGGCGATAAGAAAACAAGTCACTTATATTCACCCAACGATACGAAGTGGATCAACAGTGTGGGGAATACTGACCTGATCAGAAGCTGCCGAACTATCCTCTGCTAGACAGCTAGAATTTCTGCTAGCTGGCCTGATTTATTCACACCCAGTACCGGCACCATCCGCTAGGGCCTCTCAGTCGCCCTGAACATGTCCTAGCGATTCTAGCCTCCGCTCGGGACGCCCTAGGCAAAACAATAGGTACACCCGCCTTGCACGACAGTAGGTGCTCTGAAAGACGCCAGCCCGGACGGACAGTTGAAAACCCTGTATTGGATATCTATGGATGAAGACATTAGACCCATAATAGGATGGTCCATGGAAGGCAATGCACAGAGGCTCCGTGGTGAACATCTTGAGGCAGCCAACTGGAAAAGCTTTGTGAGGGATCTGCTTGAAACTTCTACCGATATGGTGGCAAAATTGGGCATTGGTGTTTCATATTTTGCGCATCTTGATCCTGGGGGATCAAAGGTGATAGGTTGTTGGGGATACAGGAGTACAACTTTGTGAACAATCGGCGGAATGACTTTGGAATGTTCAACAATCTTAAGGCTTATTCACAGTGTTTCTAAGCGGCACGGCCGCAAAGTCCGAGGGCTACCTTGGCGCAGGCCAGGCCTGGCCTCTATTTGAAAAGCGTACGCCCTTAAAAGGCTCGCGGCCGGCCGGGCTGTCAGGGCCGCCCACAGATCAGGCACGCCCGGCCTCGATTTTGGAGGCCTGCCTTGGTGGTGACCAGGCCCGGCATCATGCAGGCCGGCTGGGCCTGGCCACTTAAGAACACTGCCTACTAATTTGACAAGGAGTTTCAAGGGCCAGGTCTTTTCCTCAAACGAATCCGCGAATCATCTGTCCTTAACCCAGCGAAGGCGCAAGACTATCTTACAGCCTACAACATATTCTTGGATGTATTAATGCCGCTATATCACACCTTGGGCAGTCAGCCAGAACGATCACCTGGACTGCTCTCCTTAAAATTCAAGAATTCCCTACGATGGTGTTTTACTTACAATCACATCATATAGCAAAACGCAATGGTCTGCTCGCAGATCTGAAAACATTCCGAGATTCATACCGGCGATTGTTGCAAAACTCACAGTTGCCTGGCTAGCAATTACCTTACCCTGGCGTAGATATTTGGCTCATCGCCTCGGTCTAGGATTCGAAAGCGTCTCAAGACTCACCGTCAGCACCAATGAGCGAAACCTGCGGGCGGCTTCACATCACTACAACAAACACTACACTCGGATTAGCCAGCAGTCTCAATGCCTTCGCGAGGATCCGCCATATTGAGCTTCGGAACACCCTAGAATCATTGTTCCAGGAGTATCTATTGTCGATTGCCGCACGGTTCGCAATTCCCGAGATTCGAGTTCCGCTGTTACGCACTGCATTGCTCTTTAGCTGCTAGACAATTGGATTGCTGCTAAATACCCGTATGTGTGTCGCCTAAATCAATCCCGCCCACGCAGCTCCATTAAATTAGTAGCTAATTGACTTGTCGGCGTCGTGGCGTTAGGATCCCCTGGACGCTTTCTACAACTGCATATTTTGACGCCGCTAGTTGCTCCTTACGGGCATTGGAAAGGATTGGATAGCCATTGGAGTCTCAGCGGTCCGGGGCGACTATAGTCTTCCGGGGCCCGACATCGTCGTCCCGTCCCGGTCCGGATTTCAGCGGACTAGTGCTTTTGGGGCAGGTGTCGGATGTCCAAGTGCCCATACATGTACTTATAGGGACTGACGGCTAGCAGGAGTAGGCATTGAGTGATTGTGCCGGTATTTATGTCAAATGTCGACCGACTAGGGCTATCATCAGGTGTAAAGAGATACCGAGTTGTGCTTCCCTCGGCTGTAGTAAGGCGCAAAGGTGATTAAGAATCCTGTGAGGTTAACATGCTTCGCAGGTGGGACCTGCGTCCAGAGCCAGGGATGGAAACGGTCCGTCTGCCCTGCCGTCGAACGGCGTCTCGGCTCGGGCACGGTCTATCACCGCCTCAACACCCTAAACCCAGCTATTTGGCATTTGATTCGGGTACTTAAGTACCGAATACCGAGATGCCACTAAAGCTGCAGGGAATCCTAGTAGACCAGGGTACGGGAGGGGTAGCCCCGTTTTTGTAGTGCCCCACCTGCCCGATCAAGCTCGCCAAATGTATGCAAGGATTATACGACATAGATTAACAGGTTGGTTGGGGGCACGAGTTGTCGGCCTGAGAATCTGCCAACACCAATGAGCGAAATCTCGAGGGCCGCTTCACCCACACCAGACGCACATACTTTACTCGGATTACTCGGGTCAGGCTGTAGAAGATCGGACGCCCCACTTCTGGCAATGGATTTTGCTCTGGGAGCAGGGTGTTGACCAGGGGTGAATCAAAGAACAAAGTCAAAGCACAGTGGCTTTGCCCTTTCTGTTAAAATTCCGATCGTGTTATACGCATTGCTATACCAGATCTAGTTAGTTGTTGTAGTAACCTGCTAGAAAAGGCGCGTCCGATCTGCTACAGCCTGACCCGAGTAACAGCCAAAGTTCGGTCCAACTTTTTGGCCTAAGGCGTCTCCAACCACTTCAACGAGTCGATATTATGCAGTCCCCAACGAAGCATTCTCATTGGCTAGCTAGCAGTGAGTACTAAGGTACTCAAGTCTAAATCCCTCGATACCCAAACACATTGAGCTCAATTGTGTCTAACAGTTTCACTTTGATCGCGAAGTGTGCTATAGGTGAAATATATAAATTTGTGTACTTTCACCTCCCATCTCTGATTCATTAAAGACAGATATTCATTGACTGGTAGTTGAGCGGATGACAACACATCCGGTAGGACACAAGGATACTGCCGTTTATGTATCTTTCTGACGGGGGTCTTGTTCTAATTGAATTCAAACTGCACTCCGCACTGAGCCATATCGATACTTACAGTTCATGCGCATGGATTGGTCAACTGCGCTCGAAATCTGCCTAACGAGACCTGTTCTGCAACTAAACGTCACTGAGCCAGAAACTTACAGTTCAAGCGCATGATTGGTCAGCTGCTCTCGACAGGACCCTTAGTCTCGTACTGCTGTTGGCGCAGCTTGCGCCCTGTGGCGAATGGCCAACGCGAACGGTTTAGCTCATCATTTCATGGCAGGGGCAGTTATGATTAGTTAAAGATGACCCAGTGACCCAAGAGATTGGCGAGATTAACCGGCACCATAAAAAGAGTTAACCCCGCTCGCTGTAGAATCGTTTGAGACATCACACCACCCACAGCCGAACTGTGCTTTTACTTTTGACTTGTGGCATTAGAGATACTCACCATGCATTCCCCTGGAGAAGAGGAGGCCGCCCCTTCATACAGCTCAGCCCAGCTGCCGTTGAAGCTATCCGTGTATCAACTGCAAATACCTCCATCTGCTACTACTATGGACATCGGAAAAGCTCAAGAACATATCTTCAAGTTTCGGGAGCTGCAGAACGAACAGCTTGAAGTCCTCAAAGCCCTTTTCAACGTAGCGAGTATCGAACAACCGCAATCAGACGCTGACAGTAGCGATAATGACGTCTTAGTTGCAGTTTGTTAGATTGTTGTCGCGCTTGATCGAAATCATTGACTAAGAGATAGAAGCCCCCGGAGAGGAGGCCGTTAATCCCTTTCCTCCAACGTGGGATATTACTTGGGATAATGACGCACTGGTGCAACGTCGAGACGAGATCCTGCGACGATTACAGAGTTTAAGACCAGAAGGTACGTAATGTATATGCATAATAAGCCTATCACGTTTCCGGTAGTCGATCGCTTACGCCAATTAGACGATCCCGGGGCTTCCGACAACGTCACAGCTTTCATCTCCAGAACCATCCTCCAGGACATCAACCAACTCAACTTCAATAGAATTCCTGACCCCGAGACCTCCACAATCATTCCCAGCCACAAGCGCGTTAACCTCGCAGAATGGAGTGACGACGAAGCATTCCACGTCCGCGATTTCGATCGGACGCGCGTGATTGCTGTTTCTCGCGCCCGGGATGAAATCGAGAGTTCGTGTGGGGGTGGCCTCAGCTTCCTCGAACATTTGAAACGACCAGTTAGCCACCCGTGAATTCACGGGACTGTAGCTAATCCACCCGCGGTAGAGGTCAGAAACGGGTGCCCGTGGCCGCGAGATCGATATTCAGGCTATCACTCCCAGCGCACTAGCAACGGTCTTCATGAGTGAGGGATTAAATGCGACCGAGGAGGTTCATCGATATATGGCAGATGCATTGGCGATTCAACGGCACTTGAGTACCGATACTCGAGACCGGTTCCACCAATTTGGCACCTATGTATGGATGGGTACACCAGGAGTCGGCGACAGCTGGAGTGGAACAGTAAGTCCTCAAACCCTCTTCTGATATTGCTAATAAATCTCAGTGGTGGTCAACTACCCTCACCTTCTTTGTCGTTCACAATGAGCAACCGGGCAAGGACTCGGCCCCGCTAGTAGATGCGGGCGTCTTCAAAAGTACATATCCAGCAGTATCTCCAGAGGATCGGTACATCAGGGAGGAAAAATTCACTATCTGTTTCTCGTCGTATCGCCGCTGGGTCGTGCCAGGCGATACGATAGTCTGGGGCGCTCCGAGATTCAAGAACGCGTCCGAGTTTGGACCATGGCAGCTACTTTCCATCAATGCTCCGAGACCACGTTACCTTAGCAGAGAAGGCCGTGGAAATACGCAATTCGTCATCTGGATTGTTGAAAACCTCGAGCGTATATTGCATACTGGTCGAGTGTTTTAAATGAACTTGATCGTCAAATATCGGTTCCGGTTTGTCAATTCCTGGGCTATTTTATCTCATCCTTACTCACATCTCCTAGAGTACTGTCATGTTTAATCAAAAAGTCCGCAACGAGATCCTTTTCGAAGACGAAAACTTCAGCAACTCCAAACGCTACTTCTGGGCCCTTCAGAGTCTCCGCGTATTTGCCGACACTATCGAGCGAACGATTGACCTGATCCCAAGGATTTTTCTCTACATCCACCTTCTGGGCGACAACAGCTATACCGAGGAGTGGAAGCAAGCCCGGGTTACCGGGATAACAGCAAAGTTCGAGTCGGTGCGAGAGCGTATTGATCGTAAGCGTACGGAAATCCAAGGGCTCAGCGACGGGGTAAGTATGGTTCTGGTGTATTTGCGTCTGCTAAATGCCGGTACATAGCTTTTCTCTGCATCCTCGGTAGTCGAAGCGCGACTCGCCGCAAACCAAAACAATAATATCCGCTTGCTGACGTTAGTCACGATTGCATTTCTCCCAGTATCGCTGGTGACTGCGGTTTTCAGCATGCAGGTAATCACCTCCGTGCAGTACATCACGACCCAGCTCTGACCTAGCGTGAAGGTGCTTCCATCGAGCGCAACCCTCGCGTCATTCTTTGTCACCGCAATCGTCATTAGCTTAGTAACATTCATGATCGTATTCAATCTTCGCACTTCCGATCGACTGCTGTTCCAAACATACGGAGAATGGACACGGAAGCTGCAGGAGAGCATGATACAAGACACCAGCGAGCTATGGAAGGCAAGGGGGCATCGGTTGCAACAGGCAGAGCAGTTTAACAGGAACCAAACGCCCGTCAGTAGTTGGTGGTATGCCGGTTTTTTGTTGCGCAGGAACCCGTTCACAGCGATGAAGAGGACTTTCAAGCGAGATGTTGCGGAAAAAACACAAGTCTAAAGCCAGAAGTATCCTTGCATGAGCATTGTTGACAGAGCTCGTTTTATTTGGGGGATTGAGTGGAGGTATAGGGTGGATTCATACTATATTAACTAACGTAGAGGATTGAGACCTCTCCTTTATATCACGTGATATTGAGCTTCGTACCTCGGCATCTAAAATAACTCACTTCAGTCGGCCTGGGCCTCCCGACTTCGATCCATCACTACCCCGAGGACCAAAATCTTCTGTTGCGATATGAGGAGAACCATGTGCACTAACTAAGATATAGAGAGAAGAGAGGACCAGAAAGACTTGACCGTATAGCACTCTTGAGAACATATATGCTCCGTACGGTACGCGACCTGTGCCGACTCGCAACTTGGAGCCGGCCCAATCGCAACCCAGAGACAGTTTGCAACCTAGACTCCCATTTGCGACCCCATTTCCTACAAACCGCAGTATAGGCGTTCACCAGTAACAAAGCTGGAGTCTCATGCAACTGCAAGAAAGCCTGTGACACGCAGCGCTGCAGATGCTTTAAAAATGAACTCAGCTGTTCTGTCTACTGCCACAAATCAGATTACAGACTCAGATAACTATGACAGCAACATTGGTAATAAAAATCCATTCACTGCTGAACCACCCAGGTTGGTATCCACTGCTAGAGCAATACCGGGTATACGCAGGAGCACCTTATATCTGACTAGAAGCTCAACCTGTCTGTAGACCTCTCCTGAGTAGAAAGATCAGTGCAAATAGATTAGATTAGAAGTACCACTCTAGCTGAATACAGAATACAAGATAGATGTAACTGTGCTGGAACTCGGAGGGTGGTCTATTGTAAACTTTAAAGTCTTCAAGTTTTATCTGTGTGTAGAGGGGGGAAGTACTAGTAAGGTCGCCGATAGGAGACGGTTCGCAAACGTTCGCTAGTTCGCGAGTGGGACTGTAAATGTCGCGAACTGGTTACTCTAGTTCGCGAACTGTAAGGGTCGTCGATGGTACGGAATATGTATACACCGTTTATGCGTATTCCAATATTGTAATACTACCACTAAGCAAATTTCGTGAAGTTATTGTAAGGCTGGGTTACGGTTTTTTGATTTCCGGAAACTAGAAAATCCGCCGAGTATGCTGCCTAGGCACCATTAGATAAGCGTTTACGGAAGTCTATATGGAACTAATATGATTCTTGGCTAACTCAGGCTAGGCTTGGTTGCTATTACGAAATCTTGTGCATCCGAACTCAGTGTACGCATTGACAAAAGCAAGAATTATCAACGCGACATCGGCTTCTCCAACGGCAATTCTTCCAATTCATCGGGAAAGCTACGGGAAGTTGTAAGTTCATGGATGATCTAGTGCCCCAGGAGCTCTCTTTCGATGTGGTTGAGAACGGTATCCATAGAGTTATGCTCGGAAACTCATTTCCTCAAACAACGCAGTCACTGACAGTGATATTCGCTAATCGCTTTATGAAAATGGATGATGGGTTGGGGAAACATATCATGTGTATCAATAACATCGGTACAATACATCAACGACTCCGGTGACCGTTCATGACAAGCATCGATCGATGCGTATGGAGGTGTTAGATTTGCTATCAGATGTATCCTCTCCAGGCTAGTCTCTCTAATCGCCGCCATCTACTCAATCTAATCAATCTCTTACATGACTAAATATGTTTTAAGCCGAACTCATCTGTTAAGGTTCAGAATAAGGCGTAGAAGTCTCTCAGTGTCGCCGGTAAGATTTCGCATAGCCTATCACTCAGACTGATACGTACGCCACTTGTTACGATATGGAAGTTGGGGAGAACCGTGTGCGTGTATTCTATGGTGCAGAGAAAAGAGAGAAGGAGAAAGACTCGAGATATATACAGAAGGCATCAGCCCCTGCAGCAGGACCGTGTATCAGACCTGTAACATCATGTACATCTGTAACACCACTCGATGTCCGTGGCTCTGGAGCTGACACAATTCAGCATTCCCGAGGTTCTGAGTTCGCCGCCACGCACTCTTCGAGATTTACTTATCGCTACCTACATTCCTGGCAGCTTTGCCAGTTCTGTAAGCTGTTCCGAGAGTTTATCCCCTACCTACTATTTGTTAGTGTGCATTCTCTTACTCTAGTTTTTCAACTTATAATCTTCAAGTACGCTTATGATTTCTCTTACGATTGATCAAATCTCTTTTCACATCATCAACATGCAGAAGGAAGGGGTTCACCAAAGCTCGTAGCCATCAGCCTCCACTGTATCGACTGATAGCAATAGCCCTCTTTACGGAGGCGGTAAAACGACGATGCGAGATATTCCGGGGGAGCCTAAGCCTGTACACCCGTTATATACAGCTAACAGCATCCAACCAGCGAAACCCTGTGCCTCCTTCGGACTACGCACTTGTCCTTTCTCTCCCCACGATTGAAACGAACGAGTCAGCATCCCTGAGAGCGTCTACTGACAACCATCTCTTCTGCGAATGACGGTATCGGTCAGTGGGCCCGAGGCATTCACTACAGCATCCTTATCTGGAGATACTTCATTCCCCTTCCTTCCTTCCACTACTTCCAGTCCATCAGATGTCCTTAAGAGCAGTATACCTACCAACCTCCCCCTTTGTTTAATCTCCTTACGGCACGGCATGATATCGAAGTTTGGCATCATCAGCCTACATTACCGTTTGCACTAGTCCTTCTGGAAAACATAACAGGAAATTTACAGCAGATCCAACTCTCTATCGAACCCGCGCTTACTATGCAGAGCGGTGACCAACAACGGCCGTTTGAAAATGATCGATTATGCCTACGAACGGAGACCAATGAACGACTTGGAGAACGAATAGAGGTTAGTTATATGAGCTGAGAAGGAGTGGCATAGATGAAAATGAGCTAGAGGGCTAACTGAGTGGTGGGGAGATAGGTGGAGGAGCTCGGGCAAGGTTGGAGGTGGGGATGGCAGAGAGCGAAGGGGACGAAGGGTGGAGAGAGGAGTTCTCCCTACCTAGCTGACCTCCTGGAGGGGCAGGGGTAAACGGGCACTAATACCCTAGGTAGAGTGAATACAGTATGATTAAACAACAGGATGGTGACGACACAGACTCAAATCCCGAGAATGAGAGTACGGCATCGGCCAAAAGAATCGCAGAATTTTATACTGCCACCCATATGACCGAACCTCAGAGCAAATCAAATTCAATGACACTTCTGGGCAGCGTACTACTCAAGTTCATGGCCAGTGACTTTCATGGGTCATCACTCAGAACTGTACTAATACTATTCACCAACATTAACTATCACTCAGTTCATGTATCGGTATCTTTATTACTATACTAGTACTGGAGACGGCTTCGCCACCTTTATGGATGTTAAGGTAATTGAAATACATTGTCTTTAGCCAGCTCCGACCAGAGCTTGGGTTTGGCTTGAAAGGCAGCTGAAAAAGTAAGGAGTTGGAAAGAGGATATATAAGAGGTGAAGAGTAGTAGGAGTCAGGCAAGCAGCAACTTTAGTATCTATCTACCCACTCTCACACTGCTGTATATACTATTTCTAGTTTGCATCTTATTGACTCTGTGTCTAGTATATGGCTTTTGGCTCTATAGAGAAGAGTTCAGTTGAAGTCATAGCTGCAATGGTGGTCACCACTCACTGATGATACCAATGTCATTTAAAGTTTGTTTATATTGCAATTAGTACTTTGTATTAAATGTTACTATTGAGCTATTTCTTGTACTGCAAAAATTTGAATTTAATGAATAAAAATTACATACTGGGTGAATAGTGGAATATTACCTAATAACTTCTTGTCTATGATCTTATATATTGTGTAAGGTTATTTTCACTGTATTATTTAAAATGGCAAATCTGAATGTAGAGTGATTCGCCTGATGTCAGATAGAGCATACAAACATGCATATGGGAGGTCGTACATATACAGTCTTTGGTCCTCGTGATAGATCAATCAACTTAATCGTCAAGTCAGAGACACATCCAAAGTAACAAATTGCCAGTCACATCAGTCGAGTGATTTCTCATGAAGCTATTTGGGTGAGATTTTTTATATTTGATATAGTCATGGACTCCAGAGACAGCTGGGTACCATCCCGCTTGTTGCCTGTAATATTGGGACTTATGGGTGGGAAATGGAGCACTAATTATCATAAATCTTGGTCCTAGTCACCTCCACTAGAGCACAAATGGAACACATTTACCTAACACTCAACAACACAGAATTGCCAAACACTGGCTGAGAATTTGTATATTGGATTTCCAGGTAGTTAACTCTCAATTAGCGCTACTTTAGGGGGGTCTTACTGGGTGGTTGCAGTATAATAACAAAAGAGGCGCCAAAGATCCGACAGTGAGCCCACCGAAGAGCCCGCTACCGCCAAAGGAATAGATATTTGACCTCAATTATCAATGAAGGATAGGATCTTACAAACCACAAGCGCACTGGTAGGTAATTACCACCGCTGATGCAAGGACAATTGCATGGACATGCCTAGTAGATGCCAAATTGGCGAGAGTGAAATATTAATGCGTGTTAGACCAAAAGTGTTCCTTAATTACAACACAGGCGATAACGGCAATACCGTAGGGGGAGTGGAGACAAAAAGTTATTCCTAAAGCATCGGATCGCAAAACTGTGACATTCAAAGCTATCGGACTCTAGGTAATAGCTGAGCACACTATGTGTTCGATGCTGTCAAATGGACGACATGTGAACAGGCATACGGTTAATAGAATAGCGATAATAATGTAAAGGCCAGTACCGGCACGTACCACTACCTATAGCCTAGGACAATAATTAGTAGGATACGGTTATTGAATAAATAGACCCAGCCTTCGTATGACCGGAGAGGATGCTTCCTTCCTATGGCTGGAGATTGATGTCGAGCTGATGGAATTCAGTCCGATCTGTACATAGATGCATATGCACGCATTCGTACAAGGACTGCCGTATATATATGGCCTTTGTGGCCTCTTAGATAGTAAAATCAAGCTTCTTTACCTCTACTTTTGACACCCACAGTCCTGGTGTCCGAAACCCTCCAGGAGGCAAATCTTAGTCCAGCGCAAGGCAAGTTCTTGTCTGGACGGGATGGACTTCTGCGACCCCTGCCTCAAATTGAGCTAACCTCTATCAAGATGAAGCATTGACTGGAAGATTGTTGGATAATATCTTCAAGAGTACCTGTAGAAAGTGATTCTTAGCCATTTCATCCTTTTCTCGGTTCATACAGAGAGAGGTTCCGGTGATCGCGGGAGTTATCTGTATGTTGGGTGTCAGTAGATTTGCCGGACCCTTACGTACAGCAACATTGATATCCACACTATCAAGTGATGATACCGCATAAAACATTTTAATGTCACTGAAATTACCACGGATTGGTCGCTTGAGATGTCCCAGGTAATGGAGCTTCCCTAATGACTGGGGCGGATGTTATTGCGATTTGACGAGGTGGAGTAATTTCGAGTGCTATTGCTAATATGATATAGAATAGACCCCACTTCTGCGCTTTACGGTTGGTTAGAATATGCCGAATGCCACGAAGACGAATCCCTTGCATCGTGGCATATTTATTGTCTGGTGCCTGTTTAACTCACGTGAAAAAGCTTTCTGCAATGTGTTGAGCTTGGCAGGGTTTTTCGATTATTAGCGTAATGATGTCCGTGATTTCGGTTTTCTTAATTTTTGGTTGGGCGTAGGAGATTCGGAATGATGAATGATGGCGCTGAGTCTGACGAGACATCGAGATAACTATAATCCGTTCGGATGTCTTCGAATGTTTTTGCGCGTTAGCACGCAAGTCCAGCACGTCAGTAAACTTGGAAGGGAATGGGTAAGCCATTGGACAGGTGATACAGTTCTGTTCGAGGGTGTCGTTGGTAGGTGCGAGGGTTGTATGTTAGATCGATTAATACTTTTCAGAGTTGGGGTTTGTTCGCTGCAATGGGTTGAGAATTTAGCGGAGCCGCAAACAGTTTGGAGCTGGTAAAGCGGCCAGGGCGAGACAAACTAGCACCCAACTTTGAGCCGCATCCGTTGTTGCACATGTCTACCTTGCTCAATTTCCGCATCAACCCTCAACATCAACACATACTCAACCATGTCATTCAGCTGCCTACCAAAATTCAATTTCAACTTTTCGCAATATACATGTCACCTCGTCTCGCCTGAAATCCGTGGACTACTGGACATCTATCGCTGAGACGATCGCTTCCTTCATCCCCTAAACATCACATTCTCGACCTAGACCCGGTTTCGCTATACACCACTAATGATTCCCGCTACTTCATCTGCAACCCCACCAGCGCCCAAGGTTACGTTTTACAATTACTTTCGCAAGACGATCTATGGTGTAGGTGGTAGCTTTCTCGGGAGAACCCAAAGATTGACCGTCACGCATATAGATACTGCGACGCTATCTACTTAGACCACCTCCTCCGTTCGTCTTCAAAACTCACAAACTCCAACCCGGCGGCGGAACAGGACTACCGCGGTCTCTACGTCCCTGCAACCTAGTTCATCGACACCTTTACACTCTAGTTCCTCAACGTCGTTGTACGATTCCAACGCACATTGTCCGCCCACTATATTGACCACTCATATCATTCCTAGTCCACACCAAACTCACCTTCCACAAAATTACCATCCATGTCCCCACCGAAAGCAGTAGCTTCCTCACCCGACGTAGCTGCAAATGCACTACTTACTCGACCCAGATGATCACCTATTTCGGCGGTGAAAAGTCGCATTGGTAAGGAATTGAAGACCGGAATGCACGGAGAGATAAAATATATACAATGAACGTTTCTTGATGGTGTGTGTGAGGGTTATCTGCCACGGTGATGAAGGATATTCGCATCTGCGTCAATAATGGTTGGGCTGTCAACCTATGCAGTCCTCAAATAGATGAGCCGAGTGGCACCTTTGGAAATTGTCGCTGTTAGATTGAATCAGTTCCGTAGATCCCGGAAATAGATACAAGCGTTTAAAAATCGCTAACCTATCAGCGGTTGTTATTGATAAGTTGTAATTACCTAACTACTGCAGGCCGTGTTATCACGATTATGGCCAATTCCAGAATCTTGGGTAAAATATTTGTCAATTCTCAAAATAAATGCAGCTAGTACGAAATTATCATTACAAACAAAGAATCTGCTTGACGATAGAATAAATAAATTGATGTAAAACATGATTTTGCGCATATGCTGAGAAGCACCGCCATACTCTATGCAACATCTGAACTGAACAATCTGTAAAGTTTAAAACTTGTTATATAGACACCTTAATAATGCATCGCTGCGTTCCAAACCACCATCAAGGTGCATACTAATCATCTTGATTGCTATAATTCTTAAATTTTTAAGGTTAGGTAGCTGCATACTATTAATATTGCAGCTACGATCCTTGATCGATAGTATTTCTTTCGCTGGATATATCCCATAATTATTGGTACGTTATCTTAGACATATATTTCCAGATATTCCGTCAGCGGGGAAAATATCTCAGTAATGAAAACACTGGGTGCACATCTGTGGACAGGTAAATCTGAAATGCAGGACATGCAATCTTCTCAATGCGACAATCTTGCCGGGTCTTGTATTGTCCGTCTGGACAGGATTCATCTTGCATTGCATTCCATCTTTGACCAATTATTAGCTCCCCCAATGGATTAGACAGCAGCGGTGTATTTGATACTGCAGTTAGTCGTCGTGCTCAAAAATTGCAAGCTCTCCCAACTACATCAACCTTTCGTTCTTCGTCATTGGGGTTCAGAATATCGGGAAATAGCCGAAAGCTCAGACCATAGAATTCGTAGAAAAGAATGCGCAACCACAACACTCTACCCAATCCCGGACTACAATTTTTCTGGCGGAGAGACTTTAGACTAGGGACTACTAAGCCTGCATGTAAGCGGAGAGATAGTTTGGTGAAGCGAGTGATGCTCCGGTGATTGGCCTTCACTCAGATTTGTGTTCATACACCCCAGGTACAAGGCTCCTATGCCCAGCACTGGAATACAAGATTGGTATGCTATGAAACCCGTTACGAAATTAGTGGTTTTCAATCTAAAAAACCCCGAGATAGGGAGCAGCAACCTCTGCTAGGGATCACTAGATTCTGCTTTAGGGCCTTAAATGTGTTTACACATGCCCCGTCCTGGACGACGATGGCGGACCCCAAAAGACTAGCATCTGCCCGGACTAATGGGAAGCCTGTTCAGCCATTGTCGATATATTGAATGATAAAACCAGGTATTAAAGAGTGGTGGTAATAATTTTCTAAGTGTCAAGGTTCATTGGACATGCTTCACATATGCGCTGCCCAAGGAGATTGCATTGCGAATTAAGTCCAGCTGGCCAGTTTAGGGAATTCGATATTGAGATTTGAAGTAGTCCATACGCTCCAAATCTCGTGCAAACCTTGCACTCGGAAGAGTATCACGAAGAACTATATAACTTAGTATAGAATCCTCATAAACCATGATAGACTTACCAAATTGCACAGATAACATACAGAGCCTTCTTCAACCTTCCCGCACAGGAAGCTTCTCACCTCCGCAAAGGAACTATTGCCACTTTATTGCACTGCAGCACATAGGCTAGTTTCCTACAGTGTAGAGATAGGTATGTTAGATATTTTAAAGTTTGTCAGATTTGATTGTTTTAATCATACTGCATTTACTCTATTTAGAGTAAGGCGGTGCCCACTTCCCCTTCTCCTACTTCTTTCCTACTTCCCCTTTAACAAACGAAAGCAAATGAATGGTAACATACTGAAACAAATGAAAAGAAAGAGAAAGACTAAATACCCTCTGCTCAGCAGCGTGCGAACTTCTCTACCTCAGTGGCCGCAAGGAAGCTCATCGCCGCATGATCACACTTCTCCTTGGAAAACAGCTTGGATAGCTGCACATACCTGTTGTGCTGAACGTTTTGTGTCGAGTCTCTCTTCACCAGAAGTGAACTATCTAACTCTAAAATGGCAATAGCCTTATCTACTCAGCGATTTTTCAGGTTTCCGCTCCCCTGTTCCCCTTACCTTTACCAGTGTCATACCAAGTGTCATTATAAGTGCTTAACATATGCTAAGGTTAGCGGTTGAGGGTGTGCAGAAACTTGAAAAATCGCCGAGTACATGCTAGTGAACTCCACGAACCCTAACCCCAGCACACCTGATATCTGTACTCATTCTATCCAACAATGCCTAAATATTACCTCTTTCCAGCTAGTTTCCCGCCTAACTACTTCCTAAAACTTTCACAACTCATTCTACCACCGCTTACAGCTATGGAAGAGGTGTTCCTGCGTCCAGGCCACCTTCCGCACCACCAGCATTTATCATCACCTCGTTGCACGAAGCGTTTGAGGTACTCCGCAGGGGGGTGTCCCCGCATTTGAGTTAGTGTATGTTGTATGCGGGGGACTTCCAGCTCTGCATTGAGATAGGTCTTCGACTCCCGGATTGTACTCCTAGGACTTTCGCGGACTGCGTTGGCTTACCGATTTGTTTTGTCATTCCTAGGGATGCTCGATGCTTTGAGATCTACCAAATTTTCGTTTTAATGCCGTGGCCACGCAAGAGAGCTCGTGCTTCATTGTTGATCAATCGCGCTAATTGCTGTCCAGGGCCTAACCCGAGATATGCTGTTCATTGAACTGCTACCTGAGAGTAGCTGAAGACCACTGCTGTCAGATTACAGTATTTGAAGCAGCAGCGGAGTTCGATGTCAGCAATCAGGTAACCGTTATATCTCTCTATAACAAACAACGCCTTTGGAATGGGTAGGTCTTTGAGGTTCGGCGGTTTTCATACTTGATAGGAGATGGTAGAATGGGGTACTTAACTTTGGTTATAGTAGGGACATCGAGAGGATGGAGTTGGGGCGAACAGGTATGTACGTATCGATACTTGAGGAAACTCGATGGTTACAGTTTTGAATTGCGGCCTCCTTGTAATGCCTATATAATCATCATGTATTCTCATGTGATAATCTGTATTACCGAAAATTTTATGATTACAATCTAGAAAAGAAAAATGGACAAGTGTCTTTACGCCATCGTAGCATCTTAACAACTAAGACATTGGGTAGTACCTTGATTTCACTCGCTCGACTGTAGTTAAATAGCTTTGATTTACATTCGTGCTATTGATGTAGAGAAAGTTGCCGCCGGGGATGTATCACAAGTCATCACTCGACAAAAAGAAAAGGCCCATGTTGCATGTAAACTTGCAGCTTTAGCCTTAGGATCCATGAGACCGATACGAGCTGATGGCAAGGTATGAGCTGATGATAGAGTACGGACTGATGGAACTCGGCCGAACAATGAACAATTAGGCTTACGAGGCTCAGCACGAGAAAGAGAAAAGAGCTGGTACACGGGACTACTGTTAGACTTCGTACTTAGAGGTGTAATCAAATCAATCAACAACACAAAGAAACATCTCAGACAGATACTTCTTTCGTTCAAATATCGAAGAAGAGGTTGTGCCGCAGAGAACCAGTGCAGCCTAGTTAGCTGGCGTTGTGAAGATAATTAGGTGAGAGAGGTTGTTCTTGAAGAATCTTCCCACCCGATGATTGTATTGTAAGGCCGAACTAGAACTAGAAAATATATTCTGCTGTGGATTTCTACCTCACGGTCTAGATACTAATCGTAATGTCAATGATTTGAGTGTAGGCCGCTGTATGGCTGAGTAGGGGCGCGGGATATACAGAACTGACAAAATGTAATTAGCTACTTCACGCGATAATATAAGTATAGTAGTGGATGCTAGAGCAGTTTCCTTCCTCACCTATAGTTTGTGAGGATTAGGTGCACATTACCCTCCAAGCCAGCTGTCACCGTGGTAGCGCTAACAAGGGTACCGCCAGATCGCTAGACGGTGATGACCAAATATATGGCAACTCTGGGTCGAGAATGGGTCGATTCTCCGCATGTTTTCCCAACCGTCAAGCATCGCTAGGAGTGCATCCACATTCGGTCTCGTGGTTATTGAACGGTCTATGGGCAGTATCACAAATTACAACGCTCCTGAATGTACCAGATGCTTTTGTTTTAGACTTAAAATCAAAAAATCACTAACCATATACTAAGTTACATAGGAAATGACATCTAGCTCTTTTGTTCATCCAGAAGTCCCCATAGTTCGCACGTTCGCACGTTCGCATCCTACCGTTATTCTTTTACCCCACCGCAATGGTTAATCCTACGTGCTTGTGATATCGAACCAGAGAGTTATGCATTTTGACCCTCCAAGTTAGCCAAACGTTGAGGTTGAATCTGTGAGTCAAGTCCTAATCTGTTTACCACATCACATACGGAGCGCAAAGAAGACGAGTCAGTCTCTCCCGAGCTGTTCGATCTTAGTGAGTGAGCACCCGGAGGACTTGTACGAATGCGCATAGGGTTGTGCTTTAAAAACGGCCGCTTGTCTTGGAAAAGTACTCCAGTTAGCAACAATAGCTAGGATATGCAATTCAGAGACCATACCAGGGTTCACATGTTGCTCTTGCTGCCATTCGAGGTACCGCGGGAATCCACTTATCAAAGCGTACTTCGACACTTCATCCTGGCCAGCGCTGATGTATTGATCCTCCACACGCAGACAAATTCTTGTTTTATTCGATGCATTTGTGATCAGGAAGCTGACAGAAAGCTCAAAGGCCTGTGGTGATGCACTCTCGTGTAAAGGAGACACTATCTTTGAGCACATCGACTTGAACAATTCCATATCGACCCAGAGCGGATCAAAGACAACAGCTTCTCGCTTTTTGTCCCAATACTGCCTGTAGAATACATTGTTCTTGGAATCGGGAGATTTGGATATTTGCTGAAGAAGTCGTTGGCATAGAGTTCTGAGCTGCGAGGAGCCAGCGACTAGTCGACAGAAAATTGTTCCTATTAGTCCGCTGCGTTAGCCTTGCATTCTAATCATATTTCTCTCAGGGAAAGTGGCCAGTTCTTACCGTTGTATTTCTCTAAGTTTTGTAAGCCAGGAATTGGATTCAATCGACATTCTTCCTGAAGATAGAAAAGCGATGCTATCAATGTTGAAGCCACATTTTTGACCGCAGGTGAGTTGGCGAACATTTCTGCAGTGCTGCATTCCAACTCGTCCATTTGATCAGCTTTGTCGAGACTAGGAACGATATCAAATTTGGGATTTAGCCGGCAATATTTCCGATGGTTGTCGTGCCGATCTTCGACCGGTGAGCGTAAAAATGCGGCGGAAAACCTATCCCAAATCTCTTCGCTGTTCAGGCTGTTGTCGATCGTGTCTGAGACGATCTGAGCTAAATTTTTGGCATATGAATAGGTGCGGAATGTTTTAATTTTTCGACTTCTTTTCTCCAGCTTCTCCGACTTCTCCGACTTCTCTGTCTTCTCCGACTTCTCTAGCTTCTCCGCGCGCGCTCGAGGAATCTTCTCACGTCCAGTACCAATGGAAAGTAAAATGTCCGGATCACAGTCCTCAAATTCCGGCCAGATACATTTACGTTCCATGTTTGCGAGCTCAATGGGGTTGTTGTATTTCATCCCTCCGTCAATGAATTCAAGACCTGCAGGCTCGTAAAAAAACGGTTTAAAATATGTTGGTGCTGCAGAGGTCGCACGTAGTCTGTATTATGATGTCAGTCATATGGTAATGGTTTATTGCTCATGAAGATCCGTACGCTTGCCATGCTTTCAGCTCCGAGACTTGACTTGTGGCTCGGAAAAACTCATACGGGGGTGCTTCATGCTAAGTCAGCTCCGAGTGATAACCCAAAATTGGACTTAACATACAGCATTCTCTCACCGGTCTGTTATAATTTGCAAGGAGGTAGGACTGGTTGTTCGATGTTGTTGTAACTGCAACCTTGGTTGGGTGCTGGTTTTCCTGATTTTGATTTGTTCCAAAGATTGGTGCTTCTCCAAATACTTCTTTTAAGGCTTCTTCCAAACCTCGCGTCTTATACTTTCCATTATGGTGCGCCTCAATAAAACGCCCTACAAGGCGCACGTTGCCTAGCTTGTGGATTTGGAAAGCTTTCCGAGCGAGCTCTTTGAATCGTTTTGAGCAAGTGGCTACATCTAGTTGCTGAGCTCCTATTCCAAAGGCAACTATTCCGCCTCCGCTGCATATATCATGTCAGTAAATCAACTTTGACTCTCTGCTACGAATATTGCAACGCAAGACAGAGCAAACTTACCTTGTACCAATAATCAGATCGAAGAAGTCCCTAACCGGAATTCCCAGGCCGATAGAATTCTCAATCTCTTGCAGGATAGACAACTGCACAATTGAACGTATGCCGCCGCTGATTGACCGTCAGTCAATGTAGGTATATCATTGAAATATGTTTGCAGACAAGGAAGGGATAACATACCCGTCCAAAGAGAGAATCCGTAACCCTGCTGTTGGAGGTTTTACTTTCGTCTTCCAAGTTGGAACCCAAGGATCATTGATATTATAGCAAAGAGGACAACCGGATACACAAAGGAAATTTCCGCAGTTTGAAGACTCCGAGTAATTCTCGACGCAATTTTGGCAGATAATATGACCGCACTGCAATGTGTGTATCGGAATGTCGTTCAAGCAACAAAAGCAAGTACTATGGTGATATGAAACCATGCGAAGGTCTGATTTATCTTTTTTGGGTACCTCGTGCAACATCCAAAAATGGGTGATCGTACTTAGAGTTTGTGACTTATGAAATTCCGCAGCAGATCTTACTTCTGGATCTCCCGGCCCTTCGTTGGCTTGTTTGCATTCACCTTGCTCTTTAAAAAGACCATCAAGCCTTGAACGTACGTTGTTGAGGAATTTTTGCCCATGGGAACCATATGAAGAGCGAAACGGTCCATCACCAAATATGTTCCCGTCCAGCCTTTGGTGACCTTTAGAATGTCCCAACGCAACGTTCGCACAGCGGTTTCCATGACTGTCCTTCTCTTCACAACGCCAGTGCCGGCTGCGAAATAGTTCTACCGATTCTCGGCAAAAGCTTATGTAACGCTCGGTTGCCAGCGTCGAGTTCCCTTGAGTATATATGGGTTAGCGAGGTCTATGAACAGCGTTCCTAAGCGGCCCGGCATCGATTTTGGAGGCTTGCCTTGGCAACGGCCAGGCCCGGCTTCACACAGGCTGGCTGGACCTGGCCGCTTAGGAGCACTGACTATGGAGAATTAGTACACTCACCTCTGTATGGATACCGTTTTCTGAAGATGTCGAGAAAGACGCAAGATGCAACTAGAGGTGCCGTCCGCTCAAGAACCTCAGATTCGCTCCACTCCGGGAAGTTCTTCGACATGTACACAAAAAGATTCAGCACGTGGTCTTTAAAGGTGGGATTGATCGGATTATATTTCAAAGCTGAGCTCAAAAAGTTAAACGGGGCTTCGGGGTTCTGTGAGAAGTGTTCTAAGCCGATTTCAAAATACCTGTCCAGCTCTTCGCTTATCATTAATAGACCAACGGATTTTCGTCGTTCTTCAGAACTCTTCGAAGCCACTTGGATTTCCTGGTATAACTTTTGGTATTGCTCATGAAGGAGAGCTGGTGGACGACTTGAATGAGGTATGCAGACCACCTTGAATCCACTGTAATAGCAGAGAAGAAGGTCTTGCAGTGTTGCGATTTTTTTCCCTTGTTTACGCCATCGTTCAGCCAACTTAGGTAGTGGGCCTCTTCGGTTGTGATGATTGTCCTGAACGATTGAATCTAGACGACTCAAGGTGCTGGTCGAAAAGCCCACATCCCACCAACTTTCAGCATCCTTGATAATGTGACCAGCAATCAGTACTCATCGAGAAACCAAGAAACCAGGTATATATGCGGGTTACTCACCTCAGTATCGGGCTCCAGTGCGTTGATCGCGATAATGGCGTACGGTAGCATTGGCTGGTTCAGTGATTTGTCGAACGCTTTCTCAGCCCAAGTTATGAGATTACTAATGTGATGCTCGATTTTTCTTGACCTATTAGCTTATAACAATTTCCATATGAAGAGTATAATACCGGGTGTTTTTAGTCACGAAGCATATCACATCAGAAAAAGTATACAGAATTGTCGGGTACAAATGGTTCACAACCCACTGTTGTGACTGATCCTGGTTTTGAGCAAATTGAACATCTCTTTTTCTATATCCAGAAACTTTCCAGTTCTCATCTGCTTTGCAGCTTACTTGCTCAGGTAGCATCGCACGAAGATCGTTCAGTTTTTTAGACAGAGATCCTACCGCGGGATTGTTGCCGCCGTCAAGCCCTTCGCAGTCGCAATAGAGGAGTGGTCGTATGGTAGGAAGGGATTTCGGATCTGGAAACAGATGGACATCACCACTCATTGGTGTCCCCGTGGTTTGACCCATGATAGGGAGAGCATGGGCTTGGTCTGTGTTATCACCAGCATTGGTCTACGCCATGCGAATCAGCTTCCAGTGCTCTAAAAACGTGATTGTGGCTATACCTTCATTAAGGCGTTGATCAGTGTACTCTTCCCAGCACCAGTGTCCCCAATAAAAGAGGTGATAGAGGGAAATTGGTAGGCGTTTTCTACCTGCGTGTCATAGACGAGCAGAGAGCGGAAGCGGTCAAAACTATAAAACGTCGCTTTCTCCGAGGACTCGTTATCGGTTGTGACACCGAACCATTTAGTAGATAAGTTGTATTCATGGGCGTCTATCGTGGTGGCTTGTCGGCCTCCGTTCAATATTGAGCGAATTAGAGCTGCAACCCGGAGGTCAGTTTTCTCATGCTTTGTAGCATTGCTAAATTTTAGCTTCTTCCTGTGAATAGGCTGATCCATCCAACACGTTTCGCAGAGCACCATTTCACAACCACTGCACCAAGAAAGAAGTGAAAGCTGATTTTCTTCGCATAGCTCGCACTCTTCTGCGTCGCGCATGTCTTCGGAGACTTCGGCCATTGTTCAGGTCTGTTCAGGCGATAGAGTATGTGAAGGTACAGGGCGCTGCCCAGCACACCGTGGATCTGCCCATCAATATAAATCCTTCACGCGAAGCAAAGAATCGGTGTGCAGAGATGGATATGGTCTCGTCAATTGCGTCCAGTCAATTTTCGTGCTTCTAGATACAATGATCTAGCATGATTGCGATTTTGTTTTCGATTGCGCTAAGTTCGGCGAGGTGAATGGGCATCCACGCTAGTACAGGGTAAGCCATGCATGCGTATATACGGCGCTGTTGTACATTATGACTAGCCTTTTCAAGTAATTCGTGCCACAGTAGCGTATATCACTTGAATCGAGACATTCGCCAGCACACTCTGTGCATCAATTGCGATGTCGAATTTCCGTCTGCTTGCCGCCAGCGATCGACGTACGGTTTTTTGTTTGAAGCATATTCACTCTAACCGGTTAGGTCGGGACCCCCTCCATCTACCCTTCTCTATCGTATTTCAGACTGCTCACAAACGTATTAATATCTAAAACAGAACGATCTAATAACGAAAAAAATGGAACAGAGAGTCAAACGAAAGCTCAGCTAGCTCAACTGGTCAGTGTGGAAAACTTACTCTACCACTGTAACTACGAGGAAGTCCATCACACTTCTCCAGGAGGAAACAGCTCCGATATCCACACATTTCGACACCTTCCTGATTTCCATCCCGGTGCTCGTCCGCCCACCATTCATAACTTTCGCTGGTTCGACGTACAGAGATTGTCAAAAGAGCGAAAGTCGAAGAAAGAGACTACGGTCTCGAATTAGCACTGACAGCTAGAACACGACTGATCATGCAATATGTTCTATATCCGGCATTACTCCCGCTTCCGCTACCAATTGTCATTTGGCGCCCATATTCAAAGATAAGGAATTTATAACACTTCCCATTCGCTAAAACTTTATAAATCCCTCAACTTCGTTTGCGACCGTACAGCGCTGTTATGACTAGAGTATCACATTGATTACCTCGGCGTCCCTAATCAGTCGTCTTCCATTCGAGCTTAAGCAGACCTACTAAAACTCCCGCAAGTGTAAGTGGAGGGCTGACCACTGTTAATCAATCGCGCAAATACGTCAACACTCCCAGGGTTTTCACCTACAGCCTAAGGTGTCCATCCTATCATTTGGATGTGCGTTGTTGTCTGCCTAGATGAGTAGTTTATCCACGCTGCCATATTTGTTTAGGATCTTGTTCTGAGTTGCACCAGTGTAAATTTTCCGATAGCCTATCGTGTGAATGATAGGCTGTTGGTGCACAGTTGTTCCCGGTGCCACATCGGCAATCGTGGCAATGATCACTTCTAATAACTATCGTGTGCTCTGCATCGACTTGTATTATGAACCTAGCCTTGAACAAGATGCTATATGGTATCATCTATCGGTGATAGAACGTACACCCTGTTCTTGTCGACATTAGTGTCGCGCATTGTCATCCAATCACATTTTACAAATTTACCACTCTTCACGAGTCGCTGAAATTAGTGTTCCTAACAGGCCGGGTCGGCCGGGCTTCGCTATTTTGAAGCCGGCCGGTATTAGCGTGCACTTCTGGAGACATAGCCCGGCCGGCCTGCCGTTACTATATGGCCTGGAAGGAGGTCGCCGACACACTAGAAGTTGGCGAACTGACTCACAAGCTGTACTCATACGCAAATTTTCACTCGCCTCTGGTATTCCAATCCATGGACTTCCATAGACTTCCGCCGAGCTCCAGGCTCTCTTGTATATAAAAACATAGATTCTTCCTTGGGTAGTTCAATAAACTTCCGCTTTACACTCACAACACCTACCGTTACAATAGTACTTAGGGAGAACCATATATAGATTCCAAGATACAGCGAAGAAGAGAAGTGTATTCGATTATAACAGCGAAAGTCCAAAGAGATTTATTAGAATCTCATAAGAATTATACGAAGTAAAAGTATTGCAAATATCACGATATCAAGAAGTGTTCGAAAGATAAGCATATACTGAGAAGAGGATTCGAGAGGCGATATTGTAGTATTCCGATCGATGTCTGAGCAAGTCTAAAGAACTGTTCTCCAACTGGAGAAACAGTATCTATATATACAATAATAAACAGGTGATTGTCCGTGACCTCGGTTGCAGATCAATAACCCAAACACCAAGAGAAAAACTCTGCAACTGTACATAAATACATAAGAACCGTAAAGAATATAACAGAACCATCTAGGCGCGTTCTTTTAAGATAAGCGCTGATAAATCCTTCTTCCAACGGAACAAATAAGGAGATTCTAGATAAGTTCTAACCGGAACTTTCTAGACAACCTAAACATAAAAAGATAACAAAAGTATTAAAAGATATTAACACACCACATTATTCTTATCCATAAAGTACCATCTTATCGTAAGGAGAATACTTAAGAAAGTACAATATTAGTAAAGAGACATGTAGACACTTCCATATTTTCAATACCCCTTCTCACTTTGATCCAATTATTTTTGAACATAAGTGGTCATTAACATATCTCGTCATTCCCTTTCAACATATATCTGCCAAATTGTCTTCCGAAGGTACATACATAACAGACACATTTCCTTCTTCGATTTGTTCTCGACTAAAGTGATATGCGATATCTATATGTTTTGATCGGTCGTTAAGTTTTGGATTATTTGCCTAGTGTTAGCAACAGGTCCGGGTAACCCGCCAGCGGTCCAGGTTTGGGCCGCAAAAATGGGTCGGTTCGGATCCAGACCAGTCCAAAAACTCTAGCCGCTGACTCTTGGCCGGCCAAACCCGGACCCGTACACGTGAAGCAGCGGGTTTCGCTGGGCTTGGCCAGACCTGTCGGTTCCAATCTCCGGTTCTGCGTTTTGGGTTTCACATTTATGGTCGCATTCTGACATGCTACTGTTAATCATGAAATATTGACATTGGTACGTGACGGTTCATTTTCGACGTATTAGCTGCCTTGATGTGCAAAACCAGCATACTCACTCGCCCAACCACATCCTGAAAATGAGCGTCAACAGAGCGTCAACAGAACGTCAACGGTATTTGGTCTTGCATCTTCGGTAATATGAGTGGTGCTTTATCACAAGCATCCATAAAGAAGGATATGGCAGCCTTGATAGACAGATATGTACGGGATATTCTAGCCACATCCTCCGGGATAGTAACAACTTATTTCATTTACAGAGCTACCACTAAGTATTCTTGAGCCTTTTAGTGTATAATACCAGTCAAAACGATGTATATGGATAATAACCGCCACATCGCGCTGTGATGAACCATGATGGAAGACCAACAATCATTGACACTCTGTTGACGCTCATTTTGGAGATGGGGCAGGAAGCGTTTCACATTAACTTTTGCCTATAAAGGCAGCCAATAATCAGTTTATGACAATGTGCAACCTGTCGCCCCCCAGATTACCCATGATACATGACCAACAATCATTGATGCTCCGTTGATGATCATTTTCATGATGGTGCAGGGAGGGTATTGCAATCTGTATTGCCTATAAAGGCAGCCAATAATGCCTTTATGACTGACTACAACCTATCGGAGGTGTGATTTCCCAGGTCGCATGACAAGAAATCGTAGACTCTCTGTTGACGCTCATTTTCACGATGGGGCAGGGAGGGTATTGCAATCTGGTTTGCCTATAAGGACAGCAAATAATGACTTTATGACTGACAACAACATATCGGAGGCGTGATTTCCGAGGACGCATGACCAAGAATGGTTGACGCTCCATTGACGCTCATTTTCATGATGGGGCAGGGAGGGTATTGCAATCTGTTTTGCCTATAAAGGCAGCCAAAAATTCCTCTATGACTGACTACAACCTATTGGAGGTGTGATTTCCTAGGATGCATGACCAAAAATCGTTGATGCTCCGTTGATGCTGATTCTGCCAAGGCTGTATCCACAATATGCAATCATTTAATTTGGCACATTCCATCATTCACATTGTTTTGGCTGCCTTTCTGGCGTTTTCATTTACTTTCTTCTTGATCACTATGTTGTTCTTTAATAATACATAGATATATATAATTATAATCTCCAGAATCCCGTGTCTTTCGCTCAATGCTCGTCATCAGTTGCAAGATTGCTCAATCTGCTGCTCTGGTCTTCACAATCAATGTTAGCTGCATTACGACACCACACAGAGTGGACTAACCTTCATCAGTCAGCATATCTGGATCCAAATTGGTATCATGCTCGGTATCCTCATCATTGAAATATCCCGCACAGGGAAGAGCTGTATGCGAATACATTTATCCAGCCGGCGAATTGATGATTTGAGAAGGTTGAACTCTCGAAGTCATACCGGTTGGGGCGGGTGGCGTGCCGGGCCGTTGTGGAGTCGGCTCTGGAGTCGGCTTTCTGCATCGGTCTGGTGGAGGTGCACCTGTTCCGTCTCCAGCGTGTCTGCGGATTCTTTGCCGTGCCATTTTGGCAAGGAATGCAGCCAGACGTTTGGTTCTGGCGAAGCATTGCCGGGTGTCTTTGTATCGCAGCTTTCACCTTGTTATGCCCAGGAAACTCAACACCCTGATTCTTCTCTTCTCGGACCTCGGCGCATGGTTTCTTAATGAGGTATTTCATTTCCTCTATTGCGGCGTGCGAAAAGCCTTCGGTGGCCATTGTGGCCATATTCAACACCTGGCGCATGTCGGACTGTTCCAGCTGTACCCGACCTCCTTGCCTTGCCATAGTTTCAGACATGTTGAAAACCTACAAGACATTAGTTGCTACTTCTAACAATGAAATTCGGCTCTTACCTCTACCATATACGCTTCCGTAGCCTCCTCCATGGTGATTAAAGCCTGCTTCGTCCACTCACGGGGATGCCTTTCAGGAAGTTCATCTGCAAAAATCCCAGAGCTGACAACATCATGATGTTCGATTTCGCAGACTGTCAGGACAAATGCTTTTGTCGACCATGGAGGTTTCCGGTTATGGGCAGTGATAAATTTGTTACGTAGCTCTCATCGGACACCCACTGTATGTTATACGGTTAATTGACCGCCCTTTGCTTCGATATGGATATACTCACATCCAACTGCATGCTGCTTCGTGTTTTTGCTGCTTCCAGTCTTGCGGACGATTTTTACATGGGCATCCTGGGTCATATGTTTGGAGGCTGTATTGGCAGCGTCACGGTGAACTAACTTGTATCTGCACTCTTGTTGTGTGCCAAGAATGTACGTATTTGTTGTAGGGTCCGCCAATCGCCCAGTATTCGATCCGCTCTCACCTGGCGGAGGTTGTTGTGTATCCATGATGTGCTGATGTGGGATAGGAGAGGGAGATGATAACGAGACGAAGTGGGAAGCCCTGCGGACTATATTGTCAGCTTCTTGTCAGAATGGAATAAGTAGCAGCCAACATGATCATTATGGTTAAGATGAATCCTACTGAGTATGGATGCAAGTTGCAGGGGTTTCCCACTGCCCTGCAATTTGCAAAAAGTCGGTCTGTGGTCGTGTGTTTGGTAAGAAGGATAAACTGCGGTGCACGACCGCCGGAATCACCTAATCACTACATATTAATAGGATCTGGTTCGAAGGAAAGAACGTCTGTTGATGTTTGTCTCAAATGATCCGGGCCGGGATATTACATGAAAATGATGTTAACAATCATGTCATGTTGTACGGTTAGCGTCACTATTCCAGATTTATTGGCAGTCAACAGGGAGATTTTGCTTTGTTCAAGATGAGTAAATGTACCAACCTTGACATAAAAGACACATCTTGCCTCCATATTGTCCATAACTTGCAACATCCAACATTTCGCTCAACAACAAAGTCCACGCAAACTAGAATTGTCAATGCTCCGAAAAAGAACTTTTCGCAACTTCCGGCGGGCAGATCCAGCAAATCGACAAAGTGGTCAACCCAACAATGTCATCATGCGAATGAAGGCAAGAGCGGCTTGGAAGCAGAGAGAGTCCGAGCACTTGGGGCATTGTGCAGCTTGAGATCCAAAAAGAAGCTTGCGGCGGAGAAATGACGAGAAAAACATTTCTTAAGCAATGTAGAGAAAGAGAAATGGATTGAGAATTATGTTGAGAGAGGGACCGCTGGGGCAAGAAAGTGAGTTGAAGACACAGACCCAGCAGTTCAGCAAGACCAGGACGATATGACACATGCTGGAATCGCGGGATTGAGGTCCAGAAAGCACGAAACGATGTTTGAGGAGATGCTGGTTGCTATCGGAAAAAGTCTGAGTGATCTTGCACGTTCCGACGATGGGGAGGATGGGGAAGATGAGGATGATAAAGAGACTGAGCAGGGCAAGCTGAGCGAAGATGACGAACCCGGCTGGGTGATGGGAACAATCACCAAAACTGTACATCACTGCATGGAGAGGTTTCGGCAGAAGCAGATGAAGCTCGACGAATTGACACACCCGGGATGGGAGGATGCAGCCGACTACTTCCGTGAACAAGATATGAAGTACGGCACATTTGCATTGAGGGTTCCGGCAATCATTCAGCTGCAAACGAATGACGACGTTCCAGCATCTCCACCGACAACATTTGGAGATCATATGGTGAGTCTTGACATTGTCCCCGGAATATTGCAAAGGCCACAAGGGACTTCTCGACCAGGAAGTAGTCATATCAGGCTGGGTTCGGTGAAGCTGCAGTCAAAATCAAGCATACCTAGTGGTGAGCCAGCTGCGGAGCCCGAATCGTCAACGTTGCCGAAAGCGAAGCCAGTTGAACCAGTATGCTCTGTTGAACCAGTAAGCTTTTACCCCTGCATATAGCCTCCACCTAATTACCATATAGATATCGGATTCCGATGAAGAGATGGTGACGGCTCCTGGGTCTGCAGAAGAATAGATATGCAAACCGTAATTTTTGACATCCGATCGCTGTGAAAAGCAAGTTGTTTACCAATCTCGCTACGTGTCAGCTTTTTCTTGAGTTCAGTGACCGAATTGTGAGACATGATAATCTGTCTGTGCATGTGCAAGGGTCGAACGCACCATGTGAAAGTTCTAGAATCCAAATCGCACTGTAAGAACACCAAAACGTATGGTTTCTTTCTTCAAGTGACTGTTAAGTGACAATGCAAAAGCAATATTGGTGACGAAATGTGCTAAAGAAATTTAAGTGGGTGATGTGATACGTGTCATAGAAAGAGTGGTCAGTGCGCACAACGAATCGATCTCAACAACAGCCATCATGTTAACTTCATCCATGTATCCATCTGCATAACCCTCCGCACAGACCTGGTGCACCTGGTTCAGATATTTGAAATTGCTTGTGGTATGTCATGGAAATTGAGGAGAAGGAGCTGGATAAGAAATGGTGAGGAAGTCGAGCTATATTTACCAAAAACTAGTGAAATTATCTACATGCCGTCAATTGCCGGCCGAAAGCGAGGGAATGTGATAGGGCCACGTCATTTCTCACTCAGACAGTGTAGATAGCAGTTGATCAGAAATTGAGAGGTAACAAAACTCCTGGATGCAAATGATAATATATACAAACGCAATACTGGAAGTCAATAATGAGTATATGATTCGTTGCATACAATTATTGAGTGTACAAATGCTGTGTAAAGGCATACCCCTGTGTGTTGCCTTGTAGGAAGGTATGTCAGTAGATACGGTAGCAAACGTGGATGTCAATATTGTAGAGTAGAATAAGGTAAGATAATTGCTAAAAGTCTAAGGCTCGTGGAGAGACGACGATATAAAGCAGGTGTTACCCGGTCCTGGACACGTCACGTGCAGCCATGCTATTACATTATTTCCCTCTTTGGGTGCAGACCCCCTGGGCTGCATAAACCCGTACAGGTGTAAAAATGAATGGAAACAATCAAATGACAGTTCAACGTACGCAAACTTACCAACCCATAAGTCCCACAACTGATCAGTACCTTATGGTAGCCATTCGGCGGATTCGGTGCATGGGGAAACTCCACCTCAACTTGACTTATGTCCGGAGGTGGTAACAACCCGTGCCGACACCATTTGTACTGTGCCGACATCGAAAGAAGTAATCAAGTAAAGAGAAGAGAAGAGAAAGAAGGAACATCCAAAGTGACACTGTCCTCCATATCTCAACTTCCGGAATGTCCAGCATCCGACCATCCAATCTCGCACTCGTAACTTGTACCAAGTGTCAGTCTTCGTCGGAATTAGTCACAGTAATCTTGGTGAAATCCCCAAACATTGTATGAGTCTCGTCTTGACTCGGCAGCATCAATGGTGGCTTCCGCTCGCTGCTCATTATCATCATCACCATCGTCATTGCATCGGTATATCAAACTTGTAAGCATTCCAGTAACGGGTCATACTCACCATATATTTTAAATTGCGCTAGCACTCACGATTTCCCAATTCCTTGTGAACTCAGCAGGTCCAGCCCATCAGGGATCATTGTTGCTGCTTTGGAAGTCATATTTGCGCTCAGTCAGCACAGATGGAGTGGGCTTGACTTCTCGTCATGGATTGAAGCATCTGCTCTCGGTATCATAGCCATTGGTGATGGTCAATCATATACAACCTCGTATCTATCTTGTAAGCTTCTCATGAAATGGACGTTCATACCATATATTTTTGAATGCGTATGCGCTCTCCAGACCCTTGTGCATGGCTTTGTAGGCCAGTCTCGATATCTACATCATCTCGTGCAACCGGTGGCTCTTACACGGTGCACGTCAGTTGTTGTTTTCAAACTCCTTCAGCATTGGCCAAGCATGCTTATAGCCCTCCAGTATGGTCGTTCGACATCCAGTTGGGTAAGCCGTTTGGTAAACATCCCAGTCGGTGCCTTCAGTAGAGGGCTCCCGATGATCTTGAGTTCCTGCGCCTTCCATTCAGAGAAATCCGGTAATCATCATTTGGTAGTTGTCTCGACTGTCTCACGATGCCATTTGGTTGCTGTCTCTCGCGATGTCGTTTGGTAGACCATTCGGTATGTACGGAGATCATTTTCGGACACGTTTGGAACCGCTTTGGTCGTCATAATTGCACTCGTTCGGCATGGATCAAGTTCACTTGATCTTCTCATCATCTCTCCGGTGCTCGTATAGTGGCACTGATCATCCTCCAAGTCGGTGCACTTGTAGGTACACTTGACATCCGTCCTGTGCTCGGTGCACTTATCATCTCCAATTCCTTGCCGGCTTTCCTCCCAGCACTTCCGGTACAGTCATCCTCCTTTTGTACTTCGTAACTCCGCCGATGACAAATCCATTACGGATTCTTAGGGTGCCATATCGGTTGGTTAGGCTTGATTCTGAAGTTGTTTTCCAGTAGCAGCTGTGTATCTTGGGATTGTCCAGACTGAGTCGGAATCGCCGAGACTGAGTCAGGATCTCATGTGGGATTGTGACTTGGGCATGCAGCTTCTTGATGAATCTGTAGGTGTGTTTGCCATCACTTCACTGGGTGCACTTTCGCAGTTCTCGGAGTACCATTGTTGCTTCTTCTCCATGTGCACTTGCCGCTGCCATCCTTCCATATTGGTAAATGCGTTTCACAGTGTTTCGTTTCTGCACTTCCGCTACAGTAATTGTTCGCGGTAGTGGTTGTTGCGATTCCGGCGCTGTCATCGCCCTCATTGAAGATCGTTGCTCCGCCAAAGATCAATCTTGTACGGCTTGGGCGGCATTGGCATTGTAGTTGTGACTCGGGATCTGATTCGGGATCGTATTTGGAGTTGAAACTTGGGCATGTAGCTGTCTAATTCCGCATCTCTGAATAGTTCCCTGTATCGTACTCAGTGGAGCCATGCCGCCGGAACATCGTGTGCATGCATATCTGCGTTCCATAGAAAAATCGTAGTTCGAAATCAAAGTTGTGATCTCGAGAATCGTACAATTTCGCATAACCTGAATATCTTCATCCTGAGATGAGACCGATAGTCATCTGTCTCCCGTGATTCATCTCCTGAGATCCATCTCGTGTCATCCACCTCCAGTCATCCATCAATATCCGGTCACGATCCATATCAAGTCGCGATCCACCTGGCTTCGGCCATTCATTTCCACCCTGTGCATAATAGCGCTCGTATAAGCCGCATTCCGTGACTGCTGCTGAAGCTCTGTAAGCCCTCTATAGCTCATCTTTACTAACCTCCATGATGTCCGCCTTCCGCGCAACAACGGCTGTCATTTGCTCTTCAATGGAATCTCGTAATTCAGTGACATATCGTCTATCATGGGAAAATACCCACTCATTGATCCGTCCATATGGCATAGGATCTTTAAGTCCAAATCCGTGATCCGGCCTCGTGAGCACGAGATCATAATCCACGCAATTGCGTGAATATCGCTCATGCCAACTCCGAGAAGTTGTAACTCCGCCCATATGTCAAATTGTAGCCGGGCTCCAAGTCGATTGCACCGTCAATTGACTGATGCAGCGCGAGTGTCTCCGCCTCTTTGCTGAAAACCTCCACGAATTCTCCGTATATAGTCAGCATATGTTCTCTGTCATTCATAGGCACCATCTTGGTGGTTGTGCCAGCTCCATCTGCAAACGTTCGTTCTCGATTCATAATAGATATGGAGCGGTAAGGAGGAATATCCAGGAGCCCGGATTTAAAACGGTTCCCCAAAATAGGGCCAAGCCCCGCAGTCCAGTACTCCCTTGGTGTCTCGGTGTGCCGGTAGCAGTCATTCAAGGTTCCCTCCTGGACGCCCTTCTGCCGCAACTACGGCCGCTGCTCCCTGCTCGCCTGTCCAGCGCCTGGGGCCTATCTCACTCACCATCAGTGATGCCTTCCATGGTCGCTCCCAGCAGCCCTATATGAACTCCCACTCTTAGGAAGAACGTCCAAACGGCCTCCTCACTGGCCAGTTGATCGTCAAAGGCATTGGGTCCAAGTATTAGAATATCCAGAACAACGCCACCTCCTTTGGAACACGTCTCCTCCATAGCCGTGATCCAGGTACATTCCCGGGGAATAGCTGATGGCCTGCCCGGTCCACTGCCACCTCTTCCGCTCACCCTGGGGTTGCAGAGCCAAAAGTTGAATGCTTTGCAAGTCAACACTAATTCTCCTGCTCATACAGTGCATCCACCGCGGCTGCCACCAATTTGTATGAATAAGCTTGCTCAGCGAATCACATACTTGTCACACCCAAATGGGATTGTCTGACAACCAAATAACGTCCATTCCCTCATGGGGATACGACACATCAATTGAACCTCGGCGCGCCTTAAATTCATGCTGAATCCCCTGGTCTCCTGAGAGTGCCCAGACGGTCTATCCGGTAGCCCAGTGCATCCTCTGAATCCCGGCTACACAATAACAACCATCTCCATTGTATTCCTAAAAACCTTCTTCATATGCCATCATATGGGCACATATACGTATTCGCTCGTTGAGGATTGATCCGCTTTTGTTGACCAGTTTGACAAAATATAATAGAGTTGACTCAGATGGCTCTCTCTCCTCCCAACGATCCGATTCGGTCGTCCGATCAGGTGATAATTGCCAATGGAAATTGCGAATTGTATCTGCTAGACACTTTAGAACATTTGGGGTGATTGAACTTCCCAATCAGAGCTGCAACGCGATCTGCGATTGTTGCTCCACTATCTTGAACTCTGCCCGTGAATAGACAAATGATGCCGGTGATCATATCGGTAATGATATCAGTGATCATAGTTGATTCGTTAATTTGCTTACCGTATATAGCCTTGTACGACTTCTGTAGCCGCTGCGGTAAATTCCTAACATCATCCATAACGTAGATAATCCCATTCAGCCAAGCAGAAGGTAATTGCAATTGGAACTGCGATCGGTGGCATCGCTAGATGTGAATCGTGCGTATCGCGTAAACCTACCGTGAATCGCTGTAGGTGCAGGGCATATAATCGTAGGTGCACTTGGGTGTGCAATTGTGGCCTGTGACGTCTCGAGAGTTTGCATGCAATTGCGATTGTCTGATAAGGATCAAAGAAATCTCGGCAAAAGAGCCGGCTTCGCCATTACTGGTGACGCGGCTCTCGCGGATGTATGTGATCTGGAATCGTCCCTGTCATCGTCAATTGTCTCAATTGGATGGTAGCGTATCCGATCACATTGATACCAAGATTGATAGCCTTTGAGTTCTTCTATGATGAATTCATTGCAATTGACTTCGACCGAATTGGTCGCCGACGCGTCACCAGGCCGGTCGGCCTCCGGAATCAACTCGCAATTGTCTCTGCTACTGTTATCCTTAATTGGGTGAACTTTCCAAGCCCAGTTGCATCTGCAATCTGGCGCTGTCAATTCTGGACAATAACTCCTGCTTACGTGTCACGACACATCTTCCGGCCGATTGGCCTCCGGAATCCACACGAAATCATCTGGTACCGTTAACCTCAATTCAACAAATATATCAAGACACTTCGCCGATGCAATCAGTGGTCCTAAATCTGAATGATAACTCATGCGCAGACAGCATCAGCAAAAAACATTTCCATCCGGGCGGAATGGCTCCGTCAGAGTGGACACGCTCCATCAGAGCCGTCAGAGACACCCCGGTGGCGGATTACTCCGCACCCGGCGTCAATACCACGCGTCGCGTTGCATATCGTCCTCCGATCGCAGTTTCGCAGTTTCTTCTAGCTCTGTCGGTCTCCTATTTGAAACAAACACTCTGGCGTTGTGGGCAACTGTGACCATACGTCGGAATGGGTTCATTGGGTACACGCTTGGATCGGGATTGCAATGCAATGGGTGACGCTGCGAAAATCTCTCCTCGCGTTCCTTCTATATTAATCTCGAGGAACGTAGGAAGAATGTGAGAAGATACAATTCTACCCGGCCGTGAGGATTCACGCAATTGCGTGGATCCAAATCTCGGACCGAGCCAGTGAGACTAAAAGTTGGGAATGATAGAGTGTGTATTTTCGTTGTATGACAAGATGAGATGAAAATGAGATGCTGTCTATCTACCCCGGGGTCTCCGGAATATATACTCCGCGTCGCTCATTCCACCTCCGTTACCCCTGAATCTCCGTACACCCACCGTCGCTTCTTAACAATATACTTGGAGGCCGTGATCGCGCCAGTTTTGGAGATGCACTTGGAGGCCGAGATCCAGTGAACTGAGAGATGCACTTGGAGGCCGTGATTGATCGAGTTTGGAGATGCACTGGGAGGCCGAGATGGAGTGAACTCAGAGATGCACTTGGAGGCCGTGATCGATTGAGTTTGGAGATGCACTGGGAGGCTGTGTTTGATTGAGTTTGAAGATGCACTTTCAGGGTATGATCGAGCGAGATTGGATGAGTACTTGGAGGCAGTCGATTTGGAGGGAGGCGCGACGGCAGCTGAGTCTCTATTCATTGGTTAACTTGTAATTGGGGGAATGTAGAGAGTTGAGTACAACATCCGCCGAGAGATGAGAAACTGGCTGGGAGCGGGAGACTGTCGATCTTGGGATGATGCTGTACTTGGTGTATGCTGTACTCTGTGTTAACTCATGATTATG
>Ga0307512_10000636_pt1 | contig 51865 bp, 48 predicted proteins | sample 14_EM_MG_FD_200267 | JGI IMG/M metagenome (GOLD analysis project Ga0307512, IMG submission 200267) | Populus trichocarpa ectomycorrhiza microbial communities from riparian zone in the Pacific Northwest, United States - 14_EM | ecosystem: Host-associated > Plants > Roots > Unclassified | place...
TATCAATTGTAAGTCACCATTCACCGACTGTCATCATATGCAACCCACTAAAAAGCCTATAGTCCGCCCAGTCACCCACAGTTATGCCCCAGGCTGTCAAATCGTCGGCCTGGCCTGCGCAGTTTCTCAAATCAAACGGCCTCATCTGGCCCAACTACGGGCCGGCCCGGCCTGTCGGGAACACTGCCGTCCCACCCGAAAGCCCGGTCTCGAGGCAACTGTCATGGCCAAACCGCCTCACCCCAAGCGACTCCCTAGCTGAGCTAGCTGAGGAGTGGTTGCTAAAAACATCATCGGGATGCGAGTTCGAAATTTGCAGTATTACAAACAATTGATGCCCAGGCTAGAAACCTATGGTTATAACTTTTGTTGCGAAGGCTTCGCATGATACAGTTATGGCTAAATCATCGACTTAACAAGCCATCTCCCAGCCCAGTTGGCTAGAGAGTGTGCTAGAAACACCAGCAAGCAGGTTCGAAACCTGCAGTGCTCAATGAGTGCTTTAAATACCAATCAAAGGCCCAGGCTAGAAACCTGTGGCTATCACTTTTGGCTTCTCATTCAGAAAGCTCCTCGGATTCATTCGATAAATTGTATGACGATGGCTCTGAATATCTGTGAGTTTGGAAATATTCTTGCGTTGTAATTATCAAAACTATCGAGATAACAAGAAGCTATCGAGAAACTTTGCTACAGTTATTGCACGTGCAGGAAAATTTGTCAACTCCGAGCCAGGAGGCCTTGTACCTATCGAAAGAGGGCAGTCAATTCAATTCTGACTTATTCTTGTGTATGTTGTACGATTGGTAGATAAGATAACGAGGAACCACATCACTCTCAGCGCCCGCTTCACTTTTCCTTATAGCATAGTCATCATTTAGTTAACAAGCGATCTCCCAGCTTAGATGGCTAACTCTAGATGCTAGAAACATCAGGATGCGAGTTTGAAACCTACGGTTATCACTTTTGTGCTCTTCTTTTTCACAAGGGCTCTCAGCCAATGGTGTGCTCTGGAGGACTTGCTACGTTTTTTGCATGATCATGGCTAGAACGATTGATTTTAACAAGCGATCTTTCAGCTTAACTGGCTGGAGGCGGATGCTTGAAACATCAGGATACAGGCTCGAAACCTGCAAGAGCTCCATTGGTGATACAAAACACTAGGTTCAAAACCTGCAAAGCTCCAGCGGTGCTATAAACATCAAGACCTCAAGCTGGAAACCTGTCATTATCACTTTTGCTCTTCTTTAAGAAAACCTCCTCTGAAGCATTCGACCAGTCATTGGGCGTAGACCGCAGAAAGAACGCGGAAAGTGGAAACCCAACATTAGACGTTATGGACGACAGATACTTACTAAGTAGTTAGTCGTGCCAAAGTTATTGAAGAACAGATCATTGGTAATCTCACCTATCGTCACTCTCCTAGAGTCCTCATCCAGAATCATTCCCATTCAAAAAAAAGCACTCGCCTTTCAATGTTTCCCAACTCTCCTTCCTCCCCTCCTTCCGTCTCCCCCTCTTCATACTCAATCCAACTACCACCACGCCTACCACCATGCCCACCACTACCTCCGCCTCACCCAAAAAAAACCTCAACATAACTCTCCTCGGCTCCCCAAGCACCGGCAAAACTGCCCTCCTCACCACTCACCTCTTCAACATCTTTCCAAGCTACTACACGCCTACCCTCGATGGCGTCTTCTCCAGCCCCACCCCGTCACAGACCTTAACCTTCCTCGAGCCCGGCAGCATTGACAACTTATTACAACTACGACTGCCCAGCACCGACGTGTTCGTAATAGTTTTCTCCTTGGTCGATAAGCGCACGTTCGAAGAGGCTGAGACGAAGTGGTTCCCACTGTCAAGATCTATAGGGGGGAATCCAAAGCCAGTGGTGCTAGTGGGGTGTAAAAAGGATTTGCGGCCCGTGGTTTTGCCGTTGAAGGAGGAGATTAGGAGAGAGGTTATGGAACATGAGGGGGAGAGGATGGCATGGAGGATTAAGGCAAGGACGTATTATGAATGTTCGGCGTTGACGGAGGAGGGAGTGGGGAGGGTTTTTGAGGCTGTGGTTCGGGCGGGGGAGGGGAAGTAGATGCAGAGGGTGTGGCTAGTGTGATGACGTTACGGGAAGTTTTAAGCGCTTTTGTCTGCCCCGTGTTGGCGCGTATGGCAGTATTGATGGTTAATACAGGCCAAGTTTATTTCTCGAAGAAGATTGCGTGTGGGTGATTCCTTGGAAGAGCTGTAAGCACTTCAGAGGAGATGGCACTTGATACTTTTACACTGAACAAGCACACGTGCATCAGCCAAGTGCCTACAACCTTCAATACAGCGACCAGCAAAAAACACCAGCCTGTCTTAGCAAGAGTGGACTCGAGACCGGTGGGAGAACTCGAGACGCTTTATCTCATTGCTACCGCAGTCTTACCAGTCTCAAGTCAACTTGTCTCGTGTACAATACTACTTAACGGTAGCGGTTTCTCTATCACAACAAGATAAGTACATCCTCTAGTCACTACACTACGGGGGGCTCGAATAAGTACATAAGCCTCATGTGAGGCTATCATGTATTATTAAGTTGATGTGGTGCTATTTCAATTTGCAAGCAGATATATAGAAAACTAATCTATTAACACCAAAATATAAGCCTGTCTAATTTGACAGCAGCACAAAGTCTGGGAAGGTTGGTAGAGTTGACAGGCTTGCAGTAGTGTGTAATGCTAGCACAGTGGTTAGGTTCATAGGTTTAACAACCTGACATCAACCTGTCGGTAGTAGAGGGTGTTGCTGTGATGAGAATTTTTTCGGTTACAGTGTGGAGCTGCAGATTTCACCAGCTTCCCATCTTTGCTGCAGCATATAGCAGCAAGTGTTGTAATTGGGATGATGGGTTTGTCACTTTTAGGATCTACTTTCATCTCCAGATTACATTCCCACTGCTCCCATAATTTTTATGTGTATACGTGGGTGCGAGGCATTCAGCTGCTGTATATGGTGGTGATTATTGTGATGGTGATGGTGATGGTGATGAGAGTGGTGGTTGTCAACGCAGAGTCTGCTGCGGCGATGGCTGCCGCAGCGGCCATCTCTTGACAATCTGACAAACCTAACAAGCTAACATAAAGGCCATTAGGCCATTACTCAAATACACCTGTAAATCTTACAATGGACTGCAAGGTCAACAACTGTGATAGCCGAAATACCTAACAGCCTAGGAGTGAGGAAAACATGTCAACTAGGTTGTCAAAGATGATAGCCCCATGTGAGGTTCATGTCATGCTTACCTATTTAATCAAACCACCCATAAAGTACACAGCACGGCATGCGAGCTCTTAATGGAGATAAAAAAAGTCAATCCACTGGTTCCTGCCTAGCTTGGAGCGCTGCGGAGTGTGGAGGCAAAGATTGTGATTGACGAGGGTAAGTCGGTGCATATTTCTTCCCTATGGATTGTATAGTGCAAGTGCTCATTGAATCTAATTATAGGCATGTAGATAAGTCGGTAGCACCTGTGGGGATTTTGTACAGCCGTTTTAAAAACACATAAGTATTTCTTCTCGACTTCCCCCCCCGAGAATTTCGCCTCAGTCTTAAGATACTTAGACTCTCGAATACCTGTGACAGCTCGCAAACAGAGGCTGGTATGATAGAATGCGGTGAAGCAACGACCAGACTTCACAGCAGAGAGACACCGCTCCGAGTGACATGTTGTGATTGTCTTCGGCGTTCAATCGAGTTCCTTTAAAAAACGACTCTATCACCCGCAGATAGTGGTCACAAGCTCCTGATCTTCCTCCCCAAAGTTTCCACCAGGAAACGTGGCATCCTTAGCGCTTATAATATAGCTTCCTCCCGGATGAATTCTATCACGGCAGGATATTTCCCGGATTTGAGCCGTCCGGCTCAAATCCGCCTAGATATAGACAAACAGCCGGTTCGCCACGCGTGCACGGCTGGCTCATCTCATTCTATGCAAGAAATTCCCCGATATTTTTCCACGCTGGTTGGTGCAGGAGGGAGGGCTTACATACCTAGGGCAAGGGGTTTTTTCAAACCAAGCCGGCGGACTGCGGAAGAGGCGGTGCGCGGTTGGGGCACCAGTTCGCCTAAAGGCCGAGAAATATGCTTATTTACAATCGGCAGCGCATTTTATTCCTTCTAGAAGCTCGGTAAGTGACTGACGGAGTGTTGTATAGTACGCATAAATAAAAGAAACCCACTGACAAGTATCCCGATGCGGCAATGGTCAACGATTAAGCCGGTCATTGGGGGCAACGCCAGAAAGTTTCCGAGGCCCGACACCTTTTTTCTTTTTTCCTTTTCCTTTTTCTTTTTTTTTTAACTTCTTTCTGATACTGAGCTTAAACGTACGACATATATTTATGCAACGTATTCATTCACGACGCTGAAACTTGCCAAAAACTAGACTTACGTATGCAGGAACGTTTCGGGGTTATTGCCTAACTGCTCCTGAATATGATCACACATATCGCCTCTCGATTTCAATGTTTGGGGGCGGGATAGATGACTGTTCAGTTCATTACCCCAAGGAACAAGACTCGCGACCCCACCTCTACTCTTTCCACCTGCCTGTCACGCATTTGCAAGCTCCCCTGTCAATTCCTCGACAATCATGCACAGAACAAGACTCTCCTCCGAAAACTACAACGGTCAACCAGCCGACCGCGCCGTCAAGCCAGAACGCGTAACTGAAAGGTTTTTGAGCACATGGCAAGTCAGTATGGGGGCATGTGAGCAGTTTGGGACGTATGACGATTGGGAGGTGAGTATGTACTCAGAGGTTAGCGCACGCATATCGTATGGCCCCTCTGTACGCGTGAGGTGAGGTTATGATGGTGATGATCCGGGGCCACTGCCGTCCAGCGTTGATTGATATGCTGCGGTGTGACAGATGCGGGTGGGACCCAAAACAGTCTCTGTAAGAATATCACGGTATACCTGACAAGATCCTGGAATCGAGGCCCGTCTCCTCCGCCACCGCCATTATGCGTTATACAAAAGATGCAAGGCATCCTGTCAACCACGAATTCCTTTGAGTGCGCATAAACTACCGATGTTGATCGGCTTACGCTGCCTGCATACCCTATCGAATCACAATTCTATGATGTCCTGGCCTGGTTCCCACCCGCATGCTTGGATCGCAAGGGATCTGGTGGCCGGTCGGTTTTGCGACTTGACTGTGGATGATGCTATTCAAATCTTCCAATCAACTTCCGTGCTCAGTAATCTTTTTTTGGTCTCTTGCCGTGTCATTCAATAGCCCAGCCACCCTAGATTGAAATGAATAAATACAGGTAAAAGGTTGATTTTGGTTGGTCATGCCGAATCAGCCCATCCATCTATCCATCCATCTACTTACAGTTTATCAGTCAACCCCGGGTACATTTGGTGGAGTAGTACAACTCATTACAACTCGCAAGTCCAGGGTTCAGGGAGTAGAGGGGAACCGAAATGACTTCTCACTGAGATTAAAATCTGCAAGTCTAGGTACCCATCTTGACATTAGTGAGCTTCCATATTAGAAGTAGAATTTTCCATACCCACAATCCACAATACATACCTGATATGAGTGCAAAACAATGTTTTCTGTGGCCTACTTGGAAAGTTGGTTGGTTGGTATGAGATAATATACTCTATGGGGAACCGTGCAACAGAGAATGCGAGGTGCAGGGAAAGTGCTTCTTACAGCCCGTCGAGGTCCGTGCGGATGTGGTTGATATTCCAAGTTGGTAGAATACTTGAGACTGCAGGACCATGCCGATTCAATTAATGCTTCCCGTACGATAAATGGCCAAAATATGTTGGCCTTGCTTCGTCTCCTTTCGTCCTTGCAGCATGTACACATGGAAGCGCTGATAACGACCCCCGGGTCTCTATCAATTTACATGTGGGCTTGGTGAACTATCTATGTTGCCTTGCGTGTCAGTCCACGAACTGCCTACCTTCTGGACTAGAACCCGTGAACGATCTCCAGATCAGTATGATAGAACCACACACACACACCGCGCTATTCCAAGCAACACGTTATGTCTCTCCCTACCGCCTGCTGCAATGTGGAATCCTGGCGGGCATCCTCGAGAGGCGTGAAAAAACAATCTTGAGATACCCTGGACGTAGTTGTACGAATATCACGCCACTATAGATATATTGAATTGGCAATCTACTTTGTCTTGGGAGCAGGTAATCTGCTCCACCGATTAGAAAGTACTTTACTTTTTCTAACCACTCTAAAAAAAGGTTATGTCTTAGTACTTTTGGAAACGCGGGGACCGGTCGAAACCGTGGTTTTCTTGAGATCTAGTAAAGAAAGCTGTCTATAGCCCGATTAAAGTCTACCCCTAATACGCATTATATATAATATTATTGGCTTTGTACTCTACCATAGAGACCTAAAGAAGCAATCTGCCCGAAGCTTTGAGCATTCGACCCGGCACAAACTCTAAAATCGGAGTGGAGGAGTGGCTGACGACCAGTGGTGGAGTAGTGGTGATAGTGATGCCACACAATTCACCAGTAGCAGCAGTCGGAGTTTGTGCCCAGTAGTTCTTTTGTACTTCCTCCTTCCTGTTAAAAATCGATGCATATACTCGGTCAATAGCCCCAACCACTCGAAACTCAGATGTGGAGATGTCCACTTGGCTCAAGGGATCCGTTTGTCCTGGTTCATTGTACTCTTTGGGATTGCCTAGCGTAAAAATATGCACCCACTAACTTTCGAGTGTGTACGAGCGCGAGGCGCGCCAGTAAGAAACCTAATTGAGGAAGCCAAACAATGGTGCCGGCCACTGAGCCAAGTAGCTACAGGCAGTGGCAAGTCGATCCCCATCTTTTGAGCTACCCAACCCGTTCATGTGATGCCTTTGGACCAACATCAGCACTACCAAGGGATCATTCATCATTGGCTAGCAGCTTGTCGTTAGGGTGGTAGACCCCCTCTTTTCTATCTGGTGGAACCGTAGACAAATGCATACAGAGGGATCTGAAGAAAAGATGGTGGCTTGCAGCTCCGACTGTAAAATACATTCATCTACTTCATAAGTACTCTACTCTAGACTGGATCACCCAAAAACGTGGGCAGCGAAACAGAAAGTCAGTTCTTACCTCTCAGGTTAGATCAGCCCTAGGGTGAATGAAAAACAATGGGCTACCTCAGAGGTGAGCACCATCAATTAGGTACTCGATTTTCCTAGCGATAACAGTCAGAACTCGGTCCTCGCCTCCCGATAAGAATATTAAAATAAAAAATAAACGTTTCAAAAACGATGACCGAGCCGCTGCCACCCACTCGCTCGCTCGGCCAACCGCCCGGTCAGTGTGCCTGTACGCTGTCGAATACGAAGTATGGCATGCAGTGTAGGTACCACAACATGTTTTTTTCGATAGGGCAGGACAGCACTAATATATACCCATACTCAATTCCTGCTCTGCTCTGCTCAAATGACGTTTTTGTCAGGGCTCCCATCGTCAAAATCACAATCGAAGAAAGAGCTCAGAACGGCAAAGGCTTTCGGCCAGCTTATATACCGACTGATAGCTAGGCTGGATGCCACGAACCTCCTTTCCCAAGGCTTGAGATACGCCAAACCACATGACGTACGAAGAGTACAGATCTTTCGGAAGTTGTTTGATTCTGGGTTTTTGGCTAACTAACGCCTTGCACTAGCATTGGATCGTGAAATCCAGCAACTTGTCGATGCCTTGCTGGGTGGCTGGTTCACAGTAACTACTCTAATACCCGCCACTACGATGTCGTGCAGATAGGCTCCCCGCGGGGGGTATAGATGGGCCGTTTTGAATACCGTTGTACACATCTGGATCCCACCGCTACTATAAATGACGGCACTCTTTCCAAAGTACGGCCCGGGGAACCTTTGCCAAAGATCTTCTCCTTAATATCAGAACATTGGAAGGACTTCCAGGCAAGGTTCCAGTCATCCTTCCCCTCTTGGACCCCTCTGGTCCGCGTTTTGAGATCAGAAACATCAATTGCTGTGTTCTTCCGACTGGGATTTAGTAGTTTCCGTGAGTGCACCTATCTTGAGGTAAAGAGCTAGGTAGTGAATCAGGACTCCGCGGCTGATTCGGTGGCACTCTAACACTTCCTCGCCGTCCGCATTCGGGGCGGACTAATGTTAGTGGGAACTGCTAGGTACCTGCCGTTTCAGTCAGAGGGGTGATTGTACAGGCAGGCAGCCTAAGTTGTTATATCTAGATACGAGTTCTACAGAAGCATTTCCTTTGCTTTTTCTCCATTTCTATGCGTGCTGTGTGGGGGCTGTTATGTTATGAGTAGGCAACACATGGCAAGCGAGAATGCTTGGTTGTGCTGATCTGGAAGCTTTGAGGACCTTCGATGGTGATCCTCTAGAGGTATCAAAGTAAAACATGTCTTACCCAATGCAATTAACTCTTATTTCGTACACGGAAGTTATTCCGGATCTGGACTTCATCTAGTCAAGCGTCCAGACACTGAAGTAGCTAGTTGCTTGAAGATAGCTTGTGCGCGCACATCTACTCTACTCGGAACTCAACTCGAGTATCGTCACTCCTCTCTTTTGAGACTGGCTTGCAGGCGTCGTCTCTGCGTGCTTGCTTTACCGGGGCCAGGGATACATATGTGCTCTTCTAAGTACCTCAGGAGAAATCCAGTTAAACCGAAATGGTTTTCAAAGGTGGCCCCCAAATCCGATACCTTGCTGCAGCGCGTCAGTTATAATTGGTCTGGGGCCAAATGTCTGGGCTTTTCGACCATATTGGGACTTGTGAGGGAATATGGGTGTCAGAGCATTTCGTGGGAAGAAAATATTAATCCGATTTGTTTAATCCGCATTCGGCTCGCGAATTGTGATATGATAACAGGAATCGTAGCTACAGAGATCAAAGTATTGTCTAATTATATCTAGCTATCGCGATCGGTCTCTAGGTAGAATCCAATCCCTCGGGCTGGCAGGTTTGCGAGAAGAAAAAGAAAAGCGAGGCCGAAGAGTGGAAGAAGCAGAGACGATCCGGTAGAATCGGTAAGTCCACTGCGCAGTGCATTGCATTGTTTGCATATCTCGATGGACGTCTATTCGAAGCTGCCAGCCCAGGCTGCAACTCGGACTCTCCGCTCTGCTTGATACTTCGAACACCAGCCGACGTTGGACATCATCTTATTCTTCGCGTTGTCTTTCCTCCCCAGATTCCAACCATATCCAACTGCCATTGTTCGTTCCTTCCTTTCTTTGTCCTTGTCCTGCTCGACGCTGCATGTTGCATGTGAACATCCCGTTCGGCCTCGGCCCTCCAACCAGCCATTGCTCGATAATATTCAACTTTGTCGTCGCTCTCGGCCATACCGTCGTCTTCACAGCTACAACAGCCCGAGGAGCCTGCCACTCACCCAATTAATTGACAAGTTAGGTGAGTGTTACTCTGAATTACCAGAGGTGCAGTCGGTACATGAACAAAATCCTTGCCACCCCAACCGAGCAGGGGTCAGACCGTTAGCATGCTTGCTGCACACCTACACTCCGAGAAGCCAAGGAGACGGACTGATCTCGAGTAAAATGGACGCAGCGACCGTCCACCCATCCCATCCCTATCCCCCCCTCCCTGGAGTGTATCCTTTTTCTTCTGCGTCCGCCCGCCTCTACCTCTGTCTGTTTCTATCTCTACCTACCTCTTCCTCCTTCTTCACCGTCTCTCCTTCCGTTGCAATGTCTCGATAGTACGGTGCTATTATTGCGATCTTTGCGTTGCATCAATTGCTCACCCTCATTTTCTCTCTTTCCCCCATCGGCATACTTACCGCTAGCTAAAGGTAGCCACTGCACTTGGCTGGTTTAGGATTGGCTGTGGCGCATCAATCATCCACCTATCATCCCTCTTTCCTCCCACTGCTCCAGTCTAAACAAATACTTGCACTTGCACTTGGGAACTGCTGCTGTGCTTGCTTCTTGCTCTGCATTGCATTACACTTTACCTCGGGCCCCTCTCGCCTGCTTCTGAGACCTCCCTGGTAGTTACTAAGTCGGTATATAGCTGGGATTCCCCAAGTTATTGGTCCAGTGACTAGGTGGAGAACGTGTCTCCGGATCCAAAATCCAGCTTATCCACCGGCACCGTTTCCGTCGTTCCCTGCTTGACCTCACCTTCTCACCTAACTCTGTGTGCTCCTGCGGTCGTCGTTCTTTCGTCCCAACTTTGATATACTCGTAGCGGTAGCTCCTGGCAACCGCAACCCGCCCGCAACCTGGATCAAATGATGCTCTCTCAGTCCATGCACCCATACGCCTCGAATCCGCACTTTCAGCCATTGCCATCCTCCAATGGCGACTTAGATCCGGTTTCGGGAATGCCGCATCACCAATCAATCTCTACGTCAAGCCACAAATCAGTAAAGGCTCGTCATCACCCATACGGTATACACGCAGACACCAACGGCAGGATTGACAGAGACGGTCAACAGATGAACGGCTCCACTCCTGGTCCCATTCGAAGGCGGATCAGTCGCGCGTGCGATCAGTGTAATCAGTTGAGAACGAAGTGCGACGGGAAGCTCCCGTGTCAGCATTGTGTCGGTCAGTACCAAAGTATCTATAATTTTTTCTGCAGAGTCTAGGGTCGCCGGGCGCAGTCTCTCTAACGTTTCTTTTTCTTTTTGCTGTAGATTTCGCGTTGAAATGTGAATATGCGCGGGAACGCAAGAAGCGCGGGAAAGCATCTCGAAAAGACATACAAGCAGCTGCAGCTGCAGCGGCGGCCGCGGCACAGCAAAATGGACATTCCAATGGGTCGGCTTCACCGACTGAATCAATGAGGGGTATGAGTGCCGGAAGCCGTAGAGATTCGGATCTTCCACCTCCACCGCGACCTGCGTCCCTAAGAAAGAAATCATCCTCAGCAGCTAGTACAAGGACCTCAATAGGCGATCTCCACGACCTCTCGCAACAACAGATGCACCATCATCTTGCACCACAGCATCAGCACCACCAGCAGACACATCACCATCAACACCAGCTGCCGGCACCAGATTCACCCTCACTCCATCTTGGACATGACGGAGTTTCTTCCGGAATGCCATTGCATTTCGACCGAATGTCTCCATTCCATCAGCAGCAGTCCCCCAACGTTCCGGTATGTAACCCAGACCTTAAATGCGTAGTTTTCGCAGCTCACGGACTTTATAGTCGGCTACAAACGGCTATGCTCAGAATGAATTCATGATGTCTCCGCACCACCAAGCTCCACAGATGTCGTTTCCCGGGAATGGGGCATCCCCAATAACAGGATTGCTGGGGGGACAGCCTCAAGATGATGGATCACCCTCTTGGATGTCTCTACCTTCACCTCCCACTCATACCTACAACACAGGGATCCGGTACCCAGTGCTTATGCCCTTGCTTCCGCATATATCATCTGTCATCCCACCGGTCCTGGCCTGTGACTTACTAGATCTTTACTTCACTAACCCATCAACTTCGTTTTTCCAGCCGGCGTCACCTTACGTGCTGACCCACATTTTCCGCAGACGGTCTTTCCTCCATCCAACGTCTCCAAGACCAACATCACCGGCGCTGCTGTGTGCTATGCTCTGGGTTGCTGCCCAAACTTGTGATGCGCCATTTTTAACCGCAACCCCGACAGCGCGAGGGCGAGTATGTCAAAAATTACTGGAGCTTTGTATTAGTCTTTTGCGACCATTGGTGCACGTAAACTTTGCTGCACCGCAGCCTATGCGTTCGTCTACAGGTACCGAACATGGTTCAGTCGGTATTGGACTGGGGGGACTCGGGGGCGGGTCCGCTGGTTCTCCCAGCGGACGGGAAGGTGTTGGAGCAGCCGGTACCCTGGACGACGTCTTGACTTATGTGCATCTCGGCATTGTGATTTCGGCTAGCGAGTTTAAAGCTGCGTCGCTTCGGTGGTGGCATGTCGCTTGGACATTGGCGCGTGAGCTAAAGCTCAATCGTGAAATTTCATCTGAAAGTATGGTTGAACATCTAGATGAAGAGCTAGATGGACATCATTCTCCCTCTGATACGGGACCAGGCAGCGCTCACTCCCATCCAGGTCCAGCGTCGGGTATGAGCGAAGAGGAACGCGAAGAAAGACGAAGGACTTGGTGGCTGCTTTACATTGTTGATAGGCACCTAGCACTCTGTTACAATCGGCCTCTTGCACTGCTGGATGTGGAATGTGAAGAGTTATTTCTTCCCTTGGACGACGTCACTTGGCAGAATGGCGACTTTTATGGATCCAACGAACCGCAGAATCTCTACGCACAACCTCCAGTTTCACCATCTGGAACAGTTCCATCACACATGAATCGTACGGCTGGCCCAATATTTGAAGTCACTGGCTGCGGATTGTATCAGTTTTTTTTACCCCTGATGGCAATTCTCGGCCAGGTTGTGGACCTGCATCATGCGAGGAATCGCCCGAAATTTGGGACGATGGTGCGACATTCCAATACGGAGGGGACTGGTGCTATTGATGATGGTTTGGGATATCTAGTTGAGCAGATCACAGCACAGCTTGATACGTATGAAAGAAGCTTGCAGGAGTTTGAGGCCGCCAACACCCGACCTGTGACAAATGATGGAGGTGGCGAGAACGACGGCGAAAGGCGATCTAATAATCAACTTTCAGACATGGAAATTCAGGCAAAGATTGCGATCTCTTACGGCACGCATGTCATGCATGTCCTCCACATACTAGTTACTGGGAAATGGGACCCGATATCGATGCTTGACGACAATGATCTCTGGATTTCTTCCCCTTCGTTCATCTCTTCAACTGCCCATGCAGTTTCTGCAGCCGAAGCAATCAGCAACATACTAAAGTATGATCCGGATCTCAGCTTTATGCCGTACTTTTTCGGCATCTATCTGTTGCAAGGCAGCTTCTTGCTGTTGCTTATTGCGGATAAATTGCAGGGGGAGGCAAGCGAGGCAGTAGTGACTGCATGCGAGACAATAGTACGAGCACATGAAGTTTGCGTGGTTACATTGAACACAGAGTATCAGGTGGGTACTATTTGTAGAGCATTTGGTGACCCGATTCCCCGGCTAATAGATGGCCAGAGAAATTTCCGAAAAGTTATGAGGAGCGCATTGAATCAAGTCCGTGGTAGAGGGGCACCGGAGGACGTCGACGAGCAGAAACTGAAGCGACGGGAAGTCTTACAACTCTATCGGTGGTGCGGAAATGGAACCGGATTGGCGCTGTAGCTGCAGTCGCTATTTCTCTGGCGGGCCGGTCTTTCCCATTGGATTCGCCCCTGTCTAGAACAGGGGATGAGGATAACGAAAAAATTTCTTGTTTGTTTGCACCACCATTTGCGCTTTTTGTTTTCGAGATACCCTGGATTTTTGTTGGGGCTAGGCGCAATATATCTGCACGTTGTCATCTATCTGCTCAGGCCCATGCTTGGAGTACCTGTACGGATGTTTTCGGGGGTGTGGAACTCATAATCTGTTTTTTACTCTTTACTCTATGTTGCAGCTTTTTTTCTGTTCGTTTTCTATTCATCTGCAAATATTTTGGACTTGGCTTTTTTGCTTTTTCTTTCGGCGTTTTTCAACTCTTTCTCTGGGTTTCTGGGACATGTTCGACAGCTAGGGGGGCGGTTTTTGCTATTGTTATATACGCGATTTGTTTCTGAGGGCCAAAAGCATCGATTCAGTGGAAGGCATCCTGTTTTTGTGGGTTACTCTTTGACGTTTGGGTTATTATTAGTCTCCTTTTTACGTTATTACTGGCTTGCTAGCAGGCCTCATATTAACTTTTATTCTCTAATGGAGGGCCGGTACACTCCTATAATTGCCAGACGCTTACTTCTTCCTTTCTATTTCTTCGCGCTTTGTGGGGTTTTGCGATAGAGGGGGATGGATGGGGCGCGGCAGATGGAGGGGGAAGGACGGCAGCATCCCGGGGAAGTGTGGGTGGGGCGACCGATTGCGGAGAGAAAGATAGTGGCAGTGGAGGGAATGATATACGCACATGGATATGGACGATGAATCGGTGATCTTACTTTCCTGTTTCTGGGGCGTACATCACTGCGAGTTACTTAGATCACTCACCTAGTCAAAACACACAAGGCAAACAAGAGTAATTGCGAGTATCTACTACGAGTCTGCAACCCTTGATTGCGCTTGCAGGGAAGCCCAATCAACGGCGCATGATGGTGTGAAATACTAAAAGGATGATGGGTCACTCCAAGCCCCGCGATATGTAGCGAGCGGTATGCAGTCCAGTTTGCGACCACGGGACAAAAACATGTACCACGCTCAAGAATTTGGCACCATATTATTAGACATGCTGGAGTGAGCCTTTGGCGATAGCTCGAAGGGTATCATGAAGAGTTCCTGGTAGCCTTGCACGGTGGGGGCCCTGTAGAGTTGGAGCCATCGAGACTGCCACCGAAACTTTATGAAAAGCGGTACCAGTATTCAGGCCAAGCAATAGTTTCCAAATCTCTCTTCATTCCATCTAGCGTCCCCGGGCCGTGGCAGTCCCCTCCCTCCGCCATGGTCCGCAAGCTTGTATCTCAGAAGCTCGTACTCGCTCTCGGTCACAATGGTTGATAATCAGACAAGGCGAAGGCATAGGGGGGAGATGGATAGAAATCGCGGTAAGGATAGCCTCCAGTCGATTCGCTTATCATAGTCACCCATTGCTTGCCGTGGTAATCGAGAGTGCGGAGTATGGTAGATCGCTCTACCGGTATCGCGAACATTTGGACCGACCTTATCCCAATTTAAGGACCACCAGTTCGCCAAGTTTGTCCCCTTCGATTCTTCGTCAACTGCAGTGTCATCTCTACCTTTCCTTCGCTGTTGTGTTTTCCTCCCCGAGCCCAAGCAAGTTGCATTGCAGACATGTACACCCCCACCCGATCCCAGAACTTTTTGCCATAGGCAAAAACGAGATTTCAGGTCTACAGCGATGGATCTGCCCCGATTCGCACCTTCTTAAGACTGCGGGCCCCGGGCAAGAACTGTTCTGAACCCCTAAGAAGCCCTTGACCAGATCCCAGAGACTCGTCCTTTTCCAGCTTGTCCCGGCCCCCAAGTACAGACGCGTCGCAGCTACACAGAATAGAAAGAAAATAGGGATTACCTCTCCCCCCGACGGTTCCATTTCTCTCTGAAAGTACTACTATTATTACTATACGGTAAGAACCCGACAACGTGGTAGTATATACTGGGAGGTTGCGATACTGACACTGAGACACACGTCGTACAGGAAGGCACTCCGAAACCCACGCGATAGGGGAGAACGCACGCGTCGGAGGGCTCGCCGGAGGACGAAAATGATCGATCAATACTACATATACCCAGATATGGACGCAGCAGCAGCGTGTATGAGGCGTTTTGATACACGGTACCTCGGGAGGAAGGTTAACAAATCTACCCCCCCGGTTCGGAGAGACCGGCTTCCCAGACTTGTTTGCTACATATCCTGACTTGGAAATATGGAGATCTTCGCATATTACTGACCGGGCTCACTGGATGAGGGTTTCAATATTTTATCCACGACAAAGTCGGAAATATCCTCCCAGTGTACAAGTGTGCACACACTGTCACTCGATCCTTGAACCACCACGCGCACCTGCAAGCCTCACCCACGAGAACCGACCGGCGGCCAAACCGTGTCTAGATGCAGACGTTGCCTCCACGTGTGTGTGCGCGTGTGTCCAGATCGCCGCCAGGCATATGGAACGGACTGTTGTGTAACTGTGGCAAATGCGCGACCAACCTGCGACATTCGCTTGTCTTAAGATTAAAAAAACCCCCACCAGCTGCCGAGTTCTGAGGAAATGCAGGTTCGCCTAACGAAAATGCTTACGATCCTATTCGTTACATGTGCCGTATACATTTAATTCTGAGAAAAATAAGCTGCACAAAATTCGGGAATAAGCCGCATTTTTATTTTATTTTTTTGCTGACTTTTTGTCAGAGAAAATTGCTAATCATTTTCAGCCCAGAATCGCGGATAGAAATTGTTTGTTTCGATCAGTTTACGGTGGGGCCAGCAGACTTGCGAATAGTTCAAATATCCACCTGGGCACTTACACGAACCATCCCAGTTCTCGCTCACTCGTGATGGCAAATTTTTTTTTGCCTCGCTCAAAAGTTCATCCGAACCCTTGACGCTCGGTACAGTACAGTCAGCTGCGCAGCTTCATTTCCCAGAATTTATACTGACCATACGAAAATCTTGACTATACGCAACTAATATCCATCCATCCATCCATCATTCTTGGCCTCGTCAATCTGATACGCTGGCTGGATATACCCGCCCCCACAAATTCTAATCCATCAACATTCCTTGCCTGCAAGCCCGAAACGGGAACATTTGACGGACCAAATTCCTAATGTGTCTTTGCAAGGCGCATCTAGTGTTACTTGGAGCATCCGGTGAATTGGAATGTTGTTTCTGAGTGGTTGGTTAGAGCAGTGATCTACACACACCTGTTCGGATGGTTTGGGGTGATTTAGAGGCCTGAACTTAGAGCGGAAGTGCTGAATGGGAGGAAGGTGCATTTTGCGAGTGCTTGAGAGTGATCTAAGCCAGTGCCGGGGACTTGTGTAATACATAATAATTTTATGGGCTAATTGTAGTACGTCTAGATGAACTTAGAGTAGATCCTGGAGGATCATTTCAAAGGTTCAGGCTCGAGCTGCAAAGTATATGGTCGGTGGGCGTAATCCTTTTGTATTTCTTTGTGCACACTTGGCAGCGGAGAGAGTTGACAGAAGGCATATTAAGGGAATGATTATCAAACAGTCATTAAAGTTTTATTCCTTGTCGCAGTTTCCTCCCAGCCGCACAATATCTGTATAGGGTACGATATCAAAGTGTTCTTGCGAATAAACAAATTCATCAAAATCCTCGTTCCCTAATATGACACAATGAGCGCCTTGGCCACCATGAAGTGGCAAGATAATATGCTTCCTCTGCCACCCTCAATTGATAGTATTGTGTCGTAATCCGTATAGGCAATCGTTATGCTTCCAACACTAGTGAATGCCATATCCAAAGCCACCCCCCAAGATTTCGTGTTAAAACTTTAACATAGACTCTATAAACAAAGCACCCAGTAGGTTGTGGGGTTTGATATTAGTAGAAAGCAGTTTGGGACAAGAACGACTTTGTTTGCAATTTTCTCAGATCCAATTCTCCCATCGCTAACCTCCATGCGCCCGGATATGACACGGCTCGCATAAAGCCCGCCGCGTTTCGCAGAGGAAGGTATGTTTTCTGCTACACGGAAAAATACCCCTCTTTTCGGTTTGATTCATAGCAATTCTATTTTCTTTAAACTTAAAGACTGAGTGCATTGCTGTCGTGACTTCCGTCGGCACCTTCTCCTATCCCACAAATGCAATGATCGATTCCCTGGGGATACACACATTCGAGGTCTCGGTTTCGCGACCCTATCTTATATTACCTCTCGCCCCTAGGCCAATTAGCTCTGAAGCAGCGAATAGAGTGATGTTGTGGGAAGAACCCCGATACCTTCAGAGAGAGCGCCCGGAATGAGCCTTGGGATCATTACCGCGGGGAAATGGGGCGGGGAGCGGAAATAAATTTGCTCACGATAATTCGAGTTATTATGGACGACAATGTCTTGGCTGCCTCGGAATAGGCTTCCCGGAGCGGGGCTGCGGGGAAACCTTATTTCTTTCGCACGTGGAAATCTAGCGTCTTGGCAACTGCCCTCTCAATCTTGCCGCAAGTTCCAACTCAAACTTTCTTGCGCATACGACCCATCGCGGATTTCAGCCATCATATATGTCCCTAGCGGAGAATCATATTCAAGCACCGGTTCTCCGGAACTTATATTCGCAAGAACTGACTGTCTAAAGCGCTACCGAAGAAGTTGACTAGATACGCGATATGGATCTGCTGGATCGCGGCACACGGGATTGAGAATACGGCCATCCCAACCAAGTCATCGATGCCAAACACTGGAACTTTGTAGTTACCCTTTGACAAGTGTCATTATATGCATCTCATCTAATCAGAGAGTAAACTTACATCCAAATTGATTGATAAAAGGTACTGATCAAACTGCTTGAGAACGCTCGTGTTAAGGAGAAACCCATTCTGTAACGAGTTGATCTTTGAGACTCCAACAGTGCCGCCATATCTGTAACCCAACGACCGTAATTGAGCCTAACCCGTGGTCTTCCTGCTCGAGCGGAAGGTATGTGCCTCCTCCCATGATTTTCACCAGCATAGGACACTCCGATTCACAACACCTGATGACACATCTGCCATCTCGGGCATGGATTCCATCACGAAGGCATCTTGATGGCCAGTCACATTGGGCGAGGGATATGCGGTGGATCCACGGTTCGTCACTAACTCAAATTTACCTTCGCAGCTGACCATATAGCCTCACATCGAGACGACTATCAGCCATCGAGGCAATCCCCCAGTGTCCATAGCGTAGACGCGGATCGGATCTGTGGTGCAAGGATGATGTCAAACATCAAGAGAAAGTTCTTCTCAATAAGGGATCTATTCTGTATTAAGCCTCCCAAGACAGCATCTGGATTAACCTCGTCAAAGAAGCGTACGTTGCGAAAATGAGAACGATTCGAATACATCGCATGAACACAATGCTGGATTGGCATGGGTTATGGACTGTCGTATCGTGGATGTAACCGGGTGAACCCGATCTGGGGGAGCGGATCAGCAGGGACAGAGTGGGCGGGACCAGCCTTCTTTTATAGCCTCACAGCAAGAACCTTATCCGTGGCGGGGATTGCCAAGCTAGTGTGTGTCATCATTTACCGTGGGACTCTATTGACCGTCCCCTGGGTTATTCCGCACAATTACGCTTTAGGGTAGTTCCTCTGGTTCCGCTGGTTCTAGTGGCTTAGTCTAGTTCCATTACTCGATAGTTAGTTTGACGGACTTGAAACAGTCTAAGAACGAGAAAAGGAAGAGGTTAGAAGTTCATGTGAAGTTCATGTGCCAAGTTAGGGCTGGTACGCATTTACAGCTGGTCATTGGTGAGGTTTCACGGCATTCGGGTAGTCGTTAATTACCCCGCGCTTCGTTCTTCGTAGAGAAGGGTTATATTGAAATTGGTATAACATCACATCAATCTGGCACCTGAAATCAAACGCATTCAATCATCAAGTCGTATCGTGACATTCCATCCCGATTAATCTCTAGCAATCCTCGCCGTCGCCCAAGTGAACCGATAATTCCTCCGGTACCAGTTGACGCTACAGAAATGTCAGCATCGCCTCGCTAGCATCCATCACGACACTTACAAGCTCTTTCTTCCCGCAATCCTCGGATGCGTGGCCCAACTTCCCCCTAGCATAACATTGTGTTTTCCGTCAAAGAAATCCGCTGCGACCCATCAGTCTACTCGTCACAAATGCATGGGGGAAGTTATACCAGTGTACTCGGGATAAAACCTTCCAGCCATAAACCCATCCTGCTGCTCTAGAACCGTCGACGTCCACTCCCATGCTCCGCCAGTCTCGCCTCTTCCCAAGAGCTTTCCACCAGCGGAACAGACAGAGGTTGGATGCCAATTTCTGAAACCAACGTTCTTGCACGAAAGGGAAGAGAATAATGACTCTTGCGCATGAGGAAGAGAGTCGGTAGGAGGAGATTCGCTGACACCGTTGTGGATCAGGTGCCTATTTCACGTCAGTGGCTGAGGCTTGTAGGAATTAATAACTCGCCCATTAACTGCATCAATCTTCTTCGTCAATTTCTTCTCCACAGCCAAATCGGTCTCCTCTGCGTATCTGTAGACAGCACTAACTTCCTCCGCTGTTGGGATCCTGGAGTTCATCCATTTCGCACATCCCGCAAGTTCATCATATGATGCCATGACAGGCCAATCCATGGCAAGCTTCAACGGAACCGGGCCAAAAACAGTCTTAACATAAATTTTATCCTTGAAGCTCGACTTGTTACCACCATTTATAGCAGTCTGCACGTCTTTAATAGTCCAAGATACAGGGATATTATCACTCGATTGACCTTCGAGGTACTTTGCGTATTCTCCGTTGGTGATGGGGTATGCGCGAACACAGAATGGAGGAACCTTGACATTCTTTTGCACGGGTTTCTCGTTGTCCCAACCAAAGAAGTGTGGATTAGGATTTTCCGGGTCTTCGGGATCAACCATTCCAACATCCAGGGTTATCTCCGGGATATTCACCCAAGAGTTGCCTTTCGGTGCATCTTTTCTCTTTTCCCATGTTCGGCCCGATGCGAAATCGGGAATTATGGTGCCTGGCGGGGGTAGTGTAGTATCTGACTGTAGAAGCATATAGAGTAGCGTCTCAAGGTGCATAGCTTCGTGTTCAAACGCCATCCAAAGCGCCCTTTGCACATCTGGCGTTTGATGCATTGCCGATCCTTTTCTATAAAGTCCTTCAACTCGCTGCCGTACCCTGTTTTGATAATGCAGGATCTCGTCAAGCTCTGGCCAAGATTCTGGGATATCACTGTGCTTGTGACACTGCGTCGGATCATCGACGTCCGGGTCGATACCACGCTGAAAGATGTCAAGAAAATATTTGGGCTCCGTTGGATCACATTTTGTAGCACGAATGAGGAGGACGTCCAGAAACGTTGGGATATGTCCTAGGTAGAAAATGCAAGGATTCCGGAGGTCGATTGGCTTCGACAAAAGCTGATCTTTTGGGATCATCCCGAGTGTAACCGTTTCCCACGATATCCACAACTCTCTCCATTCCGCCATTGTTGGTACAGGCTCCGGGGCATATTCCTCTGGGTTTGTACCAAAGACGAAGCTGGGGTTCTGCAACATATGTAAATCTGTAACAGGCTTCTGTTAGTCAAACACTAGAACAAAAAGGTAAAAAACCAACAATAGTCCCCCTTCTCGTTTGCCCATTGGGCGCCATCAGCCAATCCTGCCTCTTCCCAGAGAAATCTCGCGTCTTTATCGTCAAACTTATAGCTGTACTCAATGTTTACCCGCTCCCCTTTCTTGACAGTAACACCCCTGAGTTTCCCGCCGAGGTGGACGCTACTCTTGGGGGTATAATATGCCTGGTGTCGCCCTCTCTCAGCGTTCCATTCTCCAAGATATTCCCATTCCTCCAGGTCAAAATAGTTCCCGCCGAGGATATTGTTCGCATTCTTCAGTCCGGTCATAATGAACCTCTCGGTAACGTTCTGGGAATCATTGTACGCCTGGTAAACCCTCTCACCGTCTTTACAGCCGTCTAATCCGACTAGCAAGTAATCTGGCTTCCCCGGTCGTAGAGCATCTCTCACAAAGTCCTTCAAAAACCTCGCGGCGCCGGCGCGTTCAAAATTACCAGCGGAGGATCCGAGCCACAAGATACACCGAGGTCGATCTTTAATCTCGGGAGTGTTCTTAAGCCAAGCGTGACCATCGTCGTACGTTCCATGTAGCCCGTTGTATCGCACGTTCTCGAGTGACTCAGTGGGAACCATATACAGAGTCCGCTTCAACTCGGAGAGGTCAAGGTCAAGAGCATAGTAATCAATCTTCTTTCCCTGACGATTGAGGGCCTTTAGAAAGATGTTAACTTTTCTCAAGTTACTAGGACATGGTTAGCTGGTTCAGTTACATTGAAATGTTTACTCGCCCGCTTCCTAGCTCCATCACAACACTCCCATCCTCCACTCTTGCTGCCATATCCTCCGCATGCTTCTCAAGAATGGCAATCTCCGTGTTGGTGAGATAGTATTCTTCAAGGTATGTAATATCCTCGAACAACTTGAGTCCCTCGGCGCTGTAGAGCAGGAGGGTGGGCAATGACTTCTCGCCCTCTCCTCTGCCAACCAATCCCTTCAAAATCTCATCTTCTAGGGAAATATCGAGCTTCCCCTTACGGATGTCGATGATCTGAGGTGGGTGCGGCGTATCCCCATTCTTAACAGGGGACTTGTTGCTGTTATTGTTGCTGAGCTCATATTGGAACGGTGACATAGCTTATGTAAATTCCTTGGAAGGTAAGGTGAAATTGAGCTGTGGTATTGCGTGATGAAGGGGAATTTTATGAGGACGGGACATTTTATTGAGTTTCGAGCACTTCTAAGTTGGTTTCCAGAGAAGCCATTGAAGGGTGCCAAGGAACCTCGGAGATCCGTATTACCGACGTCATCACGGGCGGGATCAAAGGGATCGATACGAGCAGAGTAAAGTAATCATGGCAGCCGCAACTACGAAATGAGAACTGACACATTCAACGACACCCTTTTCGGGGAGTGCGGGAGGGGAATGGGGAACAAACCCTGTCGAATATGCAGGCTGCGGCGACGGTAATTGTCTGTCTAATTCTAGTGCCGATGGTGTACCACACGTTCCGAGACTAAACACAATTCCCCATGAATCATCAACCGATGAAGATGGAAGGCAGCCAGTGAAGAACCACGCCCCAGACTTGTCTATTGGTCAAGAATTAACGGGACCTCGGTGAAGAACCAGATAGAATTAGTAAACACCAATTCCTTACACGACGGAAGGTATTCGTCTGCATATCACCGGTTACACGCGGGTATATCGAGATTCTCTACCTATGGTACGGTGAATTTCCTAAAATAGACTATCTGTTAGATGTTAGACTCTATGTTCTCTGACTCAAGAAACTATCTAGCACCCGGATTCTGATCCCATGAGATGTGCTGTAGGCTGTAGGCTTGCTGGCGAGGTATATATTACCTAGTGGTGATGTCTGTGGAGTACGCAGCCCAATTCCAAATTTCAACTGGAACCGCCTGGAAACATCCATATCTGAGCGAATATACCCAAGACATTGTCTCGTTAGCGATAGATTACGTTGCTGGAGGAAAACGTTCTCAAGAAAATGGCTCACCACAGGTAGTCCATTGCAGCACACGTTTGACCAGAGATATATGTAACTTAACTCTGCCGCATCAAGTGAATCCTAAGACTCTGCTTTTGTCTTAAGAGCACTCCGAGACTAATGATCTACTAGTACATGTTGTTATGACGATATTAGAAGCGAACGGAGAAAGAGAAAGGACATTGGCATTCAGTAATCCGTCTTTATCAAGAATTGTTTTTATACCAACATTGTACAGTTGTGGTAAGAAAGTGAGTGACCACCTGCGAACGCCGATCTCACAACAAAATTATAGTATAAAACAGCATCACTTTACTTTTTTTTTGTGGGCTCTCCTCCTTTATCAATTACAATCTTAATGCGCTTTAATTTGGTATGTCATCTATCATATCATAAATATATATTTTGCCAATCTATCAGCTCCCATTCTTCCTTTGCGGCGATTTTGTGTTGCGGGATCGGCACTCGCAGGTGATCACTCACTTTCTTACTGCGACTGGACATTGTGCACTCGATAACTATCTCAAGCTTACCTCTTGTCAGCCGAGATCAACCTGCTGCTGTGTCTGCAAGCGGGTCCGATGAGTGTATCATATTATTCAGCATGAGACGGGATGTCCCAGGCATGATAAGTTTCCATGAGCAATGGCACGAAATGTATTTGGGGAAGTCCCAAGACTGGACCAGTGAGTGATGCCCTATGAACAGCACTTTATAGTCGGGAGGTTTATGGACCTTACATGTACTTAAGTCACTACCTAGAACCTACAAATCGGTCTAGTATGACCTACCTTGCAGTAAAACTTAGGTTCTTGACGAGAAGTAAGAGTACAACTGCCTCGGTGCCGAGACGAGTTATCGCAAATTCACACGGGGATGAATCGAGAGGATGAACCGAGGAGTTGGCACAAACTTGGTATTAAGTCAACCCCTAACGACTCGTGGAATCAAAGGGACCATGTGAAGAGCTGGAAAAAGATCCTGACTAACACTAAACCACAGCCTACCGGTAGGTTGACATGGAGGCTGCTACATATAAACTCACTCGTTCCACGTAACACCTTGTTCATTCAATTCAGATATGCCCTAAGTCCCGCCTAAATCACAAAGAACTCTAAAAATAAAATAAATTATGGTATGGGCTTTGAAATTCCGCTGGTAAATAAGCCGTTCAGACCTATAGTTGAGCGCGAGTGATGTAGTCCAATTAGAGTTCAATGCGGGGTTTAGGGCAAAAGTGAGACGACCGCCTCATTTGCACTTCAGTGCATGATAGCTAATACCAGCATTATATGCCATTCAATCCTCGACAGCACTGACTGATTGGCAGACCCTGTAGAGCGATAAGTTCTATGGGTGAGGGTAAGCAGATTTCAAAAGATAGCGGTAGTTGGGAGTGCTATATTCTGACTGATTTAAGAATGTGCATGTTTTGGATATACATTGGCATCGCCATCCGGGGTGGTTTACTGGAATTTACGAAAAGTGCAATTCTTTGAAGAATATGGGTATTGGGAAATAAGCTTTACTACTTATTTTATGATTTGTACTACTATGTAGATACTACATTAAACGCTCGGTAGTAGACGCCGAAGCGATAGGGATAAGTCATGAAGCGTCCAATGAGTGACAAGTAGAAAGCTCACGACCGAAGTTGGGGATCCCGCCGTCTAGCCACAGTTTGTTCCTGACCCAGACACAAGACGTTTTCCGTGTATCACAAGCGCTCGATTTACTCTAAGAAGGTTCCTAGTAATAGAAAATGTAGTAATTCTGGACTAGTTGTCGTAAGGAAGGGGAATACATCTTGAAGTACAAGGCTTTGATTAGGGTGTCTACGACGGAGGAAACAGCTTAGATATGGAAGTACTAGTGTATCCCGAATGTTACATATATATATCTTTAATACTAAATTATAAAATGGAGATAGATGGCCTTACTTTGGCCTAATAAAAACATCACCCCATCTGAATCCATTCTTAACCAATGTATCCTCGCCCCCTCCCTCTACTCCCTCTCCATTACAACAAAAAAAACCCTCCTTCCCTTCCTCGCCCCAAAAACAACTATCTGGAACCGGAAACGGCGGGGGCGTGTTCGGGTACCCGCCCGGATAGCCGATTGCCAAGCTCTGTGGTAGAACGCCCGGATTGCGGTAGCATTTAGTTGGCCAGCTCTAGGATTGACTTTAGCAGGTAAATGGAAGGGATAGGAAGAGGGAAGACGTGCAATGACCATTTCTTCGGGGCTTGGCGGGGGAAATGCAGAGGTAGTGGAGGAAGAGGAGGAAAGGCGGAGTGTGGATGGTAGGCAACCCATTTGTAAACAATGGAACAATGATCGGTTGGAGGTGAGACGAAAGCGTGAGCCGTGCTTGGGCTCTTGATGGTATAAGTTCGAATGTGGAACGATAAGTAGTAGACCGAATGAACGTGCGGGCATGAGAGAGCGCGGGTTTCAAGAATTTAGTATCAAAAGAAAGGAAAATCCAGTGAGTGAATGTTTTGACGCAATTGCAACCTCATCTCCAGTTATACTTATATACCCTCTCCAGCTAGCGGTTGCACCAGCATCGCACATTTCCGTCACTCCAGTGATTGTATCCCAGTCTTTGGTTGGTGGATTCTATTACTGATGAGAGAAGCAGGAATGGGAGGGAGGGAAATGGCTACTCCTTGCATAGATGGGATGTCGGAAGCCTATGTGGAGTTTTCTTCAACGTTCACACGTGCTGTCTTGCTGGTGATCAAACTGTGTTGTATTGGGCTTTGGTATATAGCGGTTCTCCTGAGTGAGTGTCTTGATTACTTGTGACCTGAATCCCACTCTATCCGTCAATAATTCTACCAGTCAGTCTCAACCCGGTGACGGCCTGGGGTTGATGTTCGAATTTGGACACCTCTGCAGCTAGGAAAAATGAAAAGCAAGATCCGAGCTAGACATGTTGACGGTACATTCCTACAATCCAACGCCAGCTATTTGATCATGACTTTTGCGCCCACCATCTAGAGCCCTCATAAATGCAAATCTAGCGCATCTAGACACTGCTAAAGAAACGTGTTTAGCAACAGTATGAACCGTTCCAACGCTGTACGACTGACGACGACGTTGCTATAATACAAGTAACGGCCAACACACACACACACACACACACACACACACACACACACACACACCTTGGCCACTCTTCTGTCTCATCCATGGAGACTGGCGTCAAAAACCATCTTCGGAATCATCTTCCCGTCGGAGGGTTACAGCAAGAGAGATAAGCACTCCCTGTATATCTGCAGCTTCCCGTCTGAGGTCTAATGTTGTTTACCATTTTGGACAACGACTTTATGCTTGAAGGATGACAACTACAGTCCACCCTGGCTGCAAAGCGGGTTTAGCAAGCTATCTCCCCAGTCGTAATATTTTACGGAGATGCACTGCGGTCAGTTCCCAGATTGATCTTAACACGTACATTTTATAAGCCTTAGTATTGACTAGAGATCAATAGCCACATACATGCTCACGGCCGATTGCAGGCAAGTACACACATACCGGCCTCAAATAGACGAATAGGGGACGAATAGACGGTAGCACAAGGAATCGGTATGATTGCACTTTCGTATTTCAAACGCACCGAGACGGGATGTACATCCTCCTTCCATCTTCTATCTCCCCTATTAGAGAGGTACGTAGAGTACAGTTACAGATGATTATGTACCCCTCCCTTAATTTTAGAGTGCAAAGTTCAGACGGATTCAGGAACAGTCCTTTTTGTCAGCATCAGCTATTTTGGTAGAACTTCAGCCGCTAAATAAAACCTGTCGAGTGACACCCAATGACCATTGCAACTTGGGAGTGAAGCCGAAAGCTTATCCTGTCGTCTAATTGGATGATTGGAAATCAAAAATCAACTCTGGGACCTTCTGTCAACGTTGAAAGACATTTGCCCTTTGAAATCGATGAGACTGGGCAAGTAGGGGCGAGAAGTCTTAGACCTATATCACCGGCGTCCTAGATTAGGAGATTGTCATTCAGCACTGCTGTATAGGATATAAAATAGTATAGCTTTATGAAATCTATGATGCTCTATAATGTTACACAGGTCGCTTTCATCTCTCTGAATCATCTGGTTTGATGCAATTCGGGTACGGAAACGGATATCGTTTCTGGTGCATACTTTGGATTTGACCGATGATTTGGTGATTCTACGCACAAGTTTGAAGTGTAGATTTGCGAGTGTTTGGTCTATACGTACCTCCGCTAGATTGTCCATCTTCACTTTAAGCTAGCCTGAACATACGCTGGAGATAAAGACAAGCTACTGTCCTGCCCTGGAACATCTCCATTCTTTTTCTACACTAGGTATATGCTGTAGTCCATTGTCTGACAGTTCCAGACATATCAATGCAGCCACATGCAAACGTTGCAGCCTCCATTCCTACGTGCTGTAATGTCACATTCCCCATCCTGTCTCCCTTGGTTCTGACCCTCTGTTACCATACCAGAGTAGTCATTCCTTTGCCACCCCTTGATCTGTAAGCAACGCTGATTGTAAGATGGGAGATAATATAGCTACCGGGTGATTCTTGGTAGACGCTACGTACATCTAGATTCTATCTCCCGCCTTGTGGCAGTAAGAAAGGATAGTCGGTAGTGCGTTCGCTCCAGTCTGGATACTATATCTTATTCCATCTGTCTCAGATGCTACGGCAGATCCACCGTCCTAACCACCAAGTCACAGCACACATGCCCGCATTTCCATTTGTGCAGCTTTAAGACCTAACAATAATACACAGCCAACTCAGTCCGTTGCCGGCACATACAAAATACAAAGTTGGTGACTAGTACTTGGTACCTCCTTCATGCGCAACCTTCCATCAGCACGTGCAGACGTTACGTTACAGGCCTTGAACCTGCATTTACCACATCTCCAGATTTAAGGTTCCGAGATCTCCATCATGATCCTCATAACGACCCTGCATTCGCTCTCTCTCATCCATAAGGTTTCGAGGTCCACAGATTGACATTTCCGCTTCGGAGGATTGGAAATCAGGCACAACCTACACAGCCCTCAAGCAAAGCTTAAATGCTTCTCGTGTAGCGGCAATAGGAAGAATAAATAATGTCCCCTTCATCTTCTGTGCTTCAACCCACGGCCGTTGTTGTGTGGCACGATATGTTTCTCGTTCACCCATCCCACTGGTTCCTGAGTTCGAAAAGCAGTAATAGTTTCATTAAGCAATCTATATCGTACGGGCTAGCTTCATGGCCTCGGAACACCTACAGACTCACTCACTCACTTTGGGTAATTCTTCAAATGAAAGCTTTTCAACTTCACGAATGCGTCAAATCCAAACTTACTCAACGTCTGGCCCCTGCCGCTATTTTTCCATCCCGTCCACGCCAGATCCTGTTTCGTTCCAGCCAGTCAGTGCATGTCAGACAGGCCACTCGCAATCGGGATAGAAGTTACCGGGCTTGGATAATCGCATCTGTTCACAAACACAGTTCCCGCCTCGATCATCTCCACCACCGCTGCCCCCTGCTCTACGTCTTTTGTCCACACGCTCGCTGTCAACCCAAATTCGGAGTCATTCATCAATCTAATGGCCTCCTCGTCCCCAGACACCTTCTGCACGGGAATGACGGGCCCAAATGTTTCCTCGTTCATCACCCTCATCTCGTGAGTGCAGTCAGCCAATAACTCGGGGCGAACAAACGTTTCCCCCAGCTTTTGTCCACCCGCAAACACATCAGGTGTAAGGAGTCTAGCGCCCTTCTTAATCGCATCTGCAACATGCTCCGAGATAGCTTTTGCGCTCTTTATTGCCACAACCGGACCGAGGTGCGTCTTAGGATCGAAAGGATCACCAAGTCTGTATCCCTCAAGCACTTTGACGACCTTCACTAAGAACTCCTCATAGATAGCCTCGTGAACATACACCCGTTCGATCGAACAGCAGCTCTGCCCAGAGTTGAATACCGCGCCATCAACGATCTCTTCTGCTACCCATGCAATATCGACATCTGCACGCACATACGCAGGGTCGTTCCCTCCCAGCTCCAAGCCAACGGGAACAACTCTCGAGGCTGCCGTTTTCTGTATCGTAATACCGCCTGCGACAGAGCCCGTGAATGCAATCGACCGGATCTCGGGGCGCGCAACAAGCTTTTCCAAGGTCTCGAGGTTGCCGCAGTGAATAGTCTGTAGTACTCCTTCTGGCAATCCAGCCTCCGTAAAGATCTCAACCATGTGTTCGGCGATGGTGGGTGTTTGTGGAGAGGGCTTAAGAAGCAGCGTGTTACCAGCCAGCAGCGCGGGAACGAGTGAGTTGATAAGAATCAGATACGGATACTGTGCATCACATTATTAGCAATTCTATATCTTCCCCCAGGGCCAAAAACTAACATTCCAAGTAAACACCACCAGCACCGGACCCAATGGTTCCTTCCTGATCCACCTCCTAAACCCTTCCTCTTCCTCCCCGGGGGTGTCTACAAGCACCTCCGTCGAGACTTTTAGAAGGTACTCTCCGCGCTTGACAGCTGTAGCTACTTCCTTCGCTGTGTATGCAATTGGCCGCCCCATCTGCTGGGTAATTTCTTTCGCGAACTCATCTTGTTTACTGAATAGGATCGAGAGAGCTTTTCGGACGATTCTTTGCCGTTGGGAGAGGGGGTGCGTGTGGCGAAAGGTGGAAAAGACGTTAGTTGCGGTTGCTAGGACTTCGGAAAAGGACGCTTCGGCGATGCCTTGGCGGGTGAGGATTGGGGCATTAGTTATGGGAGAAATGGTGGTAATAGTTTCAGTTGACATGGCAAATGTTGAGCTGTAAGGAGAAATGAGGTTGAGAGTAGGAGGGGCCGAGCGGCAGATAACCTAGCTTCGATGAGGGGCAAATAGCCGTTGGAAAGCGCCATGCACAAAACGTCTACCAACTGCCCATCTTCATCACAGACCTGGATACGATTATTACCAAGTGTATAAAGCTTGCAATCGGCATCCTCGCCTTACACACTTCACCATATTGCGACCCTAAATGCAGTGTGATATCTCGAGGTATCACCCGCGATAATACCTGGAATCACCACATCAAGCCAGGTCTTCGTAAATTGATCTATATATATAGCTCCGGCACATGTATCCAGACTCCAACCCAGTTTCTTCTACTGCACCTTCAATGCTTCCACCCCATCAACTAAAGCCGCCTGCTTCTCCTTTGCCTCCTTCCCTCCCGCCTTTTGTGCCTCCGCATCAGCCATCGCCTCTGCGCTGTTCTCATCCTCCGCTGCCGTATCACCTTCAGCCGTAACTCTAGACCCCTTCGTCTCCCTCTCCACCTCTTCCACCAAACTCTCCACAAACTCAGTATCATTTCCGACAAGAGTAATAGTATTCATCTTCTTTCCCCACTTCGGATAACTCCCGATCTTGACTCCCCTCTCTGCCACTCTCCCCTGTAATCTCGTCAAGTACTCCGCGACATCGCTCTCAGGCAGGGGTGAAGATATCAACACTCTGATCGCCTTCCGACTTTTATCTACTCTCCCCTCAGCGAGGAGCACATCCCTCAGGCCTTCTAGGAGTTGCACAAATATCCGTGGGATACCAGGTAGTACGTGGATATTACAGTTAACGATCGAGATTGGAACCCACAAATCGGGCGCAACGAAGATAACTTTTGTTCCTGGTCCCGAGGGAAGCGTTGCCATGCGCAGCCGCGCCGTTAGTGCAGCCGATGGAGTGTCCCAGTCGAAGGGTTGGGCGTCGGCGTGTTCTGAGGTGATAGTGCGCATGCGCGCCGCAGTCTCTTCGTGGAGCACGAGCGGGGAATTGAAGGCGGCCGCGAGCGAAGCGTACGTCATGTCATCGTGGGTCTTGGTGGCATGTTAGCTAGAGTAGTGAATGAAGTCCGGTGTGGGGGGAACAAGCAGGCCCAATTCCGCCGGAGGTTACCAGCAGATCGTGGTTCGCGGACAGCTGTCGCGCAGCTTGGATGATCTCGTTTTCGTCATCGGCGATGACTTCTATGCGCTTGAGCTCTATGCCGAGGTCGAAACAGTATTTGGCGAAGTATGAGGAGTTGGTGTCGACTGTCTATGGGATTGATGTCATCAGCTTAGATGAGGCGGATTGGTGGTGCATGAGCTAACTTTTCCTGAGAGGATTTCATCACCGATAATCAGACATGCGGCGGTTCGGATGGTCTTTTGGAAGAGGGGCGAAGGGATAGTAAAGGAAGTCATGATGGGCTTCGTGAGGTGTCGAGGTAGCTGGGAGAGTCATGAGAACATCCTGAAAGGAGTGCATCTTGCTGGGATGAATGATAAATGGTGGTGGCCTGGGTTCGGCAATATCCGGCACTGCGTGACATCAGTGTTGAATGCAATTCGTCATATCCGATCACCGTGCAATCAGCATTGCAATCCTTTGGGATCATACGTATGTATTCCAGGACAAGGCAAAAAGCAGAATATCCCTCGGATTAGAAGCAAACAGATAAGTATCCGCCTGCAAATCGAAACAACATTCCCACAAAAAGTAGACCAGAGTCAACCATGAATATTCAAGTAAACCTCCACCATATATCTACCCCAACCACCGAAAACGCAATCCCAACCCGGAACACAAGCGCAAAATAAACCTGATAAATAGTCACTCGCCTGCCTGAAATACAAGAAATACTCCCCCCTCTTGCAGCATCAAAACCAAACTTTTTACGCCCACACCCATCCATTTTACTCCCCCTCCCTTTCCAAGAAACTCGGGTCATACTCCACCTTCTTCTCAAACTTCTTCCACCACTCCTGGAATGCCTTGAGAGGCACCACCTCCTCTCCACCGGGCGACTGCGAAAAGCTCGAAAGATAATTAAATGCATTCCCGATGATCCTCTGAGCGAGCTGCAGCGTTCCAACTCCCCTTTGCGCCTTCACCAACGCACCACTCATCAGACCATTTCCCGCCGCAGCACCACTCACCAATGCCTGAAGCTGCACCTCCACCGTTTCAGCAGGCTCAACACTGATTCCCAGCGTCACCTCCCCACTCTGGTCCATCATCACAGCGCCATCAACAATTCCACGGACTCTAAATATCGCCGAAGGCTTCGCAGCCGATATCGCGCCGAGTAGCTGGAATGTTGGCTGCGATGGGAAGCGGATGTGGACTGTTGCGGCGTGCGTCGGTGGGAGAATCGTGTCTGGGAGAAGGAAGACGACAAGATGGTTTATGCTACCGGGCGACGGGATGGAGAATGTGAATTGCGTTGGTGTGAGGGTTTGGAGGTTTGTTTGCACTGCTGTAATGTTAGTGCATGCCAGGAGTTGGGATGGAGAAGGGGAACTGACCGGCCCGGCCAGCGACTATGCAGCCAAACATTTTGGCAGTGTTGAGGTTCGGATTCTGTGGAGAGGTTTAGGGGCGCTCCAGGCGCTCTTAGTAGTGATGGAATTGGTGATGTGGTGAAGTTTGGGAAACAAAAGTTATGGTGTGGAAGCACGAAGAAGTTGGAGTCTTCCAGAAAACGTCATAGCGAATAACCCCTGTCAAAACCACAGCCCTAACCGCACCTCGAACGGAGACAAAGGCGTCCAATGTTTTAAATAGACGAGCCTGTCGCGTCTCCGCATTCCTACCTCCACCACTCCATCGACTCTTCATCCTAGGATTATAGGGGCTTGTACTGTAATACTCCGGGAGTAAATTGTCGCTTTGTTTTGCTAGAGTAGCATAGTCAGGTTTGAGAAGGCAAGATTTCTACTCTATAAATGCGGGAAGATCTTGGTTACCTCCAAAGAAACCTCCTTGAAAAGGTTTCAAATCCTACCGAAACATTCTTTGTGATATCAAAAGACGACTGACCACCGTCCTCGGAAACACGATGGAGCCCTTAGCTAGGATCCAATGAACCATACTTTAGAGACGAAATATCTCAGACCAATACGGTGTTGATGAGACATCTCTCGATCCTTTTCGGCTCCGTTGGTGGCCCGGACCTGCTTATCGTATACAAAGACCTAGACTTCATGAATTTAGATTTGCGACTTCTCGGTATCAACCTTCGCCGCAGCTTTGGTACAATTCCCTATTACCAAGTAATATAGCACTTGGATACTAACCCTAATGTTCGACTCGCCCAGAAACGAAACGAAAGTCCAGGGGCAGAAAAACACATCCAAAGGCGAGAAATGGAGATCACAATCGCTGAGAACATCACGGTTGACCAAGTGCCCTCATCTCTCTCTCGTTAACTTGCCACCCAATTGGGTTTCCAGTCTGCCTTATGACCCCATACAATGCATTTTTAGCTCAAAGCAAAAATACCAAAGATAGTTGACCCAAAGGATGACTCATTAAGACATATACACGTGCACGTTTTCTCCTCTATAGGACAACAAGGAAACAACACGCCAGTGGACACAAAGGAAGGAACAGAAAAAGTTAACCCGATGCAATGCAGTACAATAACAATAACAATAACACCCATAAACATCAAACATCAAACAAAACACCAATTTTAACCCCGTGCTAAAGAATCAAAATGATAAAAAACACCGCCGAGAGAAACTCAATACCTCTACTACCTGGGCGGGAGGGGACTTCTCGCCCTTGCCGCGCTCCTGGAAGGACTAACCTCTCTGCTCCTCGTGCTCAATCCCAGCCGTTCCCTACTTTCCGTTCTAGCTCCCAGCCCGATAGTAGTGGAGCTAGAGCCCCCCATATATGCATCATAGAGTCCGCCTTCCAATTTTGGTGTTCTCCATCCACCTTCGTCTTCATCAAAACTTCCAAGTTCGAACGAAGGGTGGTCGGCGTCACCTTCCTCCATAATACGCTCGTACGTGACTGTTCCTCCACTGCCGAGAATCTTCCGCCGCTTGTTCTTGGATGTTGTGCAGATGTGCAGCAACCTCCGTCTTCTCTCGCGACCGATGAGAAGAAGTGCAGCTAGACCAAAGATAACAAGAAAGAGAACCATCCCTGGAATTCGACGAGGCGCAGTGTCTCCCTCCCGCCATAGCGAGTCGTGCCAGTGCGCTCCATCCGGACTGGAATAATTGGTCTTAGATGTGGGGTAAGTGACCGGAGCTACGGTCTTTGGATGCTGGCCAGGCGCCCCGCTCCCTCCGAACTGGAACCCATTCGGAATACCATTCGCGGTGACAATATTGTCGCCAAAACCCACCGGGAGCACCGTTTTACCCTTGACCTTGACCGGTGGAACCTGCGAAGTGGCATAGAGAACCATCCGCCCCAAAGTCCAAGAAACCTCGGTATCATCGATTTTGTGGATGGGCTGAAATGATTCCATAAACCCCTTCTCTTTTACTGCCTCGACAACTTCCTTGGTTCCGTTATGCGAGCTCTTTCCGCTATCCTCAATGCCTACGCGCGGAATTCCGATACCGTCGTGTAGAACGTTGATGATCCAGGACGCCTTGAAGCACACCTGCATTACTATATCCTCGTCCACCTTCTTACCCCATTTATGCTTCCCTACAGCCTTCTCGATACTATGCCAATCCTGCTCGCAAAACTCCTTGACGCGTTTTTGATATGTTGCAAAATCGTACGCCTTGGTTGAATGTTTATTTTCGAATATCTCGTGCGTCGTGTGCCAGTACTCCGATACGCCTACAAAGTGGTTGACATCGAAATCAATTGCAGGAACGTGTTGGCCATTGAGTAGACAAGGAGCATTCGTGCATGGCTTATCCTTGTCTAGAAGAGGGTAGGTTTGTCGCTCGCACTCTATAAACCGGCCAGTTCCTAGCAGGTGCATGCTTTTCTTAGCTATTGCTGCATCCTCAATCTCCTTTCCATCGAGCGTCTCTCGCAGGCCCTTTGGCAGGCATGGGTCCGGAAGCTCTTTGACTCCTTCCGCGCCACTGGCCTCTACAAGTCGGTTGACGTATCGCTTCCTGGCCTCATTCACACCAAATCCCAACCACGTGGTCACGAACACCTTATACTCCAAATCTTGTCCGTCCAAACGCCGCATCCGGAGAAGTTTCAAATCGTTGGCATGTTTCTTCGCCTCCGTAGCATTCGGAGCAAAGGCAATTTGCGCAGATGCACCACCCATATCCAAGAACCCATAGGTGTGATGCCCACCTTTGCCGTGATCGTGCACCTTGGGATCATCGAATCCGCCGAGTAGATAGTTGGCCGCAATCCACCCATATAGTCCCTCCGTTTCGCCTGGAATAACTTGAATATGCAAACCGCAGTCCGGCAGTAAAAACACGGTATTTCTCCGAGCATATGTACAAATCTCATCCAGTAATCGTTTGCGCTCATTGTCTGGGAGCAGTCGCATCCCCGCAGTCGCAAGTAGAAAGAGCGGTGTATTTTTTATTTCACTCTTCGGTATCTCCTTGAGGGCATGCTCGAACAATGGGGCGAGGTGGTCATGACCAACCGAGCCAGGTTTGTCGTGAAATGTCGAGACTCCTAATGCCCTGTTAGCTTTGCTACTGTCCAGAGAGGTCGGCGGTGGTACGAACCAGGCTTGACCTTCTTTGTCCATTTCTTCTTGGTCTTGATCTTGGGGATGCTCTTCAGCTTTTCTGGGGAAGCGTGTTTTCGAGCGTACGTAGGGTCGTCCCACCGGTAAATGTGCAGTCGAGTTCCGCTTGAACCTGCATCAAGGACAACGCCATCTGTAGAAGCCTCCAAGTCAGTTTGGTCTCTCAAGTTCTTAAAAACAAGCAGTAAGTTTTGTCGGGACTGGGAGCGCGTAAGCTACTTACACTTGTGATGACCCATCTGAACTCACCTCCCTCTTTCTCACGAACGACAGCGGGAAGCAGTAGATCAAACAATAAAACGAGTAGTATCGGAACAAATGTCACAAGAGAGAGCAGAAAGCTTCTTCTTGGAGGATAGACGGCGTGGTAGAAGACTGGGGGAAAGATAACGAGGGACTCCCGAACGATGACTAGTGAATTAGGAAGATGAATGCAGCGGAAACGCAAAAAGTTAAAGTGCTCGGGTGCAGGGATCAGGGCTTGGCGGGAAACGAGAGGCCGAGATAGATGCGATAGGAACCCCGTACTTTGCCTGCAATGTCGCCAATTTGATTGCAGCCCGACGAATGGATTTGGGTTGAATAGGATCTGAATGGACTGCTCGTTTGCTCGTTCTGGTAGCTGTGGAGTTGGAGTTGTGGGGAGTGTTTATTCAGTCTGCAACATGCAAGATGTTCAGCTCTTGGCCAAAACTCAAAATAGACCAGATGCGGCCGCGTAAGCTGTCCTCAACATTCGGTTCGGGGATCAACAGCAGCACGGCAAACATCTGTGTCTCATCGTTGTGAACTCCAACGATGCACGGATCTGTATACACAAACAACCCTTCCACACAACTCCCAGAAGTCAATCATGCAATATCGTGGAGTTGAGACTTCAGGACCAAGATGGAGTACCTGGCAACGGAACGAAAAAGGCTCATATATCGTGAAGCACGTGGGATTACTTACGACTGGAATTGGGCAATCTATGCTCCCATGGATCTTTTCACCCATAAAACCCAGCACCTGCTGTTTGAGAACACAGAAGGTGCCAACAACCCATGTAAATAATTGCACCGTCCAAGACAACGATGATAAATGTCACGGCTCGCACTATGGGAGCATCAGTGGACTCCGCGAACGGCGTCCCCAATGTGCCACAGAGACTGTTCCCGGGCGGGCTAGCTAAGTAATTACCGTTCACCAGGATCAATGTCAAAAGACGGTGAAATCATTTGTGGCGTTACGCACGGGCTTTAGACCTCTAAAAGCCATGCGGCATTTTCTGTGGCGGTACGCTGTTGCAAGAAAGTCTAGCCGGTATAACTGGTTTTAGCCACCTTCACGACTGAGTTTATGAAACGCTGCTGACCACCTTCAACCGTTCCTGCGGCCGAGAGATATACATACCCCCTCGATTAGTGTAACGGACCGTCTTTGGACACATATAGCACGTGTTTGTCTGTATCTGTCGTGGAGTCTCCTATGGCTTTAGCTCTGGGCGCTCGAAGTTACCGGTGAATTAAGGTTCCAAAGATGTGGTTTGGTGCGTATTTAATTGAATTCACCCACTAGACCGGTTCCAACTCGATGACCGTCGGATACATGCCACCACTCCGATGAACTACTTCCCGTGGTGCCGTTGAAGTCGTATCTCATTGAGGCTGCTGGTCACGCAACACCATTTATCACATTGGGGCTTTATTCCAATAAACGGCTGGATCTTGCATTATTGCTATTCACTGTCATTGACCAACACGCTCACAGTGATATAGAACAAAGTTGCGGGTAGTCTCTGCTTTATGTAACCGTCTAAAGTTCAATAATCTCAATGCCCTTTGCCGTAATGACCTTGACGAGGAGACCTTTGAAATCTATCGGTAACCGCTTGACGAGCTACAAATATCTATCAGACAATATCTCCCAGAAGTTATTTACGAGACGGTCGGCTACTGACCTCATCATGACACATCTTCATCAACTCGATTCCCCTCTCCAATGGAATGTCGGGGTGGTGGTGTTTATCCAGAATCGACAAGCAGTAGTATTGTGCGTAACCATGTGCTGCATATGGTAACGAAGCCTGTGACGCCAGGTAATCCAGCCAGTAGAGGTGGGGCTTATTTGTAGTTGTGTCGAATCCTCCAACGAGAAGGTTCACGTTGTAGGGGTTCTGTGCCAGCAATCAGTACCAGAGTTCGTTGTATGGCGGGGTAAGTGGGTTGGGGTTGGCAAACCCTCGATCGGAGCGTCCTCGCAAGCTCTCGACGGATGAATGATGCGACGGCGGAGGGAGAGAGTTGCCAGCTGGAGTTGTTACGCATACCGTAGAGCTGGACGTTGGCCTGGATGTACTCGGCGAATTGAACTGCAAACCCCCGAGATGGGTCGTAAGCTCCTGTCTTCCATCAAAGTTTCATCAATAGAATCATACCGGTATCACCAGCCTCTCCCGCATATGCCATCAGTGTGTGCGAGTTCAACGTCTTGGTCTTGTCATCCTCCGCCTTCAAGATAGTGACGCCGCGCAAGGCCGCCTTCGAGGCAGCAATGAGCGTGAAGTCTTTACCGGTGATACCTAGAAGAACCTCCCTGTGCCGTTTAACACGTTAGCGAGCTCTCCGAAGGTATTTCGCAGTGAGCGGAACGCACATTTCTGTTGCAGGGTGATGGAGATGGAGATGTTGGAGATGGAAATGGAGAGGTTGTGACTGTGTACTTGGATTAGAGAGCTTGAGGCTGTTCGTTCGTTTGGTGGGCAAGGTTTAGCTCGCTTTTAGTTAGTCCCTCAGTCAAAGAGCCGCGCCAAGTCATGAGCACCAGCTAGAAAAAAAGATTTCGACATTGTCCATCACCATCTGCTAAACGAAGACATGGTCCACCGCGAATCGACCAGTCGGTGAACGTCAGTACCCCATTGAACATCTTTTGTCGGCGCCCGGAAGCCTTTGAACAAACAAATCTACGAAACGATGTCTTCGTTTTTCACCCTGCCGGGCTCTGCGAAGCGGAAACGTGCCGATGCCACTGGAAACAAATCCAAAAGGGTGCGCTCAACGGATGCGCCAGCAGGCGGCGCTAGACGGACGCGGAAACCAAGAGATGAGGACGAGATTTCAAGCGAGTCGGAGGATGAAGATGCGCCTCGGGAGTTTGACGATGAAGATGAGGACGCGGAGCTCACAAAGGAAACTGCTGCGGAGAAACGGTTGAGACTTGCGCAACAGTATCTGGATAACATACGGGAAGAAGTTGGTGAGGAGGTTTCTAGGCTGGAGTTTCGATTAAGTTACGTACTGACATGAGTTGTTAGATGATGGTGGGTTTGATGCCGCTGAGATTGACCGGGATCTCATCACCGAGCGTCTAAAAGAAGATATCGCAGCAGAGAAAGGCCGTTTATATCGCTTTATCGCAGACGATTTCTCGTTCGATAATGCAGTATTAACTCTGTTTCGAATGGATGGCGGCGCAACAACTGGGATTGCCGTTTGCGACCCGTACATCTACACCGTTACTCGTGATCGATACCTGGCAAAATGGAAACTCCCTGCCTACCCCCCTCCACCAGCAACTGCAAACAAAATTCCTGGAAGAAAGCCTAAACGAGTGCGCTATGTCCGAGGAGGACGAAAAGGGGACCAGAAATTTGAAGGTCACACGGATGATATCATCAGTGTAGCTGCATCTGAGGATGGGAAGTTTGTTGTGACAGGTGGAAGAGACAACAAGCTTATCGTCTGGAATTCACAGACACTTACCATACTGAAGGTATTCAAACAGCACCGGGCGGCTGTGACGGGTCTAGCTTTTAGGCGGGGTACGAACGAGCTTTATTCAAGCTCTTCAGACAGAACGGTGAAGCTATGGAGTTTGAATGAATTAGCCTACGTGGAAACTCTTTTCGGTCACCAGGATGAGGTTGTCGATATCGCAGCATTGTCAGGAGAGCGATGTGTCACCGTTGGCGCTCGGGACCGGACGGCGCGATTATGGAAGATTGTTGACGAAACGCAGTTGGTGTTCCGTGGAGGTGGGGGGTCGGATGGAAAGCCGAGAAAAAACAAAGATGGAAGCATACGACATGAGGAGGGTAGTATGGATGCTGTTGCGATGATAGATGAGGAACACTTCGTCACCGGAAGTGATAATGGGTAATCTCCTTAACCCCAGAGTAGAGTGAGTGGTACTGATGTTATAATGTATAGAAATCTTAGTTTGTGGACAATCCACAAAAAGAAGCCCATTCACACGATTCCTGCCTCTCACGGTCTCGCATCACCGCCACTACCGGAAAATTCTAGCGCCGAGATAGATCCACCCCAGGAACCTCCTTGCCCGCCCCAGCCCCGGTATGTCACCGCTCTCGCCATCATACCCTATGCCAACTTGATATTCTCGGGATCTTGGGACGGCGTAATTAGGGTTTGGAAAGTGACGTCGGACAAGAAAAGGATTGAAGCTGTGGGGACGATACATGGTGAAGGCTCTGTTCGGGGAGTTGTGAATGGTATTGCGGTGTTTGAAAGGGGCGAAAAGGACGATGCAGAGATTGTCGTCTGTGTTGGAACGGGAAAACTGATGAGATTGGGAAATTGGCTGCAAGTGCCGGGAAGAGATGGTGGCTATATTATGGAAATCAAAAAGAAGAAACTGGGGCAGGTGGCGGCGGAGGATATTATTAGTTGAAGGAATTTTGAGTGGGTCTGTTCTGCGTATTTATTGGTTGTAAATACAAAAGCGCTCTTCAACATGTACAGTTTTGCTATAATTTTCCTTTAAACATGAGAATTGGCTATAAAGATGAGTCTGGATTCTGAGGCCGAATGAGAGTGGGTGGGCCAAGCCCTGCCGTTCTCACTTGTTTACCAACCACCCATCCTTTTGGCCTTCATCATTTCCTTTCTACGGCAGGCCCATCGTCTGCAGCATCGTTATTGCGCTGTACAAGTAATCCTTACTCTTATTCTCTTCTCCATACGCTCTCTTGCATCCCCCAAACTGCACTTTAACTAACCCCAGCATTTCGGTGTTTCGGGCTGGTTCCCGGAAGGTTCGAAATCGGGTCACAGATCACGAGTGGCCATCAGCTGCAGTGCTTCGGACTGAGAACTCCGAAGCTTGACATTTGGTTGGAAGATCCGAGACACAAAGTGGGCAGCTACTAAGAAACCTGGCCTACTGGTACTGGTACTGAGTTGTCAGGTGGACATTGGATGCTGGTGCTGGTACAGAGCCGTCAGGTGGGCATTGGATGCTGCTATAAAAAAGCCCTCAGCTATCTTCAATACAAATTTTCAATACATCCGTTCATTCAGTCATTCTCGTCGACAAATCTGTATTCGAGGGGAATTTTCACATACAAATTTACAGAAATGGCGCCCCTCAGGAGTGTTTTTACCTCTTTGGTCTGCGTAAGTAGTTTGTTTGGACATACTGCAAGCTATGCTATTGGAAAACCCTCTCTATCTGGCATCCAACACTTTTTTGCAAAACCAGGACGAATAGCTCTAGGATCGTTCGATTTTTCCTGGGGACCATCGAAACGCCCAGCCGAGTCCATTGTACCTGCAGGTCTTGAGGACTGGATCCAGCACCAGAGGAAGGCTTCCTTTAGATATATGCTCGACAACATCGCCCCCAATGGTTCGAATACGAAGGAAGCTGCGCCCGGTGTAGTAATAGCTTCCCCGTCCAAAGAGTCACCAAATTACTTTTACATGTGGGTCCGCGATGCAGCAATCACCATGGGCGATGTCATTGAAGCGTATGAAAACAACGGAGACGAAACTCTCAAATCCATCATCGATTCCTATACCGACCTGCAAGGTTCCCTGCAGAACACATTCAACCCAAGTGGCGGCTACACTACTGGTGGACTCGGAGAGCCCAAGTTCGAAATTGATGGCGCTCCATTTACGGAGTTTGTATCCAACGTTTTTACATTTGTACAATTCATCCATAAAACAGTAACTGACAGGTTTGGGCGTAAAAAAGGAATTGGGGGCGTCCACAACGGGATGGTCCTGCTCTTAGAGCCTTAGCTCTGATGAGATACGTCAGGACGTTGAATGAGTCTGACCCGTCAGCTCTTGGCAGGGGTTGGCTCCGGCAACTGTATGACGGCATGCTTCCGACGAACTCGATTATTAAGGCCGATTTGGAATACATATCACATTCGTGGAACCTTACTGGGTTTGATTTATGGGAGGAGGTAAAAGATCTTCACTTTTTTACTGCCATGGTTCAGCGCAAAGCTCTGGTCGAGGGACGAGATTTAGCGATGACGCTTGGCGACTTCGCCGCGGCAAACTGGTATGAGTCGCAGCAGATCGAGCTGAAGAAGTTCCTTGAATCATCGTTCTGGAATAAGGAGCGTGGTCACTTGATTGCTTATTTTGATACCCGTTACCGAACTGGCATAGATTGTGCCTTGCTATTGGGCTCCCTTCATGGGGGTCAAGAAGATCTTTTTCCTCCATGGTCCGACGAGATTCTTGCAAGCCTAGAAACACTCGTTTCGGATATGGCAATGAGATACCCAATCAACAAGTATCGCACACCATATTACCCGGAAGAGGACAACAGGCTGCGTGGTGTGGGCATTGGTCGATACCCCGAGGATCGGTATGAATCTTCAATCTTGTTGAATGAATGATGGCTAACTCGAGCTCTTAAGATATGACGGCGTTGGTCTTAGTGAAGGACACCCATGGTATGACTTATATCAGTCATCTTTCTTTCCAGACGTCGTTAATTACGGACTCTAGGTTTCTCTGCACCTCTTCAGTTTCCAATATTCTCTACAACTCGATTGAACAGTTTATCAAGCAAGGGTACTTTGACATCAACGATACCAACTTGCGTTTCTTCAACAAGTTCCATCCGGATGGTCAAGCAGTCAAGGGAAGATACCACCAGGGTGACTATTTGTTCGGAAAATACCTTGTAGACATGTTCAAATACGCGGACAGCTTTCTGAACGTCATCCGCTGGCATGCCACCGATGATGGAAGGCTTAGTGAACAGTTCAACAGGTATACTGGATTTCAGCGTGGAGCCGAGCAGCTGACGTGGAGCCACGGGAGCTTCATCGGAGCAGCTACCGACAGGGATACTGCAAAGGAGGGGCTGCTAAAAGGTGGAGCCGTTGCTTGAGAGTTTCGATGAGTGGTTCCCCATGATAATGTTTTGTCTTGCTTTCTCGGATGGCGATGTACTATTGTTATTACCCCGTGCATGGCCTGGTGTTCTGGTTTTGTAGATTGTTTGTTGCAGTAGGTGACTCTGGTTTGGATGATATGATGGGGTCAGGGTATGGCGACGCCTTTTGTTTGCTGTGGTTTTGGAGCGGGAATAGAATGAGCTGTTAAACTATATCAAGCTTTTCGTATGAAACCATGTTCGATATGAAGTGCAACCTTTTGACTGCAAATTTTTCGTCTATGCATGAATTTCATAAATTGGTAACCCAACCTAAATTCAAACGATAAACGTCTGCACTCTCAAACGGACGTTCGCGTTAGTCTGTCATACGGCTTTTTCTCGTAGCCACGCTGTATCCAAGCCGTCTGACAGACTACGTTCGCGTATGTTTGCGTATGTACACATACGGAAACATTTGTCTTAAGTTCAGCCGCTGAATTTGATGGGCTGACTAACCCTAACTCATCAGGTGTGTCAGATAGCCGACGAAAAAATGTGCGCTGCAGGATGGGCACGAGACAATATCAACATGTGATACCGATGAATTTCTCTTTAATCACGTTCACGCATCGTCCAACTTTGCCGTCATAACCACCGTTGAACATGTGCTAAACCAGTTGCATTGAGATACTACCCACAGATGGTCACTCGCTTGAAAAACCTCCCTCCATGTTGCATATCTGGTGACAATGGTGGCAAAAGGCCGCACAACTGTCGCCACTCTCTTGAACTGTAGAGGCATGACAACACTCATGACGAACTGGGGGCTTTGACGAATTTCAATTTTGTGTTTGGAATATTATGACGATCTATATAGGTAAAATGACTTCATCCTGAAATCAGTAAAATCCGTCATACCCGTCAGCTCGTCATAGGCGCCTCTATATCTTGAGTCTTTCTCCTCTCTGTACTATGCACACGGTTATCCCCCCACCCCCAACCCCCCCCCATATCGCAAAACTTCCATGTTGCATAATAGAACGTCAGCCTTTGTAAGGCTTACGGGTTGATAGGCTTATAGCACTCAGCCGTGGTGTTCAGCTGGCTATAGATAGATGAATGCATACGCAATGAGTACCTGGGCTACCGTATATATATGGCCGTGGTAGCCTCGGTAGATAGACAATCAATCATTACATGTTGCGACATAGAGGGGAGAACCGTGTGCGTGTTAGACTACTCTATAGTACAAAGAGAAGAGTGAAGGAGAAAGACTTCAGACATATACAAGAGAGCCGTGTGTCTTGTACCTTACCGGATGCCTTCATCAGCTCAGTTATGGCCATTCAGCTCGGTCACAACAGCTTCACAATAGCTTATGCTTCTTCAGGAAGTGCGGTTCACAGAGACGAAAATTAGTCTCGGCCGAGACTAGAGACGAACGAAGATCTGCGCACCAACATCAAGATGTACGAGTCAAGAACGGATGGCAATACAGCGATCTTCCTGAGTTTTGCGGTTTCGAGTAGATCTCACAGGCCGCTGAGACGAACGCCGCCATGTTGTGGAACCTACTTAGAGTAGGTAGCTCGCACTCCAAGGACAACCGATGAAGAGTCCAGTGATATTTCCTTTGTCAGCATACTGATGAACTACAGGTGGTCTAAGATGAAGCCTATAGCTAACACAAGAGTGGTTTCACCTGCCCAAGCTTTGATATAGATAAAAACAAAACCCCTTCCATCCCTTCCCCAAGTGCAAGGCTAGCTAGGAGTTTATGCAAAAAGAGCCGATAAAAAAAATTACACGGAATCCCTATTCACAGCTTCTCATCTATGGGTAAGTCTTCCAAACTCCTACATTGGATACTCTAGACTCTAGGAGGGAAAAACAAGACTACCGTCTCGCCTTTGCCTTATCCTTCCCTACCTTTTTCACCACAACCTCCTCTTCCTCCTCACCACTAGCCTGATCCACATCGTCATAATCCACACTATCGGCATCTCCATCATCATCCTCACTCTCACTCGCTTCTAAATCCAAGAAGGCCCTTTCATCTTCCTCCCGCTCATCGCTATCCATATCATCGTCATCTTGTACGTCTTCAGATTCCAAAAAGCCTTCATCAGCCGAAGACCCCCTCTCATCATCGAATGCGACAGGAGACTTGATGTAACTAGCATCTTCAATCTTCATTCCTTCCATCCCCACCTCCTCTGGTTCTTCGTCGCTTTCATCATCAGAGTCCGATTCTGGTGTTTGACCCTCCACGTAGAGGACGCCCTCGTCTGCACCGTTCCCCTCGCCCTTGGTGGCGGCACGGATAGTGTGACGAAGCTGCACCTGTGCATGTAACATATCAAGTCTGCCCTGAAGCTGGAGTAACCGTGGAAGCGCGCCAGCGCGCGTGTTCAGAGTCGAATACAAGCCTGAGAGCGTGCGAACAAGGTTGGGAAGGGTGATAAGGTAGCCACCATGAGCGACCAGAGTACATCTCACCCAGTCGCCGAGACTGCCGGCACGTCCAGGTTTCCGCGCGAGACGATCAGAAAGTCTTTCAAGCAGAGTGACAGCCATTGGAGAAGAAAGTTTGCGGACAGTGTTGAGGATGGTTTGGGTATCGGTGGTGTGAAGACATGATTCCAATAATGTAGTGTCGTTAGTTTTCAAGGCCTGGGTAAGGACTGCGGTCAGTGCATTTGCAGTAGGGGGCTCGAGAGAACGCTTGGTGGGGAGTGGTGCGAGGGCGCTCGTGGGCTTTGCCGAGACTTCGAGAGCTTGGAAGCGATCTGCAAAAGAGGGCTCCTCGGGCCCTTCGACGGAATCGGCATCGTCCTCCGCATCCTCAGGAGAGGGCTGCTCCTCTTCTCCATCTTCATCCTCGACATCGGATGCTGGTGTTGGCGCTGGCGCATCCTCCATGCCAACGTCTTGCGCATCGTCACCTCCGACTACCATGGTCTGGGACTGGTCGACGACCATTTTCCCGACATCTTTGACTCCGTTCATAACTGCACCATTGGCGCATAGGCCAGTGGTCTTGGTTCTTGTAATGTCGACAGAACCACTGAGAATCAAGCTGCCCTCGTTTGCCCACCGAACTCTTTCGAATTCAACATTCACACCACCTTCAACCCAAGCAAGCACCAGTTCCTCACCATGTACAGACACATCAGCGACCGAAACGGTGTCCTTACTGTTGGGACGTACAATCTTGACCTTAGCTTCACCTTTCCGAGTCGAAGCTCCCTTCTTTCTTGAAGCTGCCGGTAAGTTGGTAGGTGCCACGCCGTGCTCAAAGGGCGCCTTAAAAACCTCCACAACACCCTCAGCGGTAACTACTGCCAAAATATCTTCCTGGGAACCCTGCAAAATGGATACTCGTAAAACATCGGATTCTGCAACTAGTGCTCCCAAGCGTTTATTTTCGGTTAGTGAAAAGATGTTGATAAATCTATCGGTTTCAGCAGCGGAAAGGAATAGCTTTTCGTCCTTGGACGCGATGAGAGTGTGTATCGGTGTGGAGTTAGCAGTAAAGGTAGCTGGTTCTGACATGCCGGGATTGCGTCTGTCTATTGAATAAATAGTGTGGGATGCAGAAAGGACCTTCTCTAAGATAGGCGCAAGTCTTTGGACTGAGGAATCGGGAAGTGAAATAGTTCTATAGCAATGTCAGTTACTAATTTGAGTATTTCACGCCGACATCGGCTGATGCCCATCCATTTGCTGCGCCAGTGCATGATAGTGTGATCACATACGTCAGAGAAAGCTTGCGCCCAATGTCCCACTCAACGAGTTTCGCATCCACACCACAACTCCAACCCCGCCCTCCCTCCTCTGAAAATATAAAGTATTTGACTGCGGCAATATGCTCTCCCTCTAAAACTCCAACCACCGCTCCCTCACTGGGCGAAAACAGTATCACGGTGCCCCGATTTGTTGCGGCCGCAACAACAGCATTCTTTGTCTCGTCCTCAGTCGCGGCAGTGCCATTAGATAGCCTCTTACGCTTCTTTTTTGCGCTTTTCTTATCTTTTGACGGTAGTGACCCCCAAGAGAGCGAATTGATCGAAACACCTTTCTCGAAGATATGTTCGCAGCGTAGGCGGCCAGTGTTCGTATCATGTATTCTCAGGTGGTAGGCATCGAGACCATGGACAACGGATGCGAACAGGGATAGACGAAGCGCGGGCGGCGAGAAAGCAGACACGGTTAGCGCTGAGGATGATGTCGAGAGTTTTGAGGAGAGGCGCGACGCAGTCTGAGCCTTCGACTTCGGGGTCGCAGCCTTTTTGCTAACCATTTCGACAGTTGGGCTGAAGACTAATGAAAGGAAACTATTTGGAGGGGGAGTTGGAGGCCGAGGAGCCCCTGGTATATTCCGAAGGACTGATGAAATGGACTGGAGAGTACTGTGGGGTGATATTTTTTGGCAGCGGTGATTCTCCGGTGTCGTTGCGTCGCAAGCGGATAAGAAGAAAAAAAATCAGAAGGTAATCGTCCCGAACTAGGTATAGTTGAACCCTAACCTCCGATTTTGGCACCAGCTAATCACGTGCAACGTGCAACAAGCGTTCTGGGAAATTTTGATGTTACATCCCTGCACTTGATCCAGAAAAAACCCCACTACAACCAAACCGCTCTCAACGTCTATCAGTAGAAACGAGACCGGATATACATACATCATGTCTTCCCTCGAGGAAAAGCTGGAGAAGATTCGCGCCCCAAAGCAAAAGAACCAGCAGCAGGTAAGAACAAACCATTCCACTCAAGCATACCAATATAACAGGTTTAACTGTCAATACTTTGCACAGGTCGCTGTAGTCCTCAATGCCGTCGAAGATATCCTCCGGGATCAAAACACAGAGTTTGCGCCTACCGCCTACTTTGCAGCACTCCTCTCGCTCCTCCAGCAGTCCATCTCCCCCGACACCATCCTCAATAACGACCTTGCCTCCTCCACCGTCTACCTTCTCGATGTCTTCACCCCACACACACCGGCGCCCTTACTGCGCGCTAAGTTTGTGCCAATATTGACGTATCTTGCGCCTACGCTCACTCATCAGGAGGCGGAAGCGCCATTACTGCGGAGCTCAATTGGCGTTTTGGAGAGTCTCTTGATTGCACAGGATGGACCAAGTTGGGCAATTCCACAGAAGGAGATTGGACCTCGGAGAGCGGTCGCAGGCTTGTTGAGTCTTGGGCTAGATGACCGGCCGAAGGTGCGAAAGCGCGCACAGGAAGCATTAACTAAAGTCTTAAAGAATGCACCACCGAGCCCGAGTCTGGAACACCCAGCGTCGGATATGTGCGCAGGATCAACTCTCACCAGTGTACAGGAGTTGCTGAAAGTAAGCGAAGCGCAGAAGAAGAAGGGCGGCGAGCACGATCCTCGATTGATTCACTCTATGCAACTGGTAAGAGCCGTGGCTGCTGCAGGTACATGGCCCAGTAAAAGAACCGATGGGCTTTGCGACACTTTGTTGAAGATTGCTAAAGGAGGGAACGAATTCATGACCATGGCGGCACTTGGGGTTTTTGAAGAAGTTTTCGGTGGTTTAGTTGAGGAAGTCGGAGGTGGAAAGCTGGAGACGGTCCTTGAGGCAATTCAGGAGCTGCGACCATCACATAATGATTCCCAACTCCTACCGCCGTGGCTAGCGGTCATGGCTCGGGGTTACGAAGTCTACTCTCATGTCTCACCTGATATTGCATTTACTAAACTCCCTGCTCTCCTCGAACCTGTCTCCATATTCCTCCAGTCATCCGCCGAGAATATTCGCACATCTGCCGCACAGTGTCTCATATCACTAATCGATTCGCTGATTCCTGATAGTGCTCTCCTCGATGTCACTCGCAGTACGGAAACGCTATTTCAGAATGTCACCCAGATTATCACAGATCTCCTTACGGTGCGGTACCAGGGTGCTTGGATGGAGGTCTTTGAGGTTCTCTGCAGTTTATTCAACAAGCTCCGCTGGCGGTCAAACCCGGTCTTGAATGAAGCCGTGAAAATTGTGGGAGATCTCCGCAGCAATGATGGCTTTCAGGGTAAGAAGCAGGCCGATGAGGTACTTGCACGAGCAATCCACGCCATGGGACCTGACGTTGTCTTGTCTATTCTCCCATTGGGTCTCGCAAAGCCAATTCCTGGACAACCTGGTAGAGCATGGATGTTGCCCGTTCTCCGTGACTCTGTCTTCAACACTAAGCTGGGACACTTCCGTCAGGAGATGGTTCCGTTGTCTGAGGCATTTTTCCAAAAAGTTGTCGACTTTGGCGAGGGAAAGGAGAAGACCGTTGAAATCAAGATCTTTGAAACGCTTGTGGGGCAGATCTGGGATTTGTTGCCGAGTTACTGCAACTTGCCTACAGATCTCACTGAGGCTTTTGCTCAGACATTTGCCGAGCTTCTCGCCAATGTTCTCTACCAGAAGGTTGATCTCCGCAATAACATTTGTAAAGCCCTCCAAAACCTTGTCGACTCCAACAAGTCGATCCTAGAGACGGAATCCGATGAAGACGGAGAAGATCTTGTTGCTCAGCACCAAATTTCCAAGGAGCAGGCGCAAAAGAACCTCGATCACCTTGCAACTTTCTCTGGAAACATGCTTGCAGTTCTTTTCAATGTTTACAGCAGCACGCACCCTCAATTCCGTGGGTTCATTCTCAAGTGTCTTAATTCGTTTTTGAGCATTACACCACATGGTGAGCTTATGGCGACATTCTCCAAGGTCTCAACCATGCTTGAGTCCTCCCTCGCCGAGTTGACTGCACAGACCCAAGCAGATAAGCAGAAGAATAAGAACGAGCAGTCGGGCATGCCGCCTATGGCACACACTCTCATGGACCTGGTCATCACCATCACCCCGTACCTCCCTCCAGATTCATATCAGACTCTCTTTGCAATTTTCAACGCGACAGTAAACAAGGACGCTGATCCCCAGCTCCAAAAGAAGGCCTACAAAGTCATCCCTCGTCTCGCCGAGACGGAAGTTGGCAGGGCAGCATTGCAGTCACAAAATGAGGCCTTGCAAGCTCTCCTCATCAGTTCGGCAGCTACTGCTACGCCTCCAGCTCGTCGCGACCGTCTTGTTGCTCTTTCAACCATGGTGGAATTCATCCCCCAAGATGACCTACATTTTATCCCCAGCATTCTTTCCGAAGTTGTCATCTCCGCCAAAGAAGTGAACGAGAAAGCACGTACTGCTGCATTCGATATTCTTGTCGCGATGGGAGAGAAGATGAGGGAAGGAGGTGTCGTGGTCAACTGCAAGGTAGCACATATGCCCAACAACGCACCGAACGTTCCCGCCACGCTCGAGGAATATTTCACCATGGTTTCCGCCGGCCTTGCCGGCAGCGCACCGCACATGGTTTCTGCTAGTATCACTGCGCTTACTAGGATCATGTGGCAATTCAAAGATGACGTTGACCGGAATATGCTTTCTGAACTTGTTGCAACCCTGGACCTTTTCCTTACCTCAAAGAACCGAGAGATTGTTCGCAGCGTCCTCGGCTTTATCAAGGTCTGCGTCATTTCCCTGCCAAAGGAGATGATGGAACCTCGCTTCCAGACGTTGATTCCGAACCTTATGGTCTGGAGTCATGAACACAAAGCACACTTTAAAGCCAAGGTAAAGCACATTATCGAGAGACTGGTCCGCCGGTTCGGCTTCGAGATCGTCGACAAGTATACGCCGAACGAAGACAAGAAGCTCATCGCCAACATCCGCAAGACTCGCGAGCGCCGGAAGAGAAAGAAGGATGAAGCCAAGGCTGCCGCCAACGACAATGATAGCGATAACGATGTCGCAGAAAAGCCACACGGGAAGTACCGCTTCGAAAACGGGTTCGACGATGCTCTGTATGGATCCGAATCCGAATCTGAAGCTGAGAACGACACGGAGATGGCTGGTGCAGCACCCAAGAACAGGCGTGGAGCGAAGAAGTCACAAAAGTTTATTGTCGAAGGCGAAGACGATCCATTGGATCTGCTTGACCGAAAGAGTTTGGCGCATATCTCCACCACGCGCCCTCAAAAGGCTGGTGTACTCAAGAAGAAGCAGACAAAGGCGAAGTATAACCAAGACGGCAAGCTCATCTTGGGCGATAGCGATGATGAACGTTCTGCCCCTGCCGCCGCCGCGGTGGATAATGACGATTTAGATATGAGTGGTGCCGGAGTGGATGCGTACGTGGAAGCTGTGAGTGGCAAGAATGCATACACGAGAGGACAGAAAGGAAAGGTCAAGTTCTCAAATAAGCGGGCGAGAGAAGGGGATCAAGAGATGGAGTTGGACGACGATGACGCAGGAGGAAGAGCTGCGTTCGAAGAGAAAAAACCGCGGAAGAGTAGTGGGCGAGGTGGGAGGGACGGTGGGTTCAAGAAGCAGATGGCTGGAAGAAAGCCGTTGGGACAAGTTAGAGAGGGGCGAGCAGGAAAGAGTACTAGAGGATGCCGGTAAATGTGGATTCTTGTATATTGGTTTGCTTGACTGGAGAAAAGTTTATGCGTTGCTTTTTGGATACGAATGAAGGATATGAATTTGGAATTGGTATCATGAGAAGCCAAAACAAACAAAGCCACAGCCATAAGGCCTCTACCAGACTTGAAGTCTATCCATCTTTTAAACCGCCAGTGAGTGAACTTCTTTATGTTAACCCGCCGCAGATATAAATAACCAGCCAATCCATCCACTCCCTGGTTGTATGTACATTTCATCATTCCCCGACAAACCCCGTCGTAACTGAACCCTAGTCAACACGTCAACCACGTAGTTTCCCTCGCGTCACCTCCTCTCAACCACAATCCACACAATGACCTCACACGCCACCGCTCCTCCTCCTCCTGCTGCACCAACCCTCCTCACCACCCACGCGCGCACCCTAAGTACCTACCGCCACGCATTAACACTCGCCCAAGCGCAACTCAAGGTTTTACAAACCACCATCACCTCCCTCCAAACGCAACTCGCCGAGACACGTGCCGACGAAACTTTCTGGAAGCGACGTGTGCAAGAACTCGATCGGCTGACACGGGTTCAAGCACTCGAGCTCACAGCCGCAAAGCGTGGGCGTCGTGAGGCGGAGCAGGAGTGTGCGCGTGTCCGTGTAGAGCTGGAGGATCTTCGGCGGGGAATAAAGCGGGTACGACGGAATGTGATGGGTCCAGTGAGCGTGACTGATCGTGAGATGCAGACGGATGATGACGAGGAGGAGGCGGAGGATGTGGTCAGGGAGTGGGTTCAGCATACCGGCGTGCTGAGGGAGGAATGTAATTGTGGTGCTGCGAGGGCGGTGAGGGGTTTATTTCAGAGGCCGGATGATAAGGGGAAGGGGGTGGAGGGGAGG
>Ga0307512_10000638_pt1 | contig 51785 bp, 58 predicted proteins | sample 14_EM_MG_FD_200267 | JGI IMG/M metagenome (GOLD analysis project Ga0307512, IMG submission 200267) | Populus trichocarpa ectomycorrhiza microbial communities from riparian zone in the Pacific Northwest, United States - 14_EM | ecosystem: Host-associated > Plants > Roots > Unclassified | place...
CGTCTCCGATTTTCGATATCTTTAAATCTCAGCAAGCGCCAGCCGAAAAACCTCGTTTTTGCGCCAAAAATGACGATAATTTCAAAGCAGCTTGCTGAGTTTTAAAGATATCAAAAATCGGAGACCACCACAAGATGCGCCGTCTGCAGCTGCATATTTCATGTACCAAACACTAAATTATCAGATCAATAATGGTGGACTTAATTGAGGGAACCGTTTGGTACAAACCCGGACCGAACCGGCCAGGTCCAGGTTTTCATGGAACCGCTATAATAGAAACGGTCCGAAAATGGAACCGTTGCTAACACTAGTCTTGGCCAATTGACAATACCCTTAGCTTTATCGGGATCCATTCTAAAACCTTCTGCACTATCAATGAAGCTGAGAAAAGGTACTTCTGTTGCATCGAATATACACTTGTTGATTTCAACAGACATAATATTATCCATCAACAACCAGAAAACTTTTGGAACTTGTCGATGATGCTTCCCCAATGATCCTTTTGTAGCCAACAATGTATTATCCAGATAAGCTACCACTACCATTCTGTCATTGTCGTCGATTTCAACTTTAGTATCAAATACTGATTCGATTCCCAACATTGGTTGAACAATTCAATTTATTTCCCTTTGGAAGGTTGCAGAGGCATTGGTGAATCCCAATGGCATGACCATATATTCAAATAGTCCGAACCTTGTTCGAAACCCTGTAAACATTTCGTGACCCAAGGCCATCTGAATTCAGTGAAATCCTGCATTCATATCAATTTTGGTAATTTGAGTAGGTTTATGAATTCTTCTTGAAAGTTCGTCCATAATTGGTAACAGCATTTTATCTTTTTTAGTATGTTTATTAAGATGTCGATAATCAACACACAATCTTAGTCCTTTCACACTTGGTTCTGGCACAAAAAGTATTGGACTTCCAACTGTACCACTAGAAGGTGTTATCTTGCCATCTTTTATCATTTTATCAAGGTATTTGATCAATATCAGTTCTTCTTCCTGGGATAATTGATAAATTGGTCCCATCCTCAATTTATCTTCCAAACATTAGAAGTTCAATTTTATGATCGCATCCTCTATTGTCTGATAATTATTCTGCATGCTCTGGATTGAAGAGTAATAAGTACTTTTGATACTAAGTCAGTACCTTCTGCAATACTGATTGATTGTTCATGACCATTGCTCCGATATTTAACTCATCTGGTTTTCAAGTGACTCTTTAATTGGAAGTTATTGAATATTCGAGATGAATCTTTCCATGACCATAGCACATCACAGAACAATGCGGAAAATGTAAATGGCTGGTCGTTATTCACCGAGCCATATGTTTCTCTAAATACCAAGCAGGTATTAATGCATCATATTCTGCAGAAGTCTTCAGGACTTCAAACAAATGATGCTTTTCGTTGTAAGATCTGAGGTTTCCAAATGATAATCCCAAAGGAACTGTATATAACCCCTCTGCAATTATTTCCCTTCTGTTAGGGGGGTGCTTTCCTTTCAGTAGATATACTTTATGCACGGCCCTAGATACTATATCCTTCCGAAGCGTATATCCAGATAATGTATATTGGTAATTGTTGAAGATGGAATACAGACAGAGGGCAAATAGATATCGTTGTTTCCGATGCGACCAGGAAAATGGCAACCTAATCCAATCTAGGTGTCAGGCAATATTGACAGTACATATACTATACTATATTTTTGTCTCGCCTGAAGATTTGCCAACCTTTTCCTCTCGTTCTGAAGTTGCTTCTTAGTGTTAAGCAAAGGATTGACTCTTCCCTTTCATGTTCGTCTTGAAGAATCCGACTGGTAAGAATTCTGAACTGGTACCTTCTACGAGTGTGACTCCGAATGTTGCCAAATATCTCGAGTTGTTGAAGAAATCTCCCTTTCAATTGCAACTTGGAGTGGTTCTCGTATCTCATTATCATTTGAGACTTCTGAAAGGAACTTCTAGTTATCGATAAAGTATCTTAAGGCTGGATCCAATTGAACTAATGCCGCTATCCACCACATGCACTGAGCTGCAAACAGATACTGGTGTTGTTGGAAAGTGACTATAAGTTTTGCAAAAGTCCACACTAATATATCAGATTCGTTCTCAAAGGTGATACTCATCTGAGATGCGGGGCTGCCTCTACAAAGGTAATAATAATTGATATTAATAATAATAGATATAGGTATCATAAAAACACAATAATATTTTAAGGTCATCTTCGCTGGTAGGTTTTTCTGACTGTTCGCTGCTACAGCTTGTTCTACTCATTGTTGGGTACAATGTGAGATCTTATATAGTCAGACCCTCAGTTGATGGTTGACTTCGGAATCTTGCAATGACACCATGATTGCCTGATAGCTTATCGCCGAAACAACTGAAGTGTCTCATTGATAGTGCCACGCTTCCCTTTGGTTATTGTGTTCATGCATGAGTGGTTTCGATGTGCTTCACCCCCACTATGGGCCATCCTCATGTCATGATATCAAACCCACATAATTGCCAACTCATAACTTCAACTTGGACATCTTGTTTCCCATAATATTCAGTAGTTGGAACATCTGCTGACAGGTATCCTAGACAGTGCTTTATCGCAATATATATTAATAGCTCTTCACTAGTAATTGCCTCGCCTTAATTTGAATATTCGGCAATGCTTCAGAGATGTAATCAGCGACCAACCGTTACCCTGGCAACGTAGATTATGACACGCACTTGACGTTGCAATGTATACTTACCCACCTCAATGAGCAGCTTCCCTTATGGCATCTTGTCTTCAGCCAATGTCGTGAATTCCTCAGATACCGCATGCTAACATCTCGACCATCCATAATCGGGGGAGTGTCACAAGTAGTTGTCACCGCGCTGCGCATGAGCTTGAAGATCCCACTTTCCTGCATGTCGTGTAACATCTGATGCACACATAATTCTGCGTAAGCGAAACTTCACTGTGTGTTGTCCCACTAGATAAGATATAGTAGGTGTGGCCAATGATTATGCGCACTGCTGATGGTTTTTCACATCCCAGTAATGGCGACATAATTGCTTCATCATAAGTGAATCCAATAGTCAGGCCGTACCTATGACTAATTGATCGACATGAGGCCCAAGTGTAATTGTGCTAAAGACCAGTTGACTCACATACCATAACGTCGTTCTTTGGAAGGTAGATGTTGTGCATATGACTACCATAGTTGTTGCTGCATGTACCAGCTGCGATCCTTTTTGTATCATTACCTCTGCTCAGGCAACCTCGGAAGGAACCCCTAACACCTTAGGGTAACATCCGTGGATCTTACTGTCTTTGTTTGTTTTTCCACAGGAATTTTGAATACTTTCGCTGCTGCTGGTGAAATCAAGAATGAAGTACTTCCTTGATCCAACATACATCGTCAGGGAAAGTATGTATTGTTAAAATCTAAAAAGAATTTATATAGTAGTCTCTTGCCGATGTTTGTAGGTGAGACTAATTTCTTCTTCTTCTTTAAGGCTGCTAGATTAAAGACATAATCATTCAATATGTTGGGTTTTTAATTCTGGTGATTCAGAACGTTAGTTGCTTTGTGTTTTGCCATCGCTATATTTTCAACAATAGCGTAACCACAACGGGTCAATAGTAATAGGAGATAATGCTGTTGTTGTTGAATTATATTGTAATCGTATCTCCTTACTGACCAGCAGTTTTGACCTTCCAATCATCCTCAGAGGAGAAAATTGAACAATCCAAGGAAACAGGTCCTCCAAACATAGTTCTGTGTGTTAAAACATTAATTTGCAACCTAAAAGTCTAATGTGGCTTTCTAATCACTATTGGAGTCCCACCAATTCCTTTTCTTAGGTTCATGTTCTTCTTCTTCCTTTTCTCCATCATACTTGGATTCACATTCCTGCTCGAAACATTCGTAATCTTCTGGATGAGATTTATTCCGGGAGTCATGGTGAGTTTCCTCATCTGATTCATTATCGGTAGAATTCTGATCAATATCCGATTCCTGACCATAGGCTCCTACTTCGATCTTCTGATAGTCCTTCGGTTTAGGAGAGGAGGCTGTATGCATATCAACGTTAATTGACTGGTAACAATCGAAAGATGTATGGTTGCCTTCCCGATCTGTTGGCGAAGCCCGCCTCCGGCATTATCCTGCCGATCTCCTTCTATCCAGCTCAGATTTATCAATTCCTTGTGTTTGTTTGGCATAAGTTTTCCCTGATTCATTTTTGAAATTTCATGCCGATTTTTTCTTTAAAAGATTTCCACCTTTGTCCTGGTTTGCTCAAAAATTCAGCTGGCGGAATCTAGGTTGGAACTTTCTGTTAGGGGTTCTCCCTTAATGGATGGATTGATACTAGTCTACTTCGAGATCTACATAACGCCGATCTCACAATGAAGTGGTAAGCTGCCATGCTTATGATCCCTACCAGGTGGTTACATGCCTCATGTCGATTTGATAGCGAGCCTCATTACTAGCAGATTGATTAAAAGATCATAAACTATGGTTGAGCTGATTTGATGATGCAATTACCTTGGCCAGTCACAAGCCTTCAAGGTTGGTAGAGATGCCAGGCATTTCTTACCACACTCACTAAACTATGCTAAGTGGGACTGGACATGGAGATTGCAGGAATGCGATTGATGTGTCAGGCAGACGATAGCTAATATGCAATCACAAGGGACTTCAAGCTATTTCCCCTCAGGGATCGGAACATCTTGGGTACACCCCGGTCGAAGAGCATGGTCTCAGCCTACTCATGGTGTGTCTGATTGATGAAGATGTTGGGCAAATCAATAAGACCCAATAAAGCTCCAACTCCCTGGCTGGGAACAATCAAGTAGGGATAATTGCAATCAGTTCAATAGTACTGGTGCAATATGTCAAATCAAATGTCAACAGAGCAATGGTGGGCTGCCACGTAAGCCTCTGAAAGCAGATAAGCGAAATAGCCCATGTAGTAAAGGTTGTGTCTTAATTTGTTAAGCGATCGGTTTAAAGCCCTCCAAATAACCACATCAGGTGACGAAGAGATTTTGACTATCCAACATATATGAGTTGCAAGATCTCTAAGTTGAAGTTACTGTTTGATTAAATCTTATTCCGGATGATGGCCTACTTCTTATCAGGAGCGTAAAGCTTGAATATAGATCATGCAATTACACGATAACCATCAGGATGCGTGGTTCTCTATCACCAAGCCTCGCTCGTGATAAGAGAGTACACTATATTACAACACATGATATCCTAGCTAAGGTTCAGACAAAAACTTCAGTATTCCAAGAAAAGCTATAAAAGAATGACAAAGATTTGGCTTTGGAAAGGTAGCCCGATAAGCACAAACGATACCTACCTGCGAACACGAAGCTGAAATATTATTGTTGTTTTCAGTTCTTATTATTATTATTATCATTATGCAGTATATTATTACTATCTAATAGGGTGTACGGGGTTCCCCAGCCTTATGGTAAAGCATCAGTTCAATAACGTGCATGACGTCATACTGTGTGCATTATTCTTGTTGTTCCATCGATTCCACAATGAGGATTGGTTATTTGCTGCACATTGTATTTTGTGGCTAGCAAGTAAAAGTCAGTATACTGAGTTATTATCTAATTATCAACGTTATAAGATATTCCCTTCAGCTTATATTATTAATTGCGAGATAACACCTCTGCCAAATCCAGAGTCCAAAGGATCCTCAGTTCCGGAACCCGATATTCCAGAATTGGATCTCAATACTGACTCTGGACATCCTGAGTCAAATCTTGAAATTGGTTCAGATATCGAGGATCATGCATTACAATCAAAATTACTTCCGAAGCATCGGATTACTAAAAGTGCTAATCTAAATACCACTCACCTGGAAAGAGTGTTTATATTTTATAGAGAACCAACCAATTGTCAGTTGATTGATCGATTCACAAATCTATCCAGCCAACAGAAACGACTTACATGAGAGCTCCTTTGAAAAGGGAAATTGAACATTTAGGCAGATTACACTTAGATGTAATATTGCCAATAGCATCTGAACACCAGATTTATCAAGGAGATACAATTAGGGATTTGTGAAAATATGTGTCAATTAAAGATTGCACTTTCAACAGACAAATTATTACTGCTATAATATTGATTAAGCACTGAGATTAACTATATGAATACGTCTTACAATATGAATCAATCACCGAGATAAATTATATGAATAAGTGATACGGTATTGATTTATCTCAGAGATTAATTATACGAATACATCCTACGATACCAATTATTCACCGAGATTAATTATACGAATAAATCTTGCAACATTAATCATTAGAATCCAATATACAAGTATATGTACTGTCAGTATTGTGTTACACTACGCTAAGACTTAGTCACCATATAATTAGAAGCATCTGATATGACTATGTGTATCTGTCATCCCTGCATATACGAGGTATGCAGACTGCCAAATTATTCTGTCTGGAGATATGCATAAAAGAACTACGGCCGTGTGCCTAGTACTTACTTCATAGTACTCACTGATACTTCTCATAAGTATAAGTACTTGAAAAGAAGCACCCTTGTAACACTTTCTGGTTTCCTCATCAGTAGTCTGAACCTCCGATATGGATCTAGTAAGCCCTGAATTCATTCTGGCATCATCTCATCTATCTGCAGTTCTCCCGGCTCGAGTAATAATATCGATCATTTCATGGTCGGTTTAGCAGGAAAGATGTGTATTATGCATTTGCTCCAACATCTTATGAGGTGACCTTTCCAGAATCAATTTTTTCGAAGCCGCTCCGGATACCAAGGCTTTGTCATTATGCATCTTCATTTGCGTAAACATGTCTCAGATGCACCCATCATACTTGACTTTCTGAATACTAGCATATGCTTCATCCTTGGCTTCTCGGTTCTCAAATCGTAATTTCTAGGCAATAGTATATCCTGTTAACGATATAGGATGTGTACCATTCAGCGTGCCATTATTCCACTGAATATGCCAAGCCGCTGCATATTTATCCATCAAGGAACAGATCCAGTTGATGGTTCTTTCATCCTTAGGAAACTTTGCCGGTTGGTCATCGACATATACTTGCATATTGACCCACAAAGTATCAAAATCCCCTCCTGGTTTTCCTTCAAATAGTGTGTTACAGGAGTTCTCAAGCCCAATGATCATTACAACATTGATTTGTTTAAGTACAGCCGCCTATCTAAGAAACTCTTTTGTTGCTCGACTTATCCTAAGACTCAACCTCTTGACCTTCTTCAAGAGCTCTTCTTCCTGTCTGGATCCAACTCCTTATGGTCGCTTCACATCCGAAGATTGAACCTCGCCAGGATACAATCACTCTTCAGAAAACTCTTCGTGGGACAACAACCCAGTGGATGCGTATCGATGTACTGGGTGACCGATAACGATAGAGATGACAAAAAGCCAGACCACCCGAGATATGTGGGTTAATTACTGCTTTTCCAGTTGAACAATGAGATCACCGAAATGTTTGACGTTCTTCTGGTCTGCGTATTGAGATGATGTCAACTTGGGTCCAGGCATATGAAGCTAATTCATGGAGATGAATTAATTGAGGAATAGTTCAAGTTTTATACAGTAGAATTCTTAATAATATTATAACATTGTCTTCTGTGTTCTGAATGTTGACTGTGGATTGCTGCTTGAGCTTGTTCTTCTGATTGTTGGAACAATGTCATCTATTTATAGTTGTCGTCGAGAGTTTGTACGCCCGTACTTTGACACCATGACTTTTGTGCTCATGATAGGGTTATCGCAGTGGCATCTTACAACTTACTATGTGCCCGGTGATAACTTGCCACGCTTCCTGATAGGTCATTGTGTTCATGCATGTGAGATATTAAAGCGTTATACTCCTGATCAGAATCAGGCCATGCACTGCACCATATCGTGTCAGACCATGCGTCAGACAGAACTTGAACTTAGACATCTCGCAATTCGTTCGCTCAGTAGTTGGAACAACATTTCGGAAAACCAAAGTTGCTTTATTGCAAATTGATCACTCACCTCAAAGCGTATTTGCCTCGCATCATACATTGAATCGGCGACCAACCGATACGATGCCAACTTAGAATTTGACGTGTCAGCTTGTATGAAAGTACAATACTGATGTTGCAATGCATACTGACTCAAGCCAATGAGCGGGGTTGCTTCAGGCCTCGTATCTTCAGCCAACGTCATAATTACCTCAGTCAGGTCATGCTTAGGCCGAGGCTATTTTCATAAGCCAGGAAGTACCTTGGCAGTTCCGATTTCCTGAGGTAATGGGCCAAGAGTTCCACCTGCTCCCAGATTGACTATCGACTGTCTCGGCTTCACACAATCTCTCATCTGAACAGGCGTGTGCTGCTAGTATCAGGAATGATGAAAATGGTTGAAGACTATACGCTAGGCAGAAGTCTTCTTCTTTCGATCAGGCAGTATAGATGCATCATCTCAAGTGAATCCACAAACAAAATATAACCGCTTATTCAATTAACATGCGACCCGTATGTCACTCCACTGAGAGTCGTAAGGCTGGCTCAATGAAGAAGTCATGAATAGGTGGTATGCACATCACGTGACTAGACCTAGATTAACTCCGTGATATGTATTCAATTTGACAAGTCTTACAAGTACTATTATCACTGTTAAGGGAAAATCCCTAAAATCAGCACCTTCTCTAGGAGCGGTGACCTCATCTGTGCTCCGTCGTAACAAGTAGAAATGCAAAAGATACCACTGAATGAAACAAAAAATAAAAATAACAAAATCCACACTCATTGCTTAAAATCAATCAAAAATCAAAAAATTATTTCAGCTTTTTCCTTTTTTCAAAACGTCTATCCTTTTGTATCCCTGGATTATCTCTATACTTATCCTGTAAGAATTCACTCGAAAATTCCATCAAATTATCGAATTTTTCCCAAGTATTCTCTCCATGGGATTAACCTTCCCACTTAACTAAAAACACATGTTGATTAGGGTTATTGTCCGAAGGTCCACTTGGAATAATCTTTTCCATCTTCCATCCGGCATCATTGGCTTCGATTTGAACAACCTTTTCTTCTACGTTCTGTCCTTGATACCTTTCCAACAAACAATTATTGAATGTTGGACATATTCGCCATGACTCCGGTAACTTCAATTCACAATATCTGGTATTCTTCCCGAACATCAATGTTTCAAATGGTTCATACATTTTATCTTCCAGTTTCTTGCATCAATGTTTGGATCTTATGTTCTTTCCATTCAACATAAACAATTCTCCTACTGTAAACGGCTCGATTGATTCATGTTTCTTATCATATTATTGTTTCGTGCCTTTTATCCACTGTTCCAGTTGTCCTCGTAACTCATTATGAACCGTCATCATATAATGTACTCAAAATTCAGATGCTAGATTTTAGGACTGTATTTCTGTAGGCCAGTTTGTTCAGGGTTCGAATCCATTAATGGCGCAAAAGGGGGATATTTTGGTTGCCGAATGTTTCGAATTGTTGTACGGGTATTCAGCCATAGCTGGCATAGATGCCGAATCATTTTGCTTGTAGTTGCAATATGTTCCAAGATACGATTCAATTACTTGATTTGTCATTTCTGTCTGTCTGTCCGTCTGTGGATGAAAAGACGTACTCATGCTTCTCTTCATTCCTAGGAAGTTGTACCGATCCATGAAATATTGCCCTGTAAATGTTCAATCTGTGTCGCTTACAACATCTTCCAGAAAACCGTGATATTTCCAGACATCTACCAAACAGGCTCTCGCTCCCTTTGGTCAATCCTTTTTCCCAACAGGTATAAATTGAGCCATTTTCATACATCAATCAACCACTACTTCAATCATTGTCGCTTTTTCCGACTCCAGTAAATCAGTAACATAACCCATGCTTATGTGTGTCCACAGTTCACTAGCCAATTCTACTGGATGTAACAACCCATGCTTTGCATGCCTAGGACTTTTCGTTTGCTGGCAATTGTCGCATTTGTTACAATATTTCCTAATGTCTGCCTCCATATTTGGCCCATAAAAATTCTTTGTGGTGTGTTCTATAGTTCTGTCTCTCCCGAAATGACCAGCTACTTTAAAATCATGTTCCGACTGAATTATACTGCTTCTCAATCCCTTTGGTGGATATACTCTGTTCTTCCAGCATAATATTCCATCTTGGATTGAATATTCTTTGTCGGATATCTTTCCAGTTGAAACTTGCTTGTATGCATTCCCATAATCGTCGTCCAGCATAGCTTTTTCCACTGTCATTTCCTTAGCCTCTGGTAGTAGCAACTCTACTTCCATTGCTCCAATATTAATGATGTCGCAATCTTCATCATCACTATCTGTGACTTGTATTTCCAGCCATTGTTTTTTTTTCAACAGTGTTACATCTCCTCTTGCTGTTGTACGCCCTGCTTTAGAGATACACTCCGGGCATCTTGATAACATATTAGCCTTGGCATTTGATGAGCTGTTTCTGTACTACAGATCAAAGCTAAAAGTGGCTAATTCCTCCGCCCATCTTGCTTGTCTTCTGTTGAGTTTAATGGTCATCTTGAAGTGAGTCAGATATTCATGATCTGAATATTCATTCGTTCTGTCTACAGTTCCCTATGAAAGATACTTTCATTTTTTTAGAGCAAATACCACTGCTAACATCTCTTTATTGTATATGTCGTAGTTAAGCTCTGCTGGCGACAATTTCCTTTCCATAAAGCCGATGTGATGAATCTTTCCATCCTCAGACATTGGCATTGACACTGCTCCGATGTCATATTCCGAGGCATCAGTTTCCAACAGCGTCGGTCGATTCCTGTCAAATTGTCATAATATCGGAGTTTTAGCTGTGGTCAAAAGGATCGTAATTTTCAACGAGGCCGCCTCCTGAGCTTCTCCCCAATGAAAATCTCTTTTATCTCCTCTTAACAAATCCGATATTGGGGCTACTATTGCTGAATAGGATTGTATAAAACTTCTATAACAGTTCCACAATCGCAAAATTTGTTGAACTTCTTTTTGGCAAGTAGGTCTTGGCCAATTAACAATCGCTCTTGACTATTCGGGATCCATTTTCAATCCTTGTCCGCTAACGATCAATCCCAAAAAAGGTACCTCTTTAGCATCAAATATGCATTTTTCAATTTCAATGCACATATTATTATCCATAAGTAGTTGAAAAACTTTGGATACTTGTTTTTGATGTTTTCCAATTGATCCTTTTGTCGCTATCAATATATCGTCAATATAGGCGACATCCACCAATCCTTCACATTTATCAATATCAATTTTGGTGTTAATAACCAATTCAATTCCCAAGAACGGTCATATCATTCGGTTTATTTCTCCTGGCAGTGTAGCCGGTGCATTGGTCAATCGAAATGGCATTAACATATATTCATACAGTCCGAATTTTGTTCTGAAAGCTGTAAAATTTTCATGTCCCAAAGCCATTGGCATCAGATGAAAACCAGCTTGCATATCAACCTTAGTAATATAATCTGCTCCAGACAACCATTGTTTGAGCTTTTCCATTATCGGTAATGGCATTTTATCCTTTTTTGTATGATCATTCAGATGGCGATGATCCACGCTCAATCTTAATCCTTTTCCATCAGGTTTAGGTACAGCCGGAATCGTACTTCCGACCGAACTACTTGACCGTCAGATCTTTCTTTCCTTGATCATTATAAAGAGATGCTGAATTAGAAATTTCTCTTCTTCCTGGGATGATTCATATATTCGTCCCATATGAGGCTTATCTTTGGAAGTTGTGACCTCGATTCGATGATTGCATCCTCTAATATCTGTTAATTGTTCCGCTAGTTCTGGATCAAAACTAAATAAATACCTACGATAATGAACCTGTAATGTATTTTTCATCGAGGGAATATTGCGAATTAATGACCCAATATTAATTGCATCAGATTTCAATGACACTTTATTTTCATATGTAATTGAATAGTCGGGGTGAATGTAAGGACGCATACGCCAGCGCCCGGCGGTATAGGAATATGGTTTCACACGTGGACTCGAGAGACTATATATGTAGACGTGTAGATGTTGAGGTAAGATTATTGCTAGAGATCTAAGGCTCGTGGCGAGCCGACTATATGGAATGGCCGTTACCCGGCCCTAGACACGTCACATGCAGTCGTGCCGTTACATTATACCTCTCTTTCAGCGCAGACCTCCTGGGCTGCGAAAGCCAGTATAGGAGAAAAGAAGGAAAGGGAAACAAATAATGAAACAATCATCCTACTTACGCAATCGTACGAACCCATAAGTCCCAAAACCGATCGGTACAGCTCCATGGCAACCTTTCGGCGGATCTGGCACACGGGGAAAATCCACCTCCACTTGTGACCCCAAAGGTGGTAAAAACCCATGCCGACCCCATTTGTACCAGGCCGGGATCCAAAGAAGAGAAGAAGAGAAGGGACAAACAAGAAAACATCCAAAAGTGATCCAGTAATCCATAGCTCCACTTCCGAACGCGTACTCCACCGAGCATCCATACCCGTAGTTTGCATATCTCACCATAGGTCATTGTCGGAATCATCAGGGTGGTAGAGCATCTGCTCAGGATTTGGCATCGATGGGAGATTCCACTGCCGGCATCGGCCGTAGCCATCAATCGTATATGTCAATCCCATTTTATTCGTCGATATCTGACACATACGCTTCTCTAAACTGGTTATACCTACCAAGTTCAAGCGCGCTAGCGCTGTGCTTCCGCAAGTTCTATGGAGTATATCTTGCAGCCGGAAGTCATCGGTAACCGGCATTGACTTGTCGTTCGAAGCCCGCATCGGTGACTATCCAGTCGACTTCATGGATGCGCTCTCGATAGGCGGCTTCAGTAGAATCCTGGTCGACTTTGTAGACTTGCCGGTCAACTTCTCGGTATACTACTCAGTCGACTTCTGGGTGTGTGTCTCGGTAGACTGCCTGCCGGTACGCTTTCCACTTGTCGGTAGGACTTTATTGCATAGACACGGCTATCACCCCCCTTTTGAAAGTTCGATGCTCCGCCGACGACTTATATATATATCGATTGTAGATTGCCATCGTGGCTCTGTAGATGTATGAACTTCGGTAGACTTTTCGTGATTCGGGATTTTAATCGAAATCTCTGTGATTCGACACGTAATTCGGTTCGGCTTTCGCTTCATCTGCAGACTATCATTATTCGGCTTCAGTGCGTTATTATTCGATTCCTCTGTGGCCATCGCGGTAGGCAGCTTCGGTAGTTTATCCATTGGCTTCTCGGTAGTCATTTGGTAGACCTCTGGTGAGGTGGTTCGGCATTCCGTTCAGCATGCAGTTTGACGATAGTTTCTTGATTCTTCGGTACACCACTCGGTAAACATCTCCATCAGTGGCTGTGTCCGGTTGGGCTCCCGGTGATTCTCTCGTTCAATCTCCAGGTGAGGTACTTCGGCAGTGACATCCGTCGCTGTGAGATCTCGGTGATCATCTCTTGGTAGATATCTCGACTGTCTTGTGATGCCGTTTAGTACGCTCGGTTGTCATTTTCCGTCTTCTTTGGGACCAATTCGGTAGCCATATCGCAGTCGTTCGGTATCTCGTTCGAAACTGCTTCCGCTCATTGCTCATCATCAGCATCGCTGTCGCCATCGCCCTCGGCCGTTGCATCGGTACATCTAACTTGTAAGCATCCCGGTAACCAGTCATACTCACTATACTTTCAAGTGCGCTAGCACTCGAGCTCTCCCAATTCCTCTTGAAAAACTCCGCTGGCCCAGCCCATCTGTGATCATTGTTGCAGCTTTGGAAGCTGCTTCGGTAGCCATATTTGGAGTATATCCTCCCTTCGTCGGTCAGGGCCCCTGAGACGACTTTCCAATTCTTATGCGAGTCCGTTGCACCCTCCGCTCTACCGTTCTCTGTCATGTCAGGTTTACCAACCATTGGGATATCGACGATTTTCTTGTTCACGTCAGTAGCCAGTATGTCAGTAGGCAGGGCTGTCTTGATAGCCGGTAGGATATCATCATAAGGTTCAACGGCTGCTAAAGTTGATTAAAGTCGTGCGGTAGGTCTCTCATATCTGATCTCGTAATCAGGTTGTCTAGAGGGTCCATCTGCTGGGTTCCTGTTTCCTGCCAGGAGATTCATGACAAAGTCGTATGAAGAAAGAATCTCCGTTGATGATTGTGCCATTCGATCACTCAGGGACCATAGTATCTCAGGCCCGTCTGCAAGTTGTGCTATCTCTCAAATACAGATCGACGACTGCTTCTGCTCTATCATCTGCATTAGCTAAGGAATCAACAGAGAATGGAGGTGATGAAGGGTAAAATCCAGGAGGCCTTGTGATTAGCAGTTCGCCCACGAATGGACCAAGCCCCGCCATCCAGTCACTCCCTTCGTGCCTCTGCAAGCCAGTAGTAGTCATTCAAGGTTCCCATGTGGACGCTCTTCAGCCACAATGACTTCCGCTGCACTTTGCTCGCTCATCCACCCTACGAGGGTTACCACTTCTGCCGGTCAATCCACCGCTTCAATGGGTCCACTCTACCGCAGCTCTGGCAATCCTAATCGCAAGCTCCACACGTTGTGGCTAATGCCCGCTCCAGGACGATGCCTGTCAGTTGACGACTGGACGATCATGAATTATCTCCTCACAGGGTCTAGAGGATCAGCAGTCAATTGCCGTCAAACCGGCGCGGATTATTATCACCAACTAGTTCCGAAAATGAACCATAAGAGCTCAAAATATTGATTGCATGCATCTACTTCACCCATGCACAGGTGGTCTATAAACATTGCCTCACCTCATAGTAGGTGTTATAAATAGCCTCGAGATCAAGAAGTCTCGGTATTTGTGAGCCCCCAATGCTATTCATTGGGACAACCGGTTGCCATCTCTCTCTCGAGAAAAGCTGGCAGTCAACGTAGTACCGCAGGATCAATTGGGAATTCGCGCGCTTTCCTGGTCGCTTAATAGTTGTTCCCAACTGGTGGGAGTTCCGAATCGCTGCTAGGTGTCGCGTCCAGGGCATCCGAGTTTGTAGCATCGTAGGTATTGGTGACTGAATTCGCAGAAATGGTATTCGCTTGACCGGAATCGACTTCGGTGGAGTCAATTTAAAGGAATGCATCTTGCTCTATGTAGCATGCGTGGTCATTGCGGTAGGTATTCGCCGAAATCGTAGGTGGACATCTAGTATCCGATCACAATATCCTCATTATCATCGTCAGTGAGCTTCGCCGGATGGCATCTCCTCTGGGTGAACTTTCATTGGGTTGTTGATCTCTGTAGCAGAATTTCGTTCGCAGAAAGGATCGCTTTGGTGGGAGCTCTCCGGTCGTGAGAGGTAGACTTCTCATTGGGTTCTCATCAGTCGTAGGCGTTCAGGGGTAATATAGTCGTTCTTGTCAATCGCGATCGTTCCATCACTTGGTGCTGCTTAATTGACTGCAGTCGATTGTAATTTCGCTCGTTGCAATAGACCGTATGCAATTTCCTCTTGTTGGACGTGTGTAGGAGTTGTAACTAAACTTATAGCAATTGTCGACATTGTTGGCTGGTAATGCGTCTCGCTGCCGAGTGCATCTTCCAAATCGTCTTTGCTCTTGACCATTCACCTGATTGAAGGATGAATGTCTTCAGATTCGTCGCTCATATAATCGGTAAGTATCTGGACTCGTCTCACATTGCATTTTCACATTGTTTATTTCGTATTCTTACTCATCGAAATAGGGGTTAACTCGCAAATCCCGTGAGCGAAGCATATCCGTTGACTGAAAAAGCGATAATAGTGTAAGGACGCATACGCCAGCGCCCGGCGGTATAGGAATATGGTTTCACACGTGGACTCGAGTGACTATATATGTAGACATGTTGATCTTGAGGTAAGATTATCGCTAGAGATCTAAGGCTCGTAGCAAGCTGACCATATGGAATGGCCGTTACCCGGCCCTGGACACGACACGTGCAGTCGTGCCGTTACAGTGAATTTTGCCTTGTCCAAACCAAATCTGGGCACAGCTAGGAAAATGCAAATGACTGGTTGTAACACCCTTTGCCATATGCTTTTCCAAATACCATGCTGCAAACATAGCATCATAATCCGATGATGTCTTCATGACATTGAACGCATGATCATCCTCATAGTAAGAACTATGATTTCCGAAGGATAAGTTTAAACAAATTGTAAATGATCGTTCGGCAATGGTTTCTCATCCAGTATCGTCTGCAGATTTGACTTTCATCAATCTTTTAAACACCGGTATTTTGATAGCTTTAGCTGCTTCCAGGGATATACCAAAAGAAGTACTTCCCAAATCAAGCATACACCTGCGTGGAAAATATTCATTAATGAAATCTAGAAAAAAAACCTATACATAGGTCTTGCATCAGCAACAACCCTAGTCTCCATCTGAAACGCCCGGGTGTTCCAGACGTCTCTGACGGCTCTGGCGGAACCTCGTACCCTCTGGCGGAGAATGAGACGCCACCCGTCGCCCAAGCGACGGGTCGCATTTCATACATCCCTTGCGGCGGCTATTATACCTTCCCACTTATCCTTGCGACGTGTCGCATTGTATATTACGCTAGCCGCTCCGGCGTCAGGCTTTCTGTACGTTGCATCCAGAATGTGGCGACGTACACGCACCATCAGAACGACACATATGTTACACTCTTCGCAGGGGTTGCAGTTATGCAGTAGCAATTTACACAATGCCTGGCGATGTTTATGCCTTTCTTCGGCCGATAGCCACATGCCGCACTCTCATTTAATTTTAGCTTTGAGATTTTGTCACTTATTGCAATACAGTCTTCGCTTCGGATACATCACTTGCCATTGCATTTGCTTCGCCATTATCATATTTTACATGTCTGAAATATACTGTCCAATCTTCACACTCTCTAGTACTATGCCCTCAGTCCTCCACATGCTGCGTTGATTCATCATCGGCTTGCGATGCTTCCTCTTCCTCATCTGCGTCTGCATCATCGCCATCGTCGCCCTCATACCCGTCGACATTACTGGTTCCCAGATTAATCCTCTGGAGTTCAGTCGTGGCCCATCGTCGCCGGCTGGCGGTGGGAATGGCATGGCTTTCGTCACCTTCATCTTCGAAATCCCCGCAGCCACCTGGCATCCCGAAATGCAGTTCGTCATCCGTGCATTCGTTGTCTATCGGGATGTTTGCGTCAGTGCTTCCGATCTCGGGTTCCTCAATCGCCACTTCAGAGGTCAAATAGTCCGGAAGAATAGCATTGTCAAAACGCGCTGCTTCCATGCTGATTACCACAGCAGGTGTTGGGTTCTCCGCCTGTTGGATCTGACGCTTGACTGTGGCAAGGGTGTTGTTATACACCCTCTGCTGGTAGCTCTCCGGTAGTGTGTTCCAGGTATTCATCAACAATGTAAACGTGTCTGCAACGCCTGGCGAGGTTAACAACTTGCGACCCGTTACAGCGCAGCAGGATGCGATCTTACCACCATCATTCTTGCAGTTGAAGTAGTTCGAGTGATCAGGTCTGTCCGCTTTCAGCTTTGACTTGGAATCTTTCGGATGAACACCTTTGTTCTTTTGCCACTCGAGGAGAGCATGGCGCAACACAGTGCAGGTAGACATGATCAGTGGCGAGGGTATATGACCGTCCTTGTCGTCAATCATGGAATTATAAGATCCATCAGCATACTTACCGCGGTTATTCGCCCAATGATAAAATTTGATGTAGATAAACCGGGGGATTGCTTCTGCCAGGAAGTATAGTGGACGCTAGCCATTCGTTAGCAGCTTTCGACTCTCTCTGCATTGGACTTGGACCGCGTACACCACCTTCCACACGCTCTGCAATTGGAAAAAGATACTTATTGGCTGCCAGAAGAGAATGAATGAATTCCAAACGCTCTGCGGCGGATTCAAACCGGTGGATATCATAAAGCTCTGCTATATGTTCCCTTGCTGATTGAATAAAATGGGATTTAACCTTATCGACTTGTGCTCGAACCTGGTACCGGTTTGAGCGTGTAATATCCAACGTGGGCCATTGATTCAGCATACCTCTTTCAAGATCTCCTTTGTGCGTGCCTTGAATGCTATGGACCAAATGTTCTTTGGCTGCATAGCGGTGTTCCAGTACGTCTCTACTATCTGCCAGTGTGGGCCTTGAGCTAATGCTTTCGAAACGCATCGCGTTGCACAACTGACTGTCTCCAAGTCAGTTGCACTCATATACGGCCGTCTGTTCCACATGTAGAGCTCCACCAGTCTGCCCATTGCAAACACAGGACGTGCCATGTCTGAGTGACCAATTTCATGGATGCTGCGATGGCCGGAGACCATTGATGGAGGTGTAGGCACCGCCTGCAGTTGCAATTGCCACTGCCTCTGTCTCTGATTCTTTTCTGTAGCTCGCGTTCGGAGTGGATTTGTAATGATCGTGCAGGCTTCTGAATCAGGGATTGGGGTACGCAGGTTTTCAAGACCTCGGAGAGGAGTGGGAGTGATAACAATGCCGGATGCGGGGCTGGATACAACGTGACGCGTTGAGGTTCCTCCGGGTGCTGGTGTGCTAGGACTGCTTGTACCCGGCGTGGCGGTTGGAGTATTCATTGACTGTCAGTGTGTAGCGGACGGGGTAGAAGTCAGGCATTGCTTGATATCTGCAACACGAGAATTGTTCAGCGAAGATGAGGGGGTGGAGTTCTGACCTTGGATTGTAGAGGGTACGGAAATCCCTCCTTGTGAGGAATCCCTCTCGCCAACCGGTACGGAAACGCGTCTCTTAGCAGGCGGAAGTTGAGAATTCCCCAAAGGCCCACGCTTTTTTTGATTCTGACGATTAGCAAGACTTCGAACATTTTGTATGACTGGCGTCCTGTCAGGGTGAGGGCTTTAGGAATGCATAGTCCAATGCAGATGTTCGACGTTGAGAAAGTAGGAACAATTGCCTGTGCATGCATATGCAACGGCAGGCGAGGTAGACTCCTATTTGGGCAACCATGGAGGGATTCGACAAAGAAGGGAGGCGCAGTGTGGACCGCGCTGGACTCTAAACCCTGACAATACTCGGTGACGAGATCCCTTGAAAAGCATTCAATTATGGGGTTAACTGCGATCAGATTAAACTCAGATTAAAGTCAGATTGAACTGAGCATTGATATTCACTGTTACAGCAACATCTGAAGGTCTATTTGCATCGCTTGAAGGGTGTTTATGCCATCTTGGCACGATTATCATCGTATTGCACTCATTCTTGGCACAATATATTGAACCATCGATTGTGTATATCTTCAGCTTCCCGGTGGAAATCTCCTTTTGGCAGAGCTACAAACATCGCAAAGCAAACAATGACGTATTCTCTATCCTATGACATCAGTTGTGTGTGCTTTTTCCAGTGCTAGGTGTTGGTAGCCGTGTTGGATGGTTGCACAGTTGGGACAACTTGAGAACTACTCAGTTTGTTCCGAGATGCACAAGGTCTGAGCGGTAAACCTGATGTAAGATGCAAAAGCAACGCCCGGCGTGGTAAACTGTCCTCTCCGCGAGTACTAAATCTCGTCTCGAGGCTTGTCGTTCATGGGATGCCTGGTAGTTCTGCAAGATGAAGGCTGGGCCGTTTTGTGTTCGTTAACCAACAAAACTCACAAGTTGAACCTTGAAACAAGAAATTGCCGGAACTCAAGTATATATATCCCTTCTTCCCGCCTACACCTCCTTTCTCTTTTCCTCCCATATTATACACACCGACAGAATCCTGATCTCGACATCACGTGACTTGCACAAAACAACACTTCTCGTTCCAAAACACACCCGATAACCTACTCAACTTGATACTTTCCCTCTGGGCTTCCTTCTGCTACAACTGTATCATAATGCTAACGTTTCGGATGTAGATTCATTCTCAACTCACAGCGATGGCACCAAAGGGCAGGAGCAAAAGAAAGGGGAAGGGTAGGGCAAAGATGCCGACATCGGTTAAAAATCGACGCCTGTCGTTGGATCGGGACCGGACGAAGTGATTCATCTCGGAACACATCTGTGGACTCATACGGATATACCATGTTTGCGGCGTCAAGGATGGGAGGGCATGGGACCTCTTCTATGATATAATCATTCTTGATCCAGTCACGACTTGCCACTTTTCACAATTCCAGCTGATGTGGCCGCACCGCAGGAGCAGGAGTTCGCCTTTTGGGGAGTGGTGGGCTGCCTTCCACTCATATATGGGGCAAATGTTTGACAAAACCCGCGACCAAATGAACAATTGGAGGTGGGACAACCCCCGTGCCTTAGGGGATCAAGTCGATCGCTCCAATCAGCAGACAACCAGCTCGGGGAAGGTTAAACACACCGGTGAGCGTTCCTCTTGGTACGGTAGCGATGATCTCAGGGCAAAGATTGAGCCGCCAAGCTGCCGGTAGTACAAACCAGGCGACTTCCTGGCCGTTAGACCACTGATGTGGGATGAGATCATCCACGAGGATGATGATGATGACAACTGGGCGGATCCCGGTGCGCCGAGCCATGGAAGGAGCCGTCCTGGCGATGGCAATAACAATGATGACGGTGAGAGTGAGGAGGACACGCAGGGCGGTGAGACAGGGACCAGGAAAGGGAAGGGAACAAAGGATGGGAAGGGGAAAGGGAAGGCGACTGAGGACGGGAAGGGGAGAGGGAAGGGGAAGGGGAAGGGAAAGGTATTGTCAAACACACCCCAGGAGGAGATGATATCTCTCATGCCGTTGCTTTGCAGTTGCAGAAGGAAATGTCAGAGGCAGACTTGGACATGGAGGGTTAACTAGAGCGTGGATATTTAGAGCCGGAAGCATCGCCCGCCATGTCAATATCCTCAGAAGATGATACCGACTCTACCGAGTCGGACGGCGAATATGACTCAGCACTTGATGTGGATATCTGCATGGAGGATGATGTGGACGCACCGGACGGCGTTGACATCGACGGCGATGAGGATATGGAAAGGGACTGTGAAGATGAGAAAGATGAAGAGCAGGATGATGAGAAGGAGGAGGAGGTTGTGGATGAGGATGAGGAGGAGGATGAGGATAATGGCAAAGAACCTCGGACGATTGACCAGGGAAAGATGGTAAATACATCGGCTGACGATGCTGATACCATGGTAGATGATGAGCCAACCGTGCTACCTGAGCAAGGCCAGGAGATGCGCGAGCATACCCCGTGGCCACAACCTCCGGCGCCTGCCCCACAGCCACACACCCCGGAGCCTCCCCCACGACCACGAACTGCGGAGACTCATACCCTCAGTGGGTTGGAGTCTATGGGGCTTGTGACGCCCCAAAAACCTCGCCCAGCGGCGCCAACTCTGCGAGAAGCTGAGGCAGCCGGAAACCCCGCGGATGTCGATGTGGAGCAGCAGCTACTCGGCCAATTGGCAGGTGGCGACGGTCTCCCTGATGGCCCTCTCCCGGATGTCCGTCTCCCGGATGTCCCTCTCCCAGATATCCCTCTCCCCGATGTCCCTCTCCCCGATGTCCCTCTCCCTGATGTCCCTCTCCCTGAGGCGCGCCCGGATGGCTCGGTCGGCGAGGAGTGAACCAGTCCACGCGTTGCAGAAGAGGCGTGCGTTTGGGTTAGAGTCGGGTTCTTGTCTTGTGAGTTTCCTTTGCTGTAATCTATTCATCTCAGGCACTGATTATGGCACGCATGGAGGTGTTTTGTTCGTTTAGGTTAGGGTTACGGGCTTGTTCGTTTCCTTTGTTCTAATCTATTTATCTCAGGCATTGATTATTACACGCATCGTGAGGTTTTTGCTTTGCTCAGGGTGAATTTTTTATGTATTCATAGTATTATGGGACATCGTGCATGCAGTATTTTTGCAACTCCTGGCGTGATGGTGTTAAGGCTCAATAAATCTCTCAAGTATCGTGAGCTTATACCCACACCAGACTGCTCAGGCCCAGCACCAACTTACGTCCCTTTCTACAGCAATCTCTCCACTCCTCCCCCGTCGTCGACAATGCCAGAGAAGACCCCATTCCGTTGCCCCGAATTTTCATGCTGAAAGAAGTTCACCTCAGACATCTGGCGACTCAAACATATCACATTACTCCATCCTCAACTCCTTCAAGTTGCAAAGGATCTGACTATTCGCAGTGCACCCCGACGTGTTGAACCCACTCAGCGTCGTGAATTCAACGCTAACAATGATTCAGTCGAAGACTTGGATGCGTTTCCCTACCTCGAACAGGTTGAAAACATCGCACACTCGGAGTCTCAACCACCGCCACCTCTTCTGCCGCGGACGGAAACATACCCGGTGCGGGTGCTCCGCTGAGCGATTACATTACTGAGCCCTGGGAACACGACGCTCAGGGTTTCCTTGAGACGAACCTCCTGAACAATCCCTACTACCCGTTTGCGACGCGTGAAGAGTACAAATATATCCAGTGTTGGCTCAAGAAGAAGGGCATGAAGACGTACTATGACAAAGTGCTGAAGGAAGAAAACGCCGCTCTGCGTTTCCCAAGCTTCAAAAACGGGGATGGCGTACAGAAGCTTGTGGCTACCATGCCAGATGATCTGGCTCTTGGGGAGTGGGAACTACACACTCTCAAGGATATGAGATGGAATGACAATCACCAACGCCCTATCAAATACTGGAGTCGAGACATCATCAAAAGCATGAGATGGTTGAAGGGGCAGCCAGCGTACGCCGAGCATCTTATTTACGCCCCTAAATGTTACTTTAACAGCGATACGCCACCGAAACGCCTCTATACCAAAATGCACACTGCGCGCAGGTCTTGGGAGGCACAGGGAAGGAGAGATACTCCAGGATAATAACGTGCTAATCGACATTTAGGCAACGCTCAGAGTGGGGGATACAGTTGTTCCCTTGATCTTCATGTCCGACGGAACACATCTCTCAATTTTTGCTGGCGACAAGAAAGAGTGGCCTGTATATATGACAATTGGCAATCTAGCTTCGAAGATCCGTGAGATGCCCTCAACGCACAGCATTGTGATGGTTGCTCTCCTGGCGATTCCAATCAACAACCGCAATATTCCTCAGAAGCGGCTGGATGAGCAGCAGCGAACAAACCGAGAGGTGCTGAATGATGTACTCCGGCGGTTACTCCAGCCTCTCACTTATAAGGACAATCCCAGCACGGAGAGCAGGTATTACAACGTTCTCTGTGCAGATGGCGACTTCAGGTGTTGCAAACCGGTTTTAGCAGCATGGCTTGCAGATTGCCCTGAGTATAACAACCTACATCATCTCGAGCGGCATGTCTGTTGTAGGTGCAAGTGTCCAAAGAACGAACTTGGAGATTATGTCCCTCCTGACAGGCAACACGCCCGGTGGGATCACAACCTATATGGACCGCTCAGCGATGCCAACACCAACGCAGCCAATGCCGAACTCTCGTCACGCCATGTTCACCGAGGATTCAACATGTTTTGACATATTCCCTGTATCGTGAGCGACCTCCCTCAGCCCGACCTCCCCCATACAATGCAGATCGGCATTCTTGACCACCTCCAGAAGTGGATTTTCCACTTCATGAAGACGCATGAACGGCTCAACAAGTACAATTCAATCTGGTTATCCGTGCCTGCTTACCACAACCTCACACCAAAAACTATGTCATATGAAGAAGATTCTCAATGGAATGGAAAGGAGATGAAGGAAATGAGCCGGTACCTGCTTGGAGTTATAACCCAGTCTCTACGAGGTGAAAGTCCCACTCAGCATCCCATATTCAATCACGCAATTGAATGCACACGGGCATTGTAAGAATTCTATATGTATGCTCGATATCAATCTCACGATGATGCAACATTGAGCTACATGGGGAACGCCTTGCGTCGTTTTCACACCTTCAAAGATGTTTTCTTACTCGGGCGAGCCGGCAAAAAGGCGTAGGCCAAACCCAATGCCCTGAAAACGGAAATCGTGAAGAAGCAAAAGGTAGACAAGGAAACAAATGCTGAAACTTGGACGCCGTCTAAGAAGCGGCGCGAAATGAATGCCTGGCGGGATTTTATCAGCCACGAGATAGATTTTTCCAAGGAGTTAGATGCCGACTTCAACTTTCAAAAGATCCACCTGATGTCTCATTGGGTCGAACAGATTCGTCGATACGGAGCCTTGCAACAGTATTTCGCCGAGAGACATGAACAAGTACATAAAACGAACCTCAAGGACGGTTGGAACTCCTCCAATCACAATCTCAACTACCTGCCACAGGTAATCACCTTTCAGCGTCGCTTCCTCTGCTTCGAAGTCAGAGAGCTCAATCTCCAAGCTCTTGCTCAGCGTCGGGAGAACAGCGCTGCCGCATGCAAAGTCCTCCCTTCCAGTGCTGATCTGGCAGCCCCCCTGAGCCCCCAGTCATATGCGAAGCCCGAATTCATGGGACCCCAAAACCGCCGTGATGGAAAGCATCCTGACGCTATAATCAAAGATTTCAGAGGATTACTCGACAATACGCAAGACGCAACTCACTGCGTGGCAATATACAGCGGCACAAGGGAGTTTATCAAGCATAAGAGTCGTAACAAGACGTATATATCAGATGAACAACTGCACGCAATGGAGCTCTGTATTTCCCATGGTATTAAGGTTCAAGTTGAGGGTTTAGATGGTGAACGCGTATCTCTGATATGTCGATGCACAGGAAGCCAGAGCTGGTGCGGAGGGGATCGACGGAACGACTGGGTGTGGGTAAAGCAACGCCCGGGGTGGTCTTATGGCGCGCTGAATGGGCGTCTCCCGTGGCAACTGCAACGACTATTCAAATTCAAACATCAAAACAAGGATGGAGCTTTCGTTGAGTACTGGTTAGCCCTGGCGCTCACCACGATACCTGAAAACTCAGGTAACTTGGATCTGGCCTCGAAATTTGTACCAGTGAGAAAAGGACCGGCAGCCGTTGCTTTGCAAGTTTTCATCTTGGAATATATTGTCGGCTGCGCGCACGTAATTCCAGAGATAGCTACTAGTAGTATGACAGGAGACGGACGGAATGAGCGATGGATTGTCAATAGCCACATAGATCTGGGGACTAGGAATGATGTGTATAATGAGTAAAGAGAGAATTGCATTTTGGGCGCAGGTAGAAGGAACGGGAGGAGAGATATTCGCAGCGTCGCCTATCGCTTTGCAATCTTGATGCAAGCGCGTACCCAATGAACCCATTCCGACGTATTGTCACAGTTGCCCACAACGCGAGAGAGATCGTTTACAATAGGAGACCGACACAACGCGAACAGACAGTGAAACAGCGATCGGAGGGTGATATACAACGCGATGCGTTGTATTGACACCGGGCGCGGAGTGATCCACCACCGGGGTGTCTCTGACGCCTCTGATGGAGCGCATCCACTCTGACGGAGCCATTCCGCCCGAATGTAATTTTTCTTTGCTGATGAAGGTACTCCTGTACCATTCATCAGAGATCCCGGTTGCATTGAAGGCCGGCAGGAATGCCCTCCTAGGGTCTGATACTCTCCTGAAATTGACGCGTCTAAGTTTACACTCCACATCCTCTCAGACACTCCTGGGGTCTTCCTGAGACTAAAATACATTTTGCTGATGTCGTATCCAAGCTTGCTATCGATGCAACAATTCACGGTTGGTTTAAGCCATATACCTAGAATTGAATCAGATGCACCTGAAGATCTCGACAGACCTGAAGAACTTGAAACTTGAACCTGGTTGTCTCACTAACTAACTCTCATGGGCAGCCATATGCAATACTGCAAAATGGGTTGATCATGATCACCCCTGCATATGACTCTGCCGAAGGTAGTTCAGTATGCCTCTAGCTCGACCATATGGGTGGTGACGGCGTGGCACCGAATTGTTGGTGTGTTGAAGAATCTTGCAGAAGTTAGACGGAGGATAGACTTGGGACCTTAGTGAGTGGAAACAATTGAAGTTACATGGGTTCAAACGGAGTGTGTTGCTGATAGTGGATAACTCTGAATCTCCCAATGCGGTATACCAGTTGGAAGGAAACCCTGTTTTCATTATATTCTGTTGTCTTAGAATTCTACAGCAAAGTTAGCAGTTGATTAGGCAATATTGTGTGCAGAACTTCACTTTCAGTGGTCTGAGTCTGCTTAATTCACAATATGTATGCAGTCAGTGTAAGAGAAGAGGGAGAATTTGGGTTGACAAAGCAGAGATTCAAAATAGAGAAAGAATGGTAAAGGTATGAAGAACATTCACTGGTAGTCCAATCGATTCCAGGTTTTGTCAATGCCAAGATTGCTAGCAAATCGGTCATAAATAGTTCTTGACATTGAGATGTTGCGTATAATATCTTGTAATCTCTGCATCATTTAATCACAAACTGATTATGAGTCTCAATGCTACAATGTTGACTAAACATACATATAGGGGTTCAATGCAGTGCAGAAGAACGATATGAATGTTTCATGAGGCTTTATCTGACTGCAGAATGAAGAATAACTGCAGGCAGTTCCAGCCAATTGAGGTGCAGCAAGCATTGAATTGTCATGCAGGATGCAATCTAATGTAATGGCTGTGTTTGCAGGCTCACCTTCATCAGCAAAATGTAGATCAGTCCGGAAGCCGCACACAAACCTCCTAGCCACTCTGGCTACCCACACTGGTGCTTCCATGTACTTCCAGATGCTCCTAGGCCCCCCTGGAGCTTTGCAAAGTGCTCTCAGACTCTGCAAGAGCATTCTCAGGTGATCCTGAAAGCACCTGCAGTTATGGAGGTGTATTCAGGATGCTACGAGATTTCACTATTGGAATGGTCAAACTTTGGAGCTGCTGTGACCTCTGCACAGGTCTGCAGAAGACATTGGGAGCAGCTGTGACCTCTGCAAAAGCTGTGCGGGAGCTTTGGGGCCATATTCTCACAGCCGCGGTTCTTAGGGTTCCAAAACCACAAGGCATTTTGCTTATCTTAGTCATCATTGTTACAGTCACAAGATTGCGGGGATGAGGGGTAGAGGAGGAGAGCTCCGCCATCTAGCTGGCTAGCCAGGAGTCGGAAGGGATATGAGGTCCTGTCATACTCTAGTAAGAGTGAATACGGTATGAATCAACAACAACAGTCACAAGATTTGCTACATCATAATATGCCATGTAGTATCTAAGTATCTCTATATCAACACATGCGGAGATACAGGGATAACGGAGATGAACTCAGTGACAGGGAGTATATATTCAGGAGACCCTGGGGTAGATAGACATCATCTCACTATACATAATACACACTCAATCTGTCCCAGTTCTTGGTTTCACGCACTCTTGCCGAGCTTTCATAGATCCACGCAATTTGTGCGGTTCCTCAAGCACTCTTGCCAAACTTTCATAGATCCAGGCGATTTGTGTGGTTCATCATGGGCGGGCATCCTATCATATCCAGTCACCCTCTGCCTACGTTCTTCGAGCCAGAACTGCTCGTTCTACAGAAATCCCTTCTGATGCCATTCGAGGTGCGGCAGAGTGTTGAAGATGAGCAGTCTGCCTTCTCGCTCCACAGTTTCACCACACTGTGATCGAGTGAACCCAGAGTTACTCTCCAAGGCCGCAATCCGGTGAGTATAGAGATCCACTTGGAGGTGGTAATCGAGCATGGATGGTGATAATCATGGAGGCCATGATCCAGTGAACATAGAGATGCACTCCGACGCCTTGATTGAGCTGATTTGGACATGCCTTGAATGTTGTAATCGAGCAAATTTGGAGGTACACATGGAGTCTGTGATCGAGTGAACATAGAGATGCTTTCCGCAGCTGAGATTGAGCGAGTTAAGAGTGGCACTTGGAGGCCATAATGATGAGTGTTTGGAGATACACTTGGAGGCTGTGATCGAGCGTGGTTGGAGATGCAGTTGAAGGCCATGATCCTGCGAGTTTTGAGATCCACATGTAGGCCTTGATCGAGTGAATTTAGAGATTTACTGCGAGGCTGTGATCATGTGAGTTTGGAGATGCACCTAGAGGCCGTGGTCTAGCGATATTGGACGGGAAGTTGGAGGCGGTCTATCGGGAGGCAGTAATTCGGGAGGAAGGCGCTACGGGAGCTGAGACTGTATTCATTGGTTAAGTCGTAATTGTGGGAATAGAGAGAATTGAGTACAACATGGTCTGCTGAGAGATGAGAGACTGGCTGGGAGTGGGAAGACTGTTGATCTGGGGATTGTGCAGTACGCGGTGTACGCAATACTCAGTGTATGCTGTACTCAGTGTATGCTGTACTCGGTGTATACTATACTCGGTGTATGCTGTACTCAGTATTAACACTTGATCATGGCATGGAGAGATAGACAAGGATGACTTAACTTCGTGTCCTTAGGTGATTGTTGAGTTCAGGACGAGAAAGAGAGAGATGAGAGGAGATTGGGCAAATCCTCATGAGAAACTGGGACATAGAGACTTCAGTGTGCAAGTCAATTTAGCATTCCTCATACGGCAGGTACAAGTCCCGATCTGGTGGGTAATACCACCAATATGAGGCTGTCTAAGCTTAAACAGGCACCTTGAACTAGTGATTTCTCATATCCGCTCGCTTCCTCCATATCGTTCCCATCTTCATCCTCCATCTCTCCTTCTTGTCCACAACTCTACCATCATTACAAGAATACAAAGTTAAGTCATCCCTCTCAACCTCTCCATGCTATGATCATGAGTTGACACTGAGTACAGCATACATTGAGTGCAGCATACACCGAGTACAGCATACACCGAGAACAGCATACACCTAGAACAGCATACACCAAGTACAACCTACCGCGAGTATAGCATACACCAAGTACAGCATCCACCCAAGATTGGGTATCTTACCGTCATTCTGAATGATATGAGTTGACCCAGGAATGGAGCATAAGCATTCGACGTGGCGCCCCACACGATCGACTGCTATCAGCGAGCACACCATCAGAGCGCGAAGGTAAACTCACCTTGTCACATTCGCACGGTTTCGAGTTTACAAACTGATGAATAGAGTCTCGGCACCAGGCAGGCCGTCAATCATCCTTCTCCAAGTACTTGTCGAATCTTGCTCAATCACGGCCTCCAAGTGTATCTCGACACTCGCTCGATCACGACATCCAAGTGGATCTCCAAACCTGCTCGATCACGGCCTCCAGGTGTATGCCCACAGTCGCATGATTACAGCCTCCAAGTTTGCAACATCATGGCCTCCAAGTGCATATCCCCAAACTCACATGATCACGGCCTCCAAGTGCATCTCCCACCTTGCTCGATCACAGCCTCCAAGATTGCACTATCATGGCCTCCAAGTGCATATCTCCAAACTCGCACGATCACGGCCTCCAAGTGTATCTCCACACTCACTCCATTACGGCCTCCAAGTTCGCAAGATCAAGGCCGTCAAGTGCATCTGAAAACTTGGTCGATCACTATCTCGGAGTCCAACTCTAAGTTTGCTCGATCATGGCCTCTAAGTGCAACTCCAAACTCACTCGATCTCGATCTCAGAGTGCATCTCTAAGTTTACTCAGTTACAGCCTCCAAGTGTTTCTCCTAATATGCTCCTTTGTCGCATCCAAGTCCAGCACCAAACTCAGTCAATCTCGGCTTCGGAGTGTATCCCTGAGTTCAATCGATAGTCATTTCCAGGCACACCTTGAATTGCTTTCAAGCACAGCCTGCAGCCAGTCCAGATATACTGTGTGTAGATTGGCAGCTATATAGATACATAGGTGAGAATACATACGGAATACATGAGTTTCAAAAATCGTTGAACAATAACAAGAAGTTATGATTTCCAGGTGCACCAGCACCGTTCCCAAGGAAAATGTTGTGTTTCTCAGTCTGCTCAACTGTGATTCGAGGTGCTCCCAGACTTGTCACCGGCACTTCCAGGTTTGTGGTCAGCGCTCCCAGGGTTGTTGTCAGTGCTCCAAGGCTTGTCATTGGCGCTCCCAGGTGCACCCAAAGTTTTCTCCGCCGCTCCGAGGTGTTCCCAAACTTATCACAATCACTCCCCTGATACTCCAGTACCAGTCATCAGATATTCCAATTACTTTGAAGGCCAGCTGGAATGCCCTCCTAGGGTCTGATACTCTCCTGATATTGACCCATCCAAGTTAACACTCCACATCCTCTCAGACACTCCTGGACGCTCCCAGTGACTAAAAGACATTTTGCTGATGTTACTGTGACAGTTACTTGTACTCTCAGAAACTGCCGTTTCTTATCTTGAGCTTTCATCCTGATTTGTTCGTTATGCACTCTTGGGATTGAATGTTGGCAGAAATCAGATATCATCTGTTTATGGTTTGTCATGACCTTACGGCAGTCAATACACGGGGTGGGCAGGAGCTTGCCCGGTCACCGATTGTACTGCTGAGCAGACACTGCCATTCAGATTATATCCATTCGAGCTCTGTTGATGGAAATCTGTTCAAATAATCTTTTTTAAGATATGGTTTTTTGGCAGCCCAAATATACAAATTAGTCAAAATGTAGTTCGGTCTGCATTTGAAGCATTGTGAATTGAAGCATGTTGGAGGAAGTGTGGTATACACGTGAGTGAGAGTTGCCGGTCATCTGCAGAGTCGCCCAGCAGAATCTGTCTTTTGAGGTTCACTCTCTCAAGCTGCAGCTCAATTCAGCAGCACATATGACCGAAACTATTATAGGATCTTCAAACTGTGTAGGTCCAAACATACTTCTTAGTCAAAACCCAGTCAACTGTGGTTACATATCGCCCAGGGCTGTGCGTATACAGTCACTGTGTAGTGGACACCTTCCTCCAAAGGTTGGGTGGAAACGGAGCACAACTGTTCTTGCATTTTAGCGGCGGCCTTAACATACCAATCAAGCATAGATTCAGCTATTAGCTAGGGCTGAGCAGGATGAGCCGTGCCTGCCCCTAAATGTTTAGTCTCTGAAAGATGACACTCTGTGTGTGCAGGCAGCCAAAGATTCAAAGCAATCAGGAAGGAAGAATATATGCTTGGAATGGCGCAAAATGAATTGTTCAAGCATAGTGCGAAGTGGGTATACACGGTTCAGAGGCGTGCCTGGAGTGGGATCATCTGTTAATACTGAGTGGTGGCTCGTCAAATTTGGCCTTTGAATAGAATATTGTTATGGGGGTGCTTCCACCTTAGTAACTATACTTATACACAAGTATCAATAGATACAATAAGTAAGTACCAGGTACACGGCCGTAGTTCTTTTCATAACCTCTTAGGCATAACTCCAAACAAACTATTTTGGAAGTTGGTATAAATCGTATTCACAGAAGGGACAAGTATGTATTGTCGTATCAGATGCTTCCAATTGTATTGCAACTAGATCATATTGTGGCGTAAAACAATATTGACAATACATATATTCGTAATTAACCTCAATGCACAATTAATATTGTAATGTAAGTTCATATAATTAACCTCGGTGATTCATTGGTATTGTGAAGTATATTCGTATGATCAATCTCGGAGATTAACCAATATAGTAAAGTATATTCATATTATTTGTCTTCGTGATTACTTAATATTGTAAAGAATATTCGTATAATTAATCTTGGTGATTGATTCATCTCTCTGGAGGTAATAGTTTGCCCGTTGATAGTGCAATCTAAATTGTCATGTATCTTCACAAATCCCTCTTCTATCTCCTGGAGGAATCAGGTGTTCAGATACTATAGGCAATGTTAAGTCTTGAGCGTATTCTCCGTCAATACTCAATTTTCCACTCCAAAGAAGTTCTCACGTTCTTCTGTTTTGTTGAGTATTTTGCTTGCCAAACGTGGCACGTAACTGTCAATTGGTAGGTTCTCGATAGTTGTTAAACACTTTTGCTGAGCGAGTTGTGGCTCAATTTCATCGGTTATTGCTTCGGCATTTGGGGAGAAATTTCTCTCTAGATGGATGTTCCACAAAATCGGAATCATCCATAAGATCCAATGCAGGAATATCAGATTCAGGAATTGACGATCCTTCAGGTACTTGATTTGGTAATGGGGCTAACACAAGATTCTCACCGTAATCTGAAGGGAATACCCTACCGCAGAGACAAAAGAGAAATATTTCAGTAAACTGGATTATACTTGCTAGCAACGAAATACACAGTGTTGCAAATAGTTGAACTTCCTTCTCGTAGCAATCCAGTAAAAACGATAATGTGTACTGTATCACTTCACGCTCGTTCTTGACCTTATGCTCAGTCGTAGGGCAGGGGAACCGCGTACAATCCCAATAGATCACACTATCATACTTTATAATAATCCTAATAATAATAATAACAACTGAAAACAACAATAATATTTCAGCTTCGTTCTCACAGGTAGGTATCATTTATGCTTCTTGGGCTACCCTTCCCAAGCCTGAGCATTATCGTTCTTTTATAGCCTTTCTTGGAGTAGCAATGTTTGCCCTGAACATTACCCATGATCTCATCTGTCATACCTGAGAGTACTCTGTTGTCACGAGCCAGGCTGCATCATAGAGGACCACACATCCCAAAGGTCATTGTGTAATTGCATCATTGGTTTTGAAGCGTTACTCTCCTACTAAGATTCAGGCCATCCTCTGCAATAAGATTTAATCAAACAGTAACTTCATCTTAGATATCTTGCAACTCATATATTTCGGACAGTCGACACCTCTCCATCGCCTGATGTGGTTACTTGGAGTGCTCTAAATAGATTGCTTAATAAATTAAGACACAACCTTCACCATATAGGCTATTTGGCTTATCTGCTTCAGAGGCTAACATGGCAGCCCACCATTGCTCTGTCAACATTTGATTACACGTATTACACCAGAATTATGACCTGATAGTAAATAACCTTACTTGTTTGTTCCCAGCCAGGGAGTCGGAGGTTTATAGGGTCTTATTGACTTTGCCCAACATCTTCATCAATCAGAATCATCATGCTTGGGCTGAGACTATTCTCTGTGACCGAGGAGTACCGAAGTTGTTCTGCTCAACACAGGATTGGCTTGAAGACCCTCTTAATTGCATATTGACTGACGTCTCCCTGACACATCAGTCGCACCAATGCAGTTGACATGTCTAGTCCCACTCAGCTTAGTTTAGTGATTGAGGTTGAAAATACCTGGCACCTCTTGTCCTTGAAGGACAATAGGCAAGGCCAAGGTTATTGCATCATTAAATCAGATCTACTGTAGTATGCGACCTTTCATTGAATCCACCAGCAGTGAGGCTTGCTATTCATTCGACACGAGGCATGTTATCTCCTGCTAAAGATCATACATGTGGCAGCTTACTATGTCTTGGTAGAGATCAGCATTATGTATTATAAAACCCATTATATAGATCTTGAAGCAGACTAGTACCAATACCTCCAATATGGGAGAACCCGGAACAAATATGAGTGCGGTGTCAAATCTGAGACCATCAAACTCAAAAGGAGTGTGGATCTGAGGTGTGCCTGAACTTCATTCATAAGCAAGCAAATACTCAGCTGGATTCGTCAGGTAGGCCTGGAATAGGCAAGTCGTGTCTCAGGAGATAATACATCAACTCAATCTCGCTTAGCCAGTCTGTCTGTCCCTGGATAATTCGAGAAATACTGTGCTGGAGCTGTCTCAGGAGAGTTGAGAAGTTGCTAGCGATTCTCTGATGCAACTGAGTGTAAATTATTCAACATTGCTGTTTCAGTTGATATCCTGAATTCTTTTGCAATTCTGTTGTCCGGTGCGCCTCAAATTTCCAAGTAACAAATAATTGGATTCACACTTGGACGTTCAGGCACACCTGAAAACTCAAATTCCATTCACAGATTTAGGTACCACCATTCCACATGGACAATATCCGATGAAGATTAACAGTGAGTGCAGCTTCAATAGATTCTCAGAAAGAGTAATATACGGCACTGCAGAATTTGACTTAGTCGACCATTAACCTGGTGCACCTGCTTTTCAACACATATTGGATCATCGACTTGAGGCTATGTTTGAGGTTGCCAGATATCTGTTTATCATTGACTTCATCTCATATTCACAACTGTAATCAACTAACATGAAATGGAATCGAAATCTAACTAGTACTCCAGGCCTCCCCCACCGCAAGCACCTTGTTCCCCATACCGTTTTACTATTTCGCATCAATTGGTGAGATTGAGTCGGTTAAATGTTTCAACAGGCGTACATATATTACACTGCCCTGACCATTATCATTGATCTTCACCATCGGAAGGCATGACATCTCCATGCCCAGAAGGTTGCTTCATGTAGTCCTCCTGACACTCCAGGGTCCGGTGAATCATCAATGTCGCGATGTTCAGACAGCACAGCAGGCCATGCAGGACTCTCCATTGTGCCACTCCAGAGAGCTGGTGGAGATCCCTCGCTCTGTTAACATAACCACTGGGTCCAGTGTTCAATTGCCTTGTGTGTGGAACTCTGTTTTGCCCAGGTTGGACAACCTGTGCAAATGCCTGGCGCTGTTACGGGGGTAACAACACCTATGCAAGATACTCAGTTAAATACTTAGGGTGCGTACGGCTGTAGATTCTAATCTATACTATCTTCGGAATCAGAACTTTCCGCAGGACCACTTCCCTCTGAAGATTCAGCTGCCCTCTGGTAGTTCCTATCCTTAGGGAATATAGCAGTTCCCTTATCGAGTGTAATCTGTCGGATGCAATCCTTCACTCGATGTGTTCCTCTCCTGTCGGACGGCCAAGCGCAGCGTAAGCACTCTCCCGCTGCCTTTCTTCTTTCTATCTCGCTATTGCAAATCCCCTCTATCTGATTATTATTATCTTTTTGCTTATTGGTTGCAACGACTTTGGATATCCTCTTCTCTTTCCTTAAGGATCTCCTAGCTTTCTTGGATGGATTAATTCGTCCAGTAGCCGTTTGCCGGGAAGCCTTTAAAGCCGCTATTTCTCTTAATCGCATAGACTCTCTCAGATACTGCTTGGTACAGTCTAATACTTGATCGAACCGTTGATCCTCATCAAGGTCCCTAGGGGTAGACGAAACTTCTCGGGGAAGTTGCTCTTGTGGAATCGAATCGATTCCGCCCCAAAGTTTAACTGTATCCCTTTCGCCTTGAAGCTTGGTTGTATCCCCTTCGTTATGGAGTTTACTGATATGGGAAACTAATGCCTGCTCAAGTCCAATAATCGAAGATAGCCACCATACACACTGCGCCATGATGATTTGCTGAGTTCGTCTTGTGTAAGCTATTACACACTCCAAACCATATATTATAGGGTCGTTATCATTTTCGAAGGTTATAGGCATTTGTATGCTTTAAGAGGTAATCAAGGTGCGGGGCTGCCGCTACACAAAGCTAATAGATTCTAGGTATAATTGTATTAGGTATAGTTATCATAAAAACACATTAATAAATAAGGATATTTCTCCGTAGGTAGGTATCGTTTCGTCTCTAGCTATTCGAGCTTGTCTTCTTCATTGCTGGAACAATGTGATCTCTTTATAGTCCCTTGGCTTACTCCAACTGGAACTATGATTTAATTGCTCAATTGATAGCCACGTATCGGTGCGTCTTACATCCCACGACCGCGCCCGGACTATCGCTGGCCACGCATCCCTTAGGTTATCATGTTCATGCATGATATCATATCAGCTCATAAATCAGACCATAACTTCAACTTCGACATCTTGCAAACGTCTTTAATCAGCTCGTTGGAACGCACACACCCAGTGACACGTCTCTTAGGCAATTAACCTCCGGTGAGAGTTTAATCACTCATACTCATATATCGATTAATATCCGATGCTATGCCAACAAGGAACTTATGCGCGTAATCAATCACGTCTGATTACATTGCAGATCCAGCTCCTCAACTCAATGCCGGATGTCCGCTTTTGGCTTAGCCAACGCCATATTCCCCTCCGTTATATGTGCTTAGGTTTTCATCACAACCCGGATGTACCCCGCATTCAATGAACTTGAAAACCGAGGAGCCCTTTACTAGCGACGACTGCCGTGCACAATGTGAAACCGCATAGTATCCAAGAATGAATCCGGTTGGGAACGATCCGCTCGGCAGAGCTATGCCCTGTCGATCTGGCGGCGTTGTTGCATCATCAATATCAGCTGCCACAGCACTTTGCTTCTAATGAATTCGCCAAGCCACAAGCTTGCCCAATCGAGACGTGATTAGTAAACCCCCGCTAAAGGATTTACCACATGGTACAAGTACCATTACACTGGTAGGAGAGAACCCCTAACAGGTGCTGCTCATTCAATACCCAGAACTTCTCAGTCATTACCACATGGTTTGCCGCTGTGAGATTTAGGCCTGTCCCACCCACTTTGGGTGTAGTCATGAACACAGAGGAATTTGGAGAATCTTGCAATTTGAGCTGCATTTCTGAGCACTCATCGTTGCCCATTTCTGCATACTTGTAGAAAGTCTCCTAATGATCAGCAAAACACTTTGTGCGCCCCCGCATCAAATGATGGACTTGGCCAGGTAGAGGACAGAATAGTACCACTGTTTGGGGAGGAGGTGCACGAGGCAAGGCACTTCGATTTCTTTGAGATTCATCCAGGAGTGCCTCATGTGATGCTTCGCCTTCATCAGGTTTGGGATACTCTGCAGGTGCATTGACAAGCATTGGCAGAAATGTGTCTCCCAGCCATCAGAAAATTGGTGAATCCACCCCAGTATTGAGTGGCCATTCATTGTACCAGTGTCCTGAAACATTATTCCAATCTTCAGTGTCTCCCAATGCCAATAAGAAACATGCCAGCCACCATCTATGTACCCTCGACGCTCCTAAAGCACATTGTGAAGTGTATCTTTCCACAACAGTCATTAGTTTAGCTTGCTCTTCATCAGGTCATTCCAGATCAAGGAAGTGTGCATTCTCTTTCGGTATCCGAACAAGTGGATTCTGATGCGTGAGTTTCAATTGTAATCATCTTCTAATCATCCAGGGCTTTGCAATTTAGATCATCTGGTGTATGGCATCCTGTTGAGTGTCATGGTCATCAGTCCCGATGGCATGCATCAAACTCTTCACAGCGGAATACTGTTCTTCAGCACTCTTTTTCTGCATTCCAGTCTCATCCTCTGGATCCTGAGGCACACCTGAAAACAGTCACATCGTCCGAAAACACCAGTCATAGAGTGAATGGAATCCTGTAGTTGCAGTGACTCAAAGTTTGAATCCAATTCGCGCATTCTTGGCAATTCACCAGCCCACACTACATTTTGTCGTATACTGATGGAACTCATCAAAAATCCCAAAACTCCATGAACAGTTTGTGAGTTAGCCATTGCTTCATGGTTTCGCTTATGATGTCAAGGTATCATATGCCACAAGGCAGATATTCCATCGGTTTTCAGGCTCAGAAATACTGGTGTTCAGATTCTCATTGTGCAACAAGTTAATGAGTTTGAAATCGGTGCCATATGTGAACTTCTCAATGACACTCTGGAACGTCTCTGCAACTCTGGGAATCGTCACCACCAGGATTTGTTGAATGGCTGATGTAGGGGCTGGATGCCTGTGCGGTGCAGTTGACTGGAGCTCTGAACGGCGGCGGGGCACTGAATTCTGTCTCCGCAACGGACACCACACCCGTCCTTCACCAATTATCCCAGGGAAATCAATCTGTGCCATATTTACCCACTCTTAAAGCATATTCCCCCACAAAATCAACATCGTTAACCCCATCATAAATTCTCAGTTGTCAATTTACATATCATTGCTGCTGCCCCTGAGGTGAAAGTATTGCCAAGACCCATTTCATCTGTGACCAGTGCTCCTGGCATATCAGAATCGCAAACTCTCCTCCTGACCATGGACCATATGGCCTGAACCTTGTACGCCAGTAACTTCATTCTGGGTATGCCTGGAATTGAATTTGTGTGGCCTGGAACATGGTCATCTGTTTCTTGCTTCATTGGATGGGCAATCAGCATCCTTACCACCTCATTGAGACACTCATGGGCAAGTGCTTTGTTGAGTGTGTTGAGAATGTTGCTTACTACTGAGCTGGAATTATCTGAATTGAGCACCTCCCTGCCATGAACTTGCTCATGAACCTCTCTCGCACCTTGTTCGGTCTTCTTTTTGTCCTCAACCATCTCTTTCAGTTGGTCAGAGGTAAGTTGGGCTGATGTGCTGGTACTCGGGCTCTCCTGAATTACATCACCAAGTTAGGCATTTCACAGACAAGCATTTGGACCCAATCAATATGTGGAATATAATCAATTCCATTCGCGCAATCAGAACTTACATTAATACCACTGTGAGTCTCTGTCCCACCTGCCTCCTCATCCACCATTCCTTCATTTGCATCGGATCCCTCCAAAGTCTAGGTTTACTGATTAGCAGAGCGGCATAAGTCACAGTAATCAGGCTACCGGGTATTACCTTGGCCAGTCAAATTATGTACTCCACAATATCCTTCCCTGTAGTTGCCTTCATTTCTACCAAAAATACTTTCAAATTGTGTCCCAGTTTCAATATCAATGCATTAGGAAGGGAACTGTTATACAAAATCTGACCATATAGATGGTCATTCATCATTTTCCCAGGTGTGTATAATCTAATATACTTTTGGTCCAATACTTCCTGCATCAAGTTGCATTTGTATACCGCAGTCTGACAGTGTGGTTCTTTCGGGTCAGAATAGTGTGTGATAATGTGAATCAGCTCCTCCGAGTGCTATTCAACTGAGTACAAAGCTTGGAGATGATTGCTGGATGTCTGGTCATTGTTGCCATTCGGCAGTTGACTAATCACAACCATGAAAGGTATATTTGTCAACTCTGAGAGGTTACTACTTGAGTATTTGCCCACGCACTCTCCCAAATCAGTTGCTGGTTGCTTGTTGCCTCTCCTTCCCTTCTTCCTTGCCTCCTGAGTGTCACTTGCACATATCTTCAAAAACATCTCCACCCACTGTCGCTGAATCCTTTTGGCTGTTAGAGGTTCTCTCTTAGAAGCATTAATGATACATGTATGGATTGCTGCAAGTACATGTGATGTTTGAAATAACTCATATGCAAAACACCTGCTTGCTTATGGTGACATCATGTTTGTCAGGCAAGTGGTTCATAGCGGAATTGTACTTGGGACGCATGTTGATGAATCGCTAATGAGAACACTCGCACTAGGAGATTGAAATATAATGACGCAATTATGTCGCCATTACTCGGAAGTGAAAAACCTTCAGCAGTGCACATAATCCTTGGCCACACCTACTATATCTTATCTAGCAGGGCAACACACATTTGAGTTGAGATTGTGCAGAATTATCCATGCAGCAGACGATAATGCAATGTTCGAGCAAGAGGGATCTGCAAGCTCACGCGCTGTAGGGTGGCAACACCGTACGCCAAACCCCAGTCTACAGACGGTCGAGACCTCAGCATGCAGTGTCTGTGTGATTAATGATGTTGGCTGAAGACGAGAGGCCAGAAGCAACCCTGCCCATTGTGTTGAGTCACAATGCATTGCAATGTCATACTCATTACCAATACGTGGTTGACGTGTCATAATCTGCGTTGGCAGAGTCTCAGTTGGTCTCCGATCAAATCTCTGACCCAATACCAAATAGCCAAATTAATCGCGAGGCATTTAATACCAAAGAGCTAACAAAATATATTGCGATAAGCACTGATTAGAGTATGTGTCGTTAGATGTTCCAACTAATGAACCAATCGCAAGCAAGATGTCGAAGTTGAAGTTATGAGGTGTCCTATTGGTGCGTTTGAAATCATGAAATGAGGATGGCCCATAGTGGGGGCGAAACGCCTGGAAACCACTCCTGCATGCACACAATATCCTGGAGGGAATTTGTGTCACTATCAGTGAGTCACCTAAGTTGATCTTGGCAAAAAGCTATCAAACAAACTATGTGTCACTGCAATAATCCAAACGCAAGCCTGACCTGAGGATCCAACTATATAAGAACTCACATTGTCCCCAACAATGAGAAGAACCAAGCTCTAGCAGCAATGCACAGTCAGACATTGCAAGTGAAGAACGCATTGAAATATTATTCAGAATTCTATCTAAAAACCGACACGATTTCTTCCCTATTTCACCTATGTGAATACTCCTTGTATGTGTATGAAGAAGTCATCACAATCTCAGTACACACATCAGCAGGTCGTCAGAACTTTCATTGATCTCACATACAATTGCAACGAGCATGGTGTAACCCACATCTATCGAATCCTGTTATACTCGGCTGTTATAGAATGTATCGGACATGAGGTGCACTGGTACATCACTACCAGATTGTTCCCCTTCATTGAGTTCTCCGAAGAACAACCTTGTCTGGATGAGGAGGAGTGGTTAGCTCTTATTAGTTGGTACTAGATAAGTGGTTAAGTCTTGGGATAAGAAGGGAATCAGATAGGTGGCTGTATATAGTCTAATAAATGTTGCATTGGTTATTGGTACCTAAATACCACGTCACAGTATAATATGTTAATACTCTGCTTAGATAAACAATTGTCAGGATTTTCAACAACGATATTGCTGCGTGGTGGATGGAACCCGATATTGCACCAATCACGGTGTCAGATACAATTATTACTGCATCTGTTGAACCATCAGGAGGAATATTTGGAATAGAGAAGGAGAACAGTGCAAATTTTGCGATAATGACGCCTGCTGTTGTATTTCTGTATCAACAGGACAATTTCAAAAACCGGCCTCATACCGAATTACAGCTATTTGCCACACTGATCGTCGAACGGCCGATTGATAGTTTTTCGTTTGCAGAGAACACCACGAACCATGCCGATACGAAACAGAAGTGTTTATGTTGCCAATATATCTCCCGTCCATAGTAGTACATGATGGCTACCCCAAGGTGCCGGCTTACTTGCTTCGGCATGACTGTAGCTCAGACATGATCAAGTGTAGAGAAGTGGAGCTCCGACAAGTCACCAGCAGCTCAAGCAATCCCAGCATGGTGTCAAGCTGACCACGAGAGATTGGGAGCTGCGAGGGAGCAACTCAGGTTAATCAAAGAAGCTGGAGAACCAGAAGAGACCGAGCAAGGAATAGGCGAGGTTTCAATACAGCAAGCCAATCCAGTGCAAGGCAAGCTGGAACAGATAACGCAGAAAATGATGCACATGGTACAAACATGCACCGAGGAAAAAGAAATTATCAATGGCAAGTTCTTGGAAGTACAACATGATCTACAAAGTCTGGAAGGGACGATTCATACAGAGAAGGCCAAGATTGAAGGAGAAGTCTCATGAGTTGGAGGACAAGCGCACCTACCAGAAGCCATTATGGAACAGATGAGGGCAGGAATTACCATCTTGCAGACTCAAGATAATGTTATTGTACAGGAGGCCAGTTCAATTTTTCAAGGAATTCATGGACAGATTGCGGACATGCTTAAAAAGCAAACGGAGAATGGATCGACATTGCACAATCATACAAAGGTGATTGTCAAAATCCAAGAGGAAAATAAGGATTTGTTGGGAAGACAGAACGATATGGAAGAAGTTATTGAAGGAATTCAAAATTTCTTGGAAACATTAACAACAAAAGCTGATCTATTAAAACATACAAGAACTATGGACAAAACTTTGGGAAAAATCCAGGAAGTTAGCACAGGACTAACTACCCATATGGAAACTTATACAATTTCAGAAATTATGTCTCATATACCTAGGTTGGTACAGGCAGGACCTAGTCATGTTCATCCGAGCTGTTTCAGTCGAATAGAACCAGAGTGTTGTTTTATATCTACCCAGGATAGACAAGTTGAGGCTGGATATAGATACGGAAATCTGAGGTGCGGAAACTGTAGTAGTGGTGGAAGTGATGGATCAGAAAGTCCGGATGTGCCGGATAGACCACCAGGATCTCCTAATCCACCAAGACTTCCTAATCCACCAGGACCACCTAATCTGCCAGCACCACCACTCGAAAATAGATGCAGAAAGCAAAGAACACCTGAAATGACACCAGTGAAATTGAAGGAACCTCATCCTGTCGAACGAAAGCCTGCAGACGATTTTGAAACATAGTCGGTAATGGTGCAAACCCATATTAACAATCAACCCGAAAAATTCCAAGGTAAGTGAAGAATGGTTAATTGGGTAGGAGGACTCCTTAAAAAATATGCAGCTGCTTGGCATATACAGTCAGAAAGATAAGCTTCGAATGGAAAGTTCCCAAGATCCTGGACGACATATTTAAACATCAAATCGTTACGATTTAAGAATACAGATGCCAGAGATGAAGAAGACGCAGTGATGCAGAAAATCCGATATTAAGGCGACATACCAGAGATGTTCACCAAAATACAGATGCATAATGATAAAGCTCAGTTAACAGGAGCTGCTATGAAGAAGTGAATACAGGATCGATTGCCAGCTAAGGTTCTCAAGCAAATGCATACTGTACATCTGCCCAGGAAATCAGATTAAGGAATGATTGAAATTATTTTGAAGGCCGGAAGTAATGCCCAAAAATGGGAAGAAGCCAAATAGAATTCAGGCACTAAAGCCCCAAGAGAATCCAAAGGAAAGGATGGGTTCAAGAGAAAGGAAAAATTCAGAGTTCAAAAGGATTATGGCCCAAAAAAGAATTTTACACAGGGCCGAGGCAAATTCAAGAAGAAACAATTGCTTAATCAAGTGTTAGGGGTTCGCTCTTAGCAGTGGTAATGATACATGAAGGGATTGCAGTGGGTACAGGCAGCCATAACTATGGTAGCTTATGTGAAACACCAACTCTGTGAAGACGACATCTTGTTTCTCAGCCTGGTAATCTTGCATGGGACTATACTCGGACCACATGTCGATCAATTAGTGATAGTTAAGCCTTCACTAGTGGATTCAAATATGATGATTCAATTGTGTTGCCATAACTGGGATGTGAAAACCCTTCAGCAGTGCACATAATTGTCGGCCACACCTACTATGACTGAATAGCAGGGCAACACAGAGTCAAGTTGCGATTATGAAGAATTCCGTGTGCAGCAGACAATAATGCAATATGAGAGAAACAGGGATGTGCAAACTCACTCGCTAGACACCAGGAGCACCTTGCGGCACTCCCCGGTCTACGGAAGGTGGAGATCCAAGCATGCAGTGTCTGCGGGATTACTGACATTGGCTGAAGATGAGAGGCCAGAAGCAAACCATCTCATTGAGTGGAGTCAGAATGCATTGCAACGTCATACTCTTTACAAATATGGGGTTGACGTGTCATAATCTACATTGGCACAGTATAGGTTGGTCACCGATAGAATCCCTGATGCAATGCCAAATCGCCAAATTAAAGACGAGGCATTTCATAACAAAGAGTTATCAAAACATATTGAGAATTCAGCTTTGATCGAAACACTGGTCATCATTTTTCCAAATACTGCGCACATCGGGAAGCACGATGACAAAGTTGAAGTTATGAGTTGACATATTTGTGAGTTTGGTATCATGACATGGGGATGGCCCATAGTGGGGGAGTAACACCTTGAAACCACCCATGCATGAACACGATAACCTTGAGGGAACTCATGGTGCTATCAATCAAGGACTTAAGATGTTCTCGGTGACAAGCTATCAAAAAAACTGTTTGTCAGAAACGAGATCCCGAAGTCAAGCATGAACTGACGGTCCATCTATATACTGCTCACATTGTTATGGCATTGAAAACAACAAGTTCTGGCAGTGAAAAGTAACAAACCTACCAGTGAAGAAAAAATTTCACCAATTGTTGCGTTTTTATGATACTTATATCTATATTATTATTATACACCATTATTAGCTGTTTGTAGCGGCAGCCCCGCACTTCAGATGAGTATTACGTGTGAATACGTGGCTGATAGTATATTATCGACAGTTGCGAAATTATGCGTTACATCTGACCAACACCAATATCTATTTGCCACACTGTGCATTTGGTGGATAGCTGCATTGGTTCAATTGGATCCAGCATTACGGTATTTCTTGGGTCATCAAAAGTTTCCATCTGAGAAAATAAAGACTGGTTCACTAGGTCAAAATGAAACCACGGGGGTTGATAGAGGAATATGTTCAACACCTCGAAATATTCAATGACGATCAGTATTAGTAGAACTTGAGGTTCCGGTTACCAATCGTTAGCAGGTTGTTCCTCAAAGAAGCACTGCAAAGCGAAGAATCGATCCTTTACCCAAAACTAAGAAACCGCTTACGGCTGAAAGAAAGAGATTGACGAAACTCTCAAAATGAAAAGAAGTTCAACGAGTCTGCATTGATCAAGGGAGATTACGCATAGACGTAATACTCCCGACAATATCTGAACACCAGAAGTATCAAGAAGAAAAGGGTTTCGAGAGAATGGGCATCAGCCAAATTTGGGGTGTTGAAGAGCAAATCATTACTGCCAAAATATTGATTAATGATCGAGATTGCTCATCATTATAATAATAACTAATCCTCGAAATTGATTATATATATGTACGGTTGTGTTGTGTTACACCTCGACACGATTTGGTTGCAATCTGTTCAGTAGCCTCGGAAATATCAATTCACATTTGTCCTCTTTGCGTATTTGATCCTTACCAGTTCACCAATCTACTTTAAATGTACTTAAGCATAAAACAATTTAAGTACAAGGATAGAGGGATCTAGGGCCGTGCATAAGTACCGAAGCTTTGAACAAAGAACACCTCTAACATCAAGATGATAATTCTCAAGTTAAAACATTGGCCTCGCAAACAGAAGGAATACCACAAGATGAGCGGAAATGATGGAAGAAGGCGAGGGAATGTATGAGATGCAGTTGGCCGGCTGAAGGGAAATGATGCCGTAAAACCATGGATTGCTATAGACCAATTCGTGTGGAATCAGGGAGAGCCAATTTTCCTAAAGCCAAGGAATATCAGAAGATGAAGATTGGGGCTTATGAATTAGAGGAAGATCGGCAGGATCTCTATATAGAAGAATCTAGTAGCGAGGAGCATAGAGAAACCGCACTAGACTAAGGATTCAGTACAAGTATGGACGAAGAAAGTATCGAAGAAGAAAGTACGGAGAAAGAAAGTTCGAATTTGCAGATTGTTCAGAACCAGTGGGAATCAGATTAAACATATCAACTAGGATATGCTTTTAACAATTAATTATACGAACAATTACACTCTTTTGCCATAAACTTTGCCTCTGAGGATGATTGGAAGATCAAAACTGCTGGCCAGTAAGGAAATACAATCTAAAAACTACATACACCACATAACTATATGTACACCTAAAACAATACCATTTTGAGCTGTTGTGGCCACGTTATTGTCGAAAGGATGACGATGTCAAAACGAAAAGCTACCAAGGAGCTGTCTCCATCCTCAGTCAAGCAAAATAACACCTCCAAAGTCAATGTCTACTACAACAGTGCAAAACAAAAAGGCAAAGTCTATAAAGATTCACCTATGAAAATAGGAAAACAACCAATCAATACATTCTTTATAGGTTTTGAAGGGAAATACTTTCCTTTAAGATGAATGCTAGACTTGGGAAGCACTGTGTTTGTTATATCCCCAGAGGCAGCAAAAGCAATTTGAATCACAGTGGTTAAGAGAACAATCCAGGGAAAAGCTTTCCATGTCACAGGTCGAAAAATGCAAACTGATGGTTTAGTCATCATACCTTTCCGCCCAAGTTTCGGGAATCATAGGACCTTAGACACCAAAGACCATGTGTTTGTTACGGGGATATTTAGGCCCAATAATCAATACAACATTTATTGAACTCAATAAAGCCGCCTATCTAAACAATCTTCCTTCACTACTTCCTCATCTTTCCCAGACTCAACCTCTTATCTACTTCCTCTAGTAACAGCTCACCACTTTGCCTGGTCAGTCCAAGGTCGCTTTTCACTGCGTTCTTCGAAGGGCAACAACCTGGAAGTGATGTACAGGTGAACTTTCGATGCAATCCCAAGTATAATTGCGTAGTACAAGACTGCGCGTGAGAGGTGGGTTAAATGCGACTCGTTGTAGAATTGTATTTGATCTCTATCAGGTTCGACTACCTGTTGATGTGTGTATTGAGATCATGTCAGTTTGAACGCACACATAAAGTGAATATTCACTTAAGTGATTTAAAGAAGTAATCTTGAAGTTTTTGATAAATTGAAATCTTAATAATACTTTAAGGTGTTCTTCGCTTGTAATGTCTGACTGTGGATTGCCGCGAGAGCTTGGTTCTTCTCATTGTCAGGGACAATCTGAGCTCTTAAATTGTCGGATCCTCAGATCAAGCTTGCCTTTCGATTACCGCCATGACATGGAGTTTTGTTTGATAGCTTATCTCTGAGATCAACTTAAGTGGCTCATTGATAGTGCCACGAATTCCCTCAAGGTTAATGTGTACATGCTTAGGTGGTTTTAAGGTATTACACCCCCACGTGGGCCATCCTCATGTCAAGATCACAAATGCAACAATATGACACCTCATAACTTCAACTTAGACACCTTGCTTCCCATTTGTTCAGTAGCTGGAACATCTGACAACTTCTACTCATATTAGTGCTTATCACAATATATATCAATAGCTCTTCACTATTAATTGCCTCGCCTTGGTCTGGTTATTCGGCGATGGGTTAGAGATTTAATCGGTGACCAACTGATACACTGCCAGTGTAGAATATGAAACGCATACCTCGTATTGTTAAACTGGTATGACGTTGCAAAGCATACTAACTAAAACCAATGAGCAGGGTTGCTTCAGGCCTCTGATCTTCAGCCAATGCAATTGATCCCGCAGACACTGCATACTTAGGTCTCGACCTGCCGTAGACCGGGGAGTGCCACAATTATACCAACCACTTAATGTGTGGGGTTGCAGATCCCTCATACTCGCAATTGCAATAAAGTCAGCTGCACACGTAATTCTGCTTAAACGCAACTTAACTATGTGTTGTCCCACTAGACAAAATTTAGTAAGTGTGGCCAATAATTATGTGCACTGCTGAAGGTTTTTCAATTCCCAGTAATGGCAACATAATTGCATCATCATAAGTGAATCTGCTAGCACATGATCTCTTGCCACTAATTGATTGACACGTGGCTCATGTATAATTCCGCTAAGAATTACTCGACTGACAACCAAGATGATGTTCCACATGTATGTGTTTTACATATGAGTCACGTGCGATCTTCACATGTACTTGCTGCAATCCTTTCATGTAGCAATACCGCTGTTAAGGGAGAAACCCTGACACTACCTCCCTCTCAAGGACCGGTGACCCAATGATAACTCCATCCAAAAAAGTGGACAAAACAAAAGATACCACTCAGATAGCGAAATAAAATAATTCCAATAATAATAAAAACAAAATTTGCGCTACTCGCATCTTGGTATGTTTTGGGCTTTTGCGTCTTTCTTATTTTTCTTTGTGCGACCGCTTCTCTGTTTCCTGCACTCTTTCATTGCACAAACCTTTTATCCCTTTCCATGGTCTCGTTCTTTTCATAATATTCCTCCAACAATTCCTCGACATGTTCCATAACATTCTCAGCTGTTTCCCATGTATTCTCTTCCTGAGTGAAACCTTCCTGTGTAACCAGATAAAAATGCTTCTTTACGTCGTCTTTCGAAGGTCCGCAAGCGATCATATTTTCCATTTTCCAGCCTGCATCGTCTGCCTCAATCTGAACCACCTTCCTCTGCGGATTCTGTCCTCGATACCTTTCCAACAAGCCTATGATGAATGTTCAATGAATTTTCCAAGAAGTTGATAATCTGAGCTTGCAATGTCCATCATTATGCCCGACCGAGAGAATTTCAAGATGTCGTTACATCTTATCTTCCAGCTTCCGGCATCTCCCTTTAGACCGAATAATCCTTCCATTCAACATCACCAATTCCCCCTTCTAAAATCCTTCAATAGATTTCCGTTTCTTGTTGTAATACTGGGACATCGATTCTGTAACCTCCTCTAGTTGTGTATAGAGTTTATCATGTACAGAAGTCATGTAATGACTATACAACTCGGACGCCGGATTCCTAAGCTGAACATCTGTAGGCCAACCTGATCTTAGTGGTTATCCGGAATTCACATAGAATGCGGTTATCTCCGTTGATGAATGCTTCCAATTATTGTAACCGTACTCTGCCATTGGTAACATTTCTGCCCAGTTGTTCTGTTCGAAGTTGCAATAAGATCCCAACTTTTCCTCTATTACTTAATCCATTCATTCTGTTTGCCCGTCGGTTTGTGGATGAAATTGTTACAGGGGTAACAACACCTATTACAAGATACTTCATTAAATACTTAAGGTGCGTACGGCCGTGGATCCAAATCTATACTATCTTCAGAATCGGAACTTTCCGTTGGATAACTTCCTTCTCCTAAAGATTTGGCTAGCCTCTGGCAGTTCCTATCATTGGGGAATATAGCAGTTCCTTTATCGAGTTTAATCTGTTGGATGCAATCCTTAACTCGATGTACTCCTTTCCTATCGGAAGGCCAAGCGCAGCGTAAGTACTCTCCCGCTGCATTTCTTCTTTTTATCTCGCTATCGTAAATCCCCTCTATCTTATTATTATAATCTTTTTGCTTATTGGTTGCAACGACTTTGGATATCTTCTTCTCTTTCCTTAAGGATCTCCTAACTTTCTTGGATGGATTGATTCGTCCAGTAGCCATTTGCCTGGAAGCCTTTAAAGCCGCTATTTCTCTCAATCGCTTGGACTCTCTTAAATACTGCTTGGTACAGTCTAACACCTGATCAATCCGTTCATCCTCAACAAGGTCCCTAGGGGTAGCCGAAACTTCTCGGGGAAGTTGCTCTTGTAGGATCGTATCCTTTCCGCCCTAAAGTTTAGTTGTATCCCTTCTGCCTTGAAGGTTATCAATATGGGAAACTAGTGCCTGCTCAAGTCCAATAATGGAAGCTAGCCACCATTCACACTGCGCCACGAAGATTTGCTGAGTTCGTCTTGCGTAAGCAATTACACACTCCAAAGCGTATATCATAGTGTCGTTATTGCTTTCGAAGGTTATAGGCATTTGTTTACTTTAAGAGGTAATCAAGGTGCGGGGCTGCCGCCACACAAAGCTAATAGATTCTAGGTATTAATATAATAGGTATAGGTAGCATAAAAACGCAATGATAAATACGGATATTTCTTCGCTGGTAGGTATCGTTTCGTCTCTGGCTATTCGAGCTTGTCTTCTTCATTGCTGGAACAATGTGATCTTGTTATAGTCCCTTGGCTTACTCCAACTGGAACTATGATTTAATCCCTCAATTGATAGCCACGTATCGGTGCGTCTTAAATCCAATGACCACGCCCCGACCTTCGCCGGCCACGCATCCCTTAGGTAATCGTGTTCATGCATGATATCATATCGGCTCATAAATCAGACCATAACTTCAACTTTAACACGTTGCAAATGTCTTTAATTGGCTCGTTGGAACTTACCCACCCAGTGACACGTCTCTTAGGCAATTAATCTCCAGTGAGAGTTCAATCACTAATAGTCTTATATCGATTAATATCCGATGCTATGCCAACAAAGAACTTATGCACGTAATCAATCACATCTGATTACATTGCAGATCCAGCTCCACAACTCAATGCCGGATGTCCGCTTTTGGCTTAGCCAACGCCATACTCCCCTCAGTCATATGTGCTTGGGTTTTCATCATAACCCGGGCATGCCCCGCATTCAATTAACTTGAAACCCGAGGAGCCGTTTACTGGCGACGACTGCCGTGCACTATGTGCAACCGCATAGTATCCAAGAATGAATCTGGTTGAGAACTGTCCGCTCGGCAGTGCTAGGCCCTTTCGATCTGGCGGCGTTGTTGCATCATCAATATCAGCTGCCGCAGCACATTGGTTCTAATGAATCCGCCAAGCCGCAAGCTTGCCCAATCGAGACGTGATTAGTAAACCCCCACTAAAGGATTTACCACATGGTACAAGTACCATTACACTGGTAGGAGAGAACCCCTAACAGAAATGCAGTACTCATGGATCACTTAATCCCAAGATAATCTTACAGATCTGTGAAGTATTGTCCGCTAAAAGTGCCGTCTCTATCCGATACACCGTCCTCAGGGAATCAATGGTATTTCCAAACGTTATCCATATAAGCCTTGACCACTGTCGGTGAATCCCTTTGGTTGATAGGGATAAAATGTGCCATTTTCGTAAACCTATTGACCACTACAAGAATTTTTGTAGTGATTGCTGACAAGGGCAAATCTGTAAAAAAGTCCGTCAACATATGTGTCCATGGTTTGCTAGGTAAGTCAAGGGGAGGTAACAATCCATGCTCAGCATAACGAGGTGCATTCGTCCTTTGGCCTGTATCGCAACAGCTACAATCATCCCTGTCGTCATCTTCCATCATTGATCAATAAAAATTCCTAGAAATCAACTCCATCGTACAATCCCTTCCAAAATGACCAGCTGTCTTCAAATTCTGTTCCGACTTCATTATCCTATTCCTTGTTGTCTTTGGCGCATAAACTCTTCCTTGCCAAGAAAGCACATCCTGTACAATGGGATAATCCTTGGAAATGGTTTCGTCCTTTGTAACCGCCTTGCACAGTGACCGCATCAGCAAAATGAATTTTAGTCACTGGAAGACTCCAGGAGTGTCTGAGAGGATGTGGGGTGTAAACCTGGATGCGTCAATGTCAGGAGAGTATCAGAGCCTAGGAGGGCATTCCGGCCAGCCTTCAGAGTAACTGGAAGTCTGATAACTGCTACAGGAGTACGATGTGAGTGATTGTGATAGGTTTGGGAATACCTTGGAGCACTGGAGAGAACTTTGGATGCACCTGGGAGCACCTGGGAATGCCGGCGATAAGCCTGGGAGCGCCGATGACAAGCCTGGGAGCACCTGGGGGCACCGGCGTCAAGTCTGGATGCACCAACAACAAGTCTGGGTGTGCCAGCGAGAAGTCTGGGTGCACCGGCCACAAGTCTCGGAGAGCCAGCGACAAGTCTGCGAGCGTCTCGAATCACAGTAGAGCAGTCTGGGAAAAACAACATCTTCTTTGGGAATGCGGCTGGGGTGCCTGGAAATCTTAGCTACTACATATTGTTCAATAATTGTTGCAACTCATGTATTCAGGTTGTAGTCTCATCTAGGTATCTATATAGCTACCGATCTACACACGGTATATCTGGATTGGCTGCAGGCGGCGCTTCAGAGCTATTCAAGGTGTGCCTGAAAATGAGGATCAGTGAACTCAGAGCTACACTCCTACGCCATGATCAAGCGGCTTTGGAGATGCACTTGGAGGTGGTAGTCGAGCGTATTTGGAGATACACAAGGAGGCCATGATTGAGTGGACTTGGAGATGCACTCCGAGATCGTGATAGAGGGAGGATGGAGATGCACTTGTGAAAACCATAATCGAGCGAGTTTGGAGATACACTTGGTGTTAGCAACGGGTCTGGGTAACCCGCCAGCGGTCCGGGTTTGGACCGCAAAAACGAGTCGGTTCGGTTCCAGACCCGTCCAAAAACCCGACCCGCTGACTCTTGGCGGGCCAAACCCTGACCCGTACCCGTCAACCCGCGGGTTTCGACGGGTTTGGCTAGACCCGTCGGTTCCAATCTCCTGTTCCGCGTTTCGGGTTTCACATTTATGGTCGCATTTAGATACGCTACTGTTGATTGTAAAATAGCGCCATTGGTACGTTATAGTCCATTTAGAATGTATTGGCCGCTTTAATAACCAAAACGTGTAGCCATACGCGCCCTACCACATCCTGAAAATGAGCGTCAACGGAGTGTCAACGATTGTTGGTCGTGTATCTTGGGTAATCTGGGGGTCCGATGGGTCAAATATAGTCAGAAACAAAGTATTGGCCGCCTTTATAGGCAAAACAGACAGTGAAACGCTCCCTGCCCCATCATGA
>Ga0307512_10000639_pt1 | contig 51709 bp, 49 predicted proteins | sample 14_EM_MG_FD_200267 | JGI IMG/M metagenome (GOLD analysis project Ga0307512, IMG submission 200267) | Populus trichocarpa ectomycorrhiza microbial communities from riparian zone in the Pacific Northwest, United States - 14_EM | ecosystem: Host-associated > Plants > Roots > Unclassified | place...
CGACGGCGTCATCAAGCCGACAGAGACACGGGACGTCGTAGGGCTCGGGCTCGCTCTCGCAGCGCGTCAGGGGAGGTCGTTCGCATCCTCGTCTCCATCGGGGATCTCGGGGGTCTCATGGAACGGAGAAGGCGGCAGGAGGGGGAGCTTTGGTGTCTATAGGATGTGATGGGCCTCGCGCAACGTTGCTACAATCACAGGTCTTGTTACTCCACCTTACCACGCCAACATATTGGCGAAAAAGGAATATGTTTGTATGTGAGATTTTTCTCATACGTGGGACACTACGAAAAAAAAAAAAAAATACAACGAAAAACATCGCGTATCAAACCTTCTGGCGCAATTGCACAAAGGTTGAACGTTGACTGCGGCAGTACGCGTTGTCCTGAGGCACAGGGTCCGCGCCGAGGCCTGCTGCCCTCGGTCCACCGAGGACTGCTGCCCTCGGTCCACCGAGGACCTGTTGCCCTGCGCAGCAGCCCCGGATCCGGTTGCGGCCCCGCTCCGGCTCGGATACTTGTCCTGTGCCGGAAGTCACGCTCCAACTGACAATGCCTCGTGCCCTGACCCGCCGTGGTTCAGAACGGAACACACCGCGTCGAGAAGCTCGTCCTTCGGCGTTGTCATGCCATGTAATGCCGACGACGCCTCATCCATGCTGTACCGCGACCGCACACTGTAACTATAGAATTCTCTGCACAATCAATCGTAACGTAAACAAAGCGAGCTGTATGATACTGTAAGCGCACATGACTGGCGCCTGTTGGTCCTCGGGCGCACACTCATGGCTCCGCAAGTGCTCCTCTCACGTAAGGTCTTTCCCCAACCTTTTCTTCTTCACGCTAGGGGAACCAGTACAACCTACGCCGTTTCTGTGCCAGGAACGGAACAGGGACCCAACTTCGATGCGGCGCCACCTTCGTCCGAGTCGTCGGGCAACGAATTGCGCTGGTTTGTGAGAAAGGCAGCGCTTCCCTTCTTTTGTTTCCTCATTTCACACACTACACTGCAGAATGAAAAGAGAAGGATGTAACTCTTTTTATTTCATCAGACAGTATCAATTTATTGGCTGGGTGTCAATTTAACTCTCTTCTGATCTACTGGGACCCCTCTGTTCAGTTTCCTCGAGGGTGACAACGGGTTCTTGCAACAGGTTTGGATTTCAGGCGGCGGCCTGATAAACACACAGTACTTGCGTATCGGAGAAATTCTGGGGTTCTTGGGCACCGTACCGTTGCCTACGTCAGAAGCCGTTGTTTTCAGCGCAGCACAGCGACATCGTGTTTGAGCCACCACATCGGGATGCGAATGGGCTTGACCCTGATATACCTTGAACATCGTTTAGCTCTGTATCTCTTGCCTGCCTTGGGGCGACTCAGAAGTAAACTCCTGAGATCCCTGCCTGAATGTGCGTATGGCGAACAACAAAGACGTCAATGTCGGGTAGGTGAGCCTGCGCCTGCCCTTCTTTCATTTCCCAGAGCGGAGTTCTCTTCTGGGAACTTTCCAGCGGAATGACAGGGACATGTTCTGTGACTTCATGGTCCCTAGCGCCACAGAGACTTACGCTGAGTGGGCAATCTACCCCGAAGTATACGTACCGGCGATGCTAATGCCCGACGTCCCGAGAGGGGTTCTTCAAATACCTGAGATGCAGTTAAGGGGACAGAAAACATCAGTGGTGTCACAGCGCAGTGATGTACATTCTGCCCGGCGGCACTCAGGGTCCAAAACGGGGATCTGAAGAAGGCGATCCGTCACCATCGGCGGAGCCCAACCCTCCACGAAAGTTCCGACGGTGGTGTGCACCAAAACGTAGTGCCATTGGTACTACGGTATCACAGGAAGTCCCTGCAGGGGTGTTGGCGGGTTATGAAATTCGAATTTGTGAAACAGGGACAAAGAAAACACATGATGGACAAAAGAGGCAGGGGATGTGAGTTACGCCCACTCCCGAGAAAAACGAAACCTTCATCACGATGCGAACCCACCAATCGCCACGGGAATAAGCAAGCCTCCAGCGCCTTTGATCCGGAACCAACTACGGAATTTGGAGAGTTTGATGCGCGGTCCTGGACTAACCAAACACAACAAACGCAAGGTGACAAGACTACACATCTAAGACTGTCTGAGGGGAACGGGTTACTGAACGTGAGGATGTCACCACTAAAGGCTTTGTTCACAGCATAGCTACACCGACCCAAGCCAGAAGTATAGCCAAGGAATCGAATTGCGAAGCTAGCGTCCACACAACTGCTCGAACTGACAGCGATACCAGAAAAGTTGTGGAGACTACGATGGCGGTGACTGCCACTGACATGGCCAATAAGGAGATTAGCGGTGCAAGGTATGTGCCAGCGGGGACTGATGTGTAAAATCACTGAACGGATGGTCCTTGCACAGTAGGCGATGCGGACACCCGACAGTTCATAATCAAGGCAAGAATAAGCGACAGGTCAGATGTGAGTGGGACGTTCACCTTGTTTGAGATGTATACGAGTGTATCCAAATACTAGTACTACCCTAGGTGGAGGCCAAGCAATTACTCGCCCACTTGAGTAGGGTGATGGAAGCACGGGCACTAACGCATCATCGAGGCTGAGCAAAGTGGTTACGAGGCTAGGTGCCATGGCACCGTCGGCAACATGAGTGTCTTTAGACAAACAATAGTAGGGTGGGTCAAAATTCGGTCAACTCGGGAAATGACATACAGCACAGTATACTGTCGTAGTTTCCTGTCGTGCAGTGCGCTCCTTGATGCTATCCATTACCATGACGAGCTTTGACGTCCGTCGGAATACACGGCCTGAAACAGACTGATGATGCAGGCCGAATTATGAAAAGCGCTGACTTTCTGGACAGTATTGTAGGTCATTCTATTGAACAATGGAAAAACGTACAATGTGATGCAGCTTGAAGTTTACGTCGTACCATGGCAAATAAAAACCCTCCAAGTGGTGCTTGTGAAAGGGCGCCCGTGGGAATAATCGTAAGACCCCGTTCAATTGGATTCCCTGCGCCAAGCATGTTGACATCGTTTGTATTGTTCAAGAGGAATGGCGGCTGTTCCCCCCGCAATGCGGGTCAGGCCCACCCCTCGAGTCATGGCCATGCAGGATACGCTGGGTGGCAAAAAAAAAATACGGCCGTGCGCGTGTTTTCAAGTCTTCAAATACATTTCAAGTTTACGACACGGCTCAAGTAACCAGTCCGTTCACTAACCTGAACTTACTCTATCTGATTACACCCAATTGCCTTCGGTCAGATGCGATATCCACGGTGCTTACGGAACGGATGAAGTTTAGAGGGCTTTAGCTTCGAATTCGCGCCCGTGAGTGGCACCAATTGGTAATCGCGCTCAGGCTGATGCGCCCAGGCGGCCACTTGCGGTGAACCGCTGAACTTCAAGCGAGTTGTGACGCAAAAATAAAAATCACAGTATTGTAGGGCAGAGTACATCAGAAGGAGAGATAGCCCAAGCCCCTGTCGGCCTTCGGCTACGAATACCTTATACTCCTCGAGTCCTGGGGAAGATGTCCTCCATATTTCGGTCGTCCCCCGCCCTGTGGACTGTTGTCACTGTACAGCCCCACACGGTGCCGTTTTAGCCTGGAAGCTTTTCTTGAACTAAGAAGGCTATGACAAATGGCAGAAGCAGTTCCTAGAAACTCGTTCTTGGCCAAGATAGGAGTTGGGCGCTTTCTCTGTGCTAGTTCGCCGGCGCCGTCTGTGTCCTGTGATTCAAATAGTACAATCGCATGACATGGCCTTGGATCCACACAGCAGTGCGTGTCATTTTTCTCCCAGGGGTGCTCACAGAGGGCGACCTGCTCCATCAGATTCTTGTAACCCCGGTGCCCCTACGTTGAACGTCCCGCTCCCCAACGCGGGGAGGAGACGCAGGGGCGTCTTGCAAACGATGCAGACGGATTTGGCGGAGGCCGTACAATTATTTTGTGCAAGCCATCCTGCCATCCCCCTTAACCAGGAAAGTGATACAGAAGTGCGCCGATAAATGTATTAGGTTCAAAGTTCAATGAGTCAGGTGAATACACGTGTGAAGAAGGCTGGACTGCTCGGGTGCTCTGCTGCGATCTGCTTGATGTGAAGGTGAGCATAGCACATTGGGACATTATCACGTCCACTTACGATAGCTGCCTGACAACTTGGGAACGAAACCATGCCCCCCCTGAGAACTTGTCGCTAAGAATTGGTCGTACTATCACAAAGCGCCCCTAACCCTTCACACCCTTTACTGGGTGGCCCCGTCCTAGAGCTAGTTGGCTCTATAACCATAGGATTTCGCGGATCCTGTACCAGCTTCAGGCCTTCCAGCCTGAGGTATCTTTCTGATCCTCGGGTATGATTGTGCCTCACAAACCCGGTTTGTCTGTCGCCCTCCTTACTACATGGAACACCTACACTGGCATATGAGCCTATAGGATAACTATCCCAGGTCTACGGTCCGTATTTTTACGCCCCTGTGGAAGTGCGGTGTGTAGGCGGAGCCTTACCCTCTGGGCGTCTTCATATCTTGTTTTAGCTTTCATCACAGGTGCCAAATTGTGCCAGCAACGATGGCTGTCTGAGAAAGTACCAGTGGCACTTGGCAGGCGCAGGGATTTCAGGTATTTTTTAGCATGTAATTCTTTCGCCACTGTGCCTCCGACAACCTATTTCGATCGCCGCACATGCCAGGTATCTGGTCGTATTGTCAGTCCACCACATTGAAATTTTAATAATTTGCTACGGTTTTACCATGTCCACGCTGAACTCCAGTATGAGTCTACCCCCTTGAAGGGGGTGGGCCCTGGTGAGGCGGTATAGGAACGGGTATGGTCCCACCATTCGATGAAATACGGGTGATCCCTCCTACTCTTCTGCACTTCTTCATACTTTTGGGGCACTTTTTAAAAATTGTACTCAACTATTTGTGTGCACTATCGGTAGGCTGAACCAACTATTTTTGAAACGAACTGTCCTTAGGGGGTACTCCCCCAATTAATTGATGATTCTAGCATGTACTTTCTGAGTTAAGGTACCTTTTTCTAGGCAGTCCACTTTTTTGGTCAGCTGGCCAAGCACGCCAGCAAATAAGGGAGTTTTTTTTTTTAATTACTTTTTCACAAAACCGTACAAAATAGTATGAAAAAGTACGAAGAAAAGTAAACACAGGGTTCTCCTGATGATGAATGGCACACGTACACCATATTTTTTCGATTCCTTTCACTCACGACGTCGCTGTTACAGCCGGGGATGGCACTGTTTTGCCAAAGGGGTGTTCAATCTAGGCAATGCGTTTCGTCGCTGTGCGCACGCACGAGAGATTTTGATCGACTTTCGTCAGTAGTCACGATTTTAGGCTTAAAAGATCTGGGGTAGAACAAGTGATGCTGAGTCCAGGATTGGCATGTTCGATAACCCTCTGCTCATCGTCGAGGCCGAGAAAATAGGGTGTGGTGTGGGTTTCAGAACGGGAACTGCAGTGGACTCTTGGATTCTGAATCGAATCTGCGCATGGTATGATTAACACCTGTCTCACGCAAGGCGGTCAATAACACAGATATACCTAATAGGTGCTTGGTCTGGAGCAGGGTCGTAGTCTTCGTCCGAAATGATGCGACTACGTCTTCGCTTATGATGTGAGGGAGGGGGCCTTAAAGCAGTAATAGATGGTGGTAGCACGAATAAGGCATGGATTATAGGGCCCCGTGGTGTTGGTTCGTATGCTAGGAGCTCCTCGTCGGAGGGGAGGGGATAGATAATCGGCCGTCGTGACGATTCCTCGGGGATTTCAGAGGTTCTGGGCGGTCCTTGGGAGGTGCATTGGGATTTTCCGCATCCCTCGTCCTCGAGCACGTCAATGAGCGGTGATGAATCTGCTTCGTCGGAGTGAGGCGAATGCCGGCCGGATTCTGCAAGGGTCCTGTCGTCTGGAATTGTCTCGACGTCGAATTCGGAATCTACATCAGAGCTGCCATCGGTATAAGAGAGCAAGGAGGCACGGGAGCCGAATGGGTCCCAGTCGCGACGCATCGAGGTGAGTGTGTTATTGTACCAAAATGTGGTGGCAGGGTTCAATGTGAAGAGATGTGCAAGTTGGCTGAGACGGGGAACAGGAACACGCATTGCGTGGTAGATGAAGTAGGATGAAATATATGGAAGGCGGAAGCGCAGAAACCACACAGCAGCAGGCAGGTCTCACTCACTATCTATGGCGCAGAGGGAAATGGGGTTTGGGTGATCACCAACTTTGAAATGGCTGATGGCCACTGGCATCGTAGCAGCCAATTTTAAACGCGGCTTGCCTCAGACGTCTGCGGTAGATGGCTTGTAGTGTTTAGATATCAGATATCAGGGTTTGGACATCAGCATCTGGCACATCAACGATGCATCGACGTTGAGATCATACTACAGAAAATTCCATTCGAGGCAGACGGAACGGACGAAACGAACCAGAACCAGGTTAGTCCGTCGAAGTGGCGTTTCATCTACGGACAGTAAAATAATTACGCCCAAAATTATTGATTTATTGGCTGACCAAGCCGGACGCTATGCTCTCGATACCCTCATGACACCTGGCCTCCAGTCAGTCATGCACAGGTATGAACAGTTCCGGTTCTGCAGTGGTCTCTTCTGCATCAAGACTGCCCGGGAACCGCCACGCTTGTAAGGGCGTGCGGAAACGGAAGTACCTGCCTCAGGCTGTCGATGCACAGTAGTGCCATGCTGTGCCTATCACTGGCACGCCACGCAATTTTGCAATTTATGCTGCGCCTTCCCCGAGCATGGGCGTAGGGCCCAGGGGTGCACCTACAAGTTTTGGAGTGTATCGCTGATATTCAAACTTGGCTGACCTACTACAGTAGCTAGCCAAGTTGGGGTTGGATCTGATTTGATAATGCTTTATAAAAAGTTGGCATCAAGGTACGTCACGGTCGTACAGGTACAGACTCGTATTGTCCAGGCGTAGTTTGGCACACTACCAGTACGGTACTGTATGGCGCACCTTATCAATAGTCGCGGTACCGTGCAGGTTCCAACAAGTACCAGACTTGTAAATTAAGCCCTCGACTACACTAGCGTGACTATTCGAATTCGGGATGTCCGTTCCCGGCTGTCGCCGGCTTACAGCATTGCGCGGCGCTGAACTCACTTCCTTCCGCAATAAGAGCTGTGGCTACCAAATGCTTTGAATTATGGCAATGTATGTTTCAAGACCCAGAAAGGATAGCGAAGGCATCGCATAGGGCAGCCTTGTGGCCTTGCGCCTCCAGCACCTGTGTGACTCATTGAACTCGAACGTCGGGGATTTCCCCAGTTTTGAGATAGTATGATAGGGAACAATTCTGTTGACGGGTAGTAAAGCGACGCCGATGACTCCAATATGGCTACGTATGCAGATGCGATGTATAATCTGGGGCAGTGACTGATAGCACAAAACTGATCTCGAGGTTGTAGAAATATGGCGCATTAATATGATTCCCGCTGATGGGTCTGGGTTTGGAAAACTTTGGTCCAGTTAGACTGAGACGCTCAGCCGTTCGATTTTCAAGCCCGTGTCTGGCTGATCAGCTTTTGATCGTGATCACGAACGCTGGGTGCAATAGATCAACAGCCTGAGACGGGCTGATGATGCGCGCCATGTCAAGAAACGACTATCTCAGAGGTGTGTACCGTTTGTTTGTATTCCGCTTGAGACCTTGAGAGGAAAGGCATCATTCCCCTTGCCTTCTAGGGTTCGAGCCTTCCACTCATGACCATGCCCCGTATTATAAGGTATAGTGGGACAGCAAACGAAAAGAAATGCGGCCATGGGCATGTTTGGTTAGGACACAGTCCCAGTTCCCTGACTCTATCTATCAACAGCCAGTCACGGTGGTATTCTCTTTTTGGCTACACCAAATTGCCTTCGGTCAGATGAGACATCGATGGTTCTTTTGGGTAAGGTTGGCCTGTTCTAGTCCCCAACTTACTGGCAATCGTGTTGGTGGCTCCTTTCTCCTTCGGAATTAGGCTCCGAGTCCACGCAGTGACTCCGTGAGGGCTGCCATTCACGTTGGTGCGCTCATGAGGCGGCGACCAGCAATCGTCAATGCGGTACCGCTCAACCTGAAGCGAGTTGTGACGCTCAAAATAAACATCACAATGATCGAGTGAAATGATGAGAGGCGGACTTCCCTCGTGTTACAGCGCCGCTTGAAGATACCACGACTACTGGGGCGCAACCCATGCTTGTCTGAGAGCAGCATTGTAGTATACTGACCCGGAGGAAGCAACTGGGTGGCTCGCAGGACCCTACGGGCCTTCACCCACGAGTACGTCATGCTTGCACTCCTTAGGGCCTGCCAGTGGGAGTGAATGCCCTCCGTTGCTTTCAGTTCAGTCGTCCGACTCGTCCCCTGCCCTGTTGAGTTCCGTTACCATTGTACTATGCATATAGTGCCGTGTTTCAACCTGCAAGACATTCCCAAACCAAGGGAACTACGGGAAATCACTACCGGTAGGGGTTTCGCAACTTTCACCTGACCTCTGTCAGAAACTTGGCCCAAATAAGAATGGGGAGCTACCTCGCTGTTAGTTCGTGGATGGTGTCCCCGACGCCTGCATCCCTGTGATGGGGTTCACATTCGATCATGTTCGGTGTCCTTGATGTGAGGTTTATGGTGCGTTCCATGCCATATCGATGTTGCTTTTCTTAGGTGTACATGGCCCCACCGCGTGACACGCGTGACCTCAGAGCCCCACTGACGTGGGTGTCATCTTCTTCTCAGGGACACTCGCGGAGGACCACTGAATCCTTGTAGTCCTACGGTGAATGTTTCGCTCCCTACGTGGTGAGGAGACGGACGAGCTTCTTCGAATTGACGCATGCAGATTCAGCGGAGGTCGTGCCATGATCCAAGCAAGCTATCTCGCCAAGCTGCCTTAACAAGGAAATTGAGAGGGCTGCGCTGATAAATTGACCAGGTTCAGAGTTCAAGGATTCGCGTGAAGAAGGTGGGGCTGTTTGTGCGCTTGAATGCGATCTGCTTCAAGTTGATGTGATGGTGAACACAGCACATTGAGATATTGCTGCCTTCACTCACGTCATGTGAAGTAGCTACCCAGAAACTTGGGAATGAAACCACGCTTCGCTTGGGAAATTATCACCGCGTAGTGGCCACATCATTGATACAAAGTGCCCCTAATTCTTCATGCCCTTCACACATGGAACTCGTTGGCTGTACATGACCAAGGTGTTCCTATGTCTTATACGTTTCCATATGACTTTTGCTATCGTATACCTTGTCGATTACATTGAAGTTTAGAAATGACCTTGCAAAGATGATTCTGAGAGCTCACCCTGGTCTCGACAACAACATGGGGTGTGTCCTTCTGACCCTCTGGGAGCTCCTTTCATTTTCTTTTCGCACCCAGTCCCTTCGTCGTCTCCCTGGCCAAAGGGAAAGTCCACGAATGAACGCGGGATCGCATTGCCACACCCCTAGGAATGTACGGTACAGGCGGAGTCTTACCCCTTAAGCCTATTCATACAGGTGCCACATCGTGCCCGGCAGCAATGATCGTCTGGAACGGTGGTAATTGACAAGCGCAGAGATCACAAGCAGTTCCTTGGCACGTACTTCTTTCGTTACTGTACCCTCCGCCAATGCATCACGATCGGTGCGCGGTGTACATTCTAGGCAACCAGTTGCATTGTCAATGGGCCCAGGAGCCATCGATTCTCCTCCTAAATCTCACCCCTCCGTCCATCGCCGGCGACTCGGACATGCGCGGAATCACATTGAGTTGGTAATCTCTATGGTTTCGCCAGGCCTACAACACAAGTCGTTCTGGCATTACCCGCACTGACCGGAGATCAACCCGGAGGGGCGGTATAGGGACCGTGATCTCGCTCTAGCATTAGACGGACGACTGGTAGAAACCGCACACTTACACTATATCTTTCCAATTCATAGCTTCCAGAATGTCGTTGTGGTGGTCGCCGGGACAGCATCGATGAGCAATCGCTGCTTCGTCAGAGGGGAGTCCTCGGCCGTCACCTTGGTTACGTACAAGAGAGCATTGTCGGGGCATTTGCCGACTCGGGTATGTGTTGTCTACCCAGTACCCACTCAACCAGAGCAATTTTTCTTGTCCTTCGTTCATAATCACATTTCGGTTTCAAAAACTGGGTAGCACAAGGGACCCTCAGCCCAAGATTCGGTAGACTGGTCGTCCTCAAGGCCAGGGCTGTGAAGATCATTACTAGGCTTGCTTGATAAGAAGATGAGGCATGTTAGACGTAGTCCTACCACGTCTTTTCCGGAACAGTCATCGCTCACTGGCAGTCTTTTGGATAGCAGGACTGGAAATGATGTCGCCTGTCGGACCTGAGTTGCGTAATTACCGGATTTCCATTTTGTGTTCCAGACGGCGGTTCATAACAAACAAATACATTGACTAACCCCCCGAATGGTGCGGTGGACAGGAGCCCCGACATGCTGCTGGAAGTGCTGTGTGTGCAAGATTAAACCAGCCCGGGGGAATTGAACAAGGCGTCGGCCTAAGTCGTACACCCCTCCTGTGGCGGCGGTCAGTCCCTAAACAGGGGCATCCGAGACATCGGCCTGCAGTTAAGTCTCTCCCTCGGCCCCCAACACATGTTCCAATCAATCACAACATGCGACTCGGCAGGAACCCCTTTGGGCATCTCGTTTTGCGACACTGTTCCCTATTAATTTCCGGAAAATGCCTTTTTCACTGGTTGGTGTCCCCAGACTCCCATGAAACAACCTGCTTTCATAATCCATATCCCCGAAACACCGACGACTGAAAACCACGAGATGAGATGCGAGTAGAGCACGAACGTCTATTCTATTCGATTAGGGTGGCGATTATGTACGGTAAGCAAAAGTAATTGATACATAAGCGATTACTAGTCTATCGGCGTGCAATTGTGAATAAACTAAGGTTCAGAATGGGAATCGCAGTGTACTTTCGGGTTCGGAATTTGATCTGTACGTGGTGTGGTCACCACCTGTCCCACCGCAAGGAAGTTAAAAACGCAGACATACCTAATGGATGCTTGATCTGGAACAGGGTCATAGTCCTCGTCTGAAATGATGCGGCCGCGCCTCCGCTTGTAATGCGCAGGGGGTGGAGTTAACGCAGGAACACAAAACGGTGGCGCAACAGGGTCGATCGTGATGCTTGGTGGTGTTGGTTCGTGTACCAGAAGGTTCTCTGCGGAAGGGAGAGGGTAGATGATCGACAGCCGCACCGACGGGTCGCGGGTTTCAAAGGATGGGGGCGGTTCGCGGGAGGAGCATTGGGATTTTACGCAGTCCTCGTCCTCTGGCATGGTGCTGAGCGATATTGTATCTGCTTTGTCAGAATGAGACGAATGCGGCCTGAATTCTACAAGGGTTCTGTCGTCCGGGACTGTCTCGACGTCGAATTTGGGGTCTCCATCGGAGCTGGGGCTAGTACAAGGGGAGCTGAATGGGTCTCTGTGACGACGTAATGAAGCGAGCATGCTCTTGTACCCAAATGCGGCGGAAGGGTTCACCGAGAAGAGATGGGCAAGTTGGCCGAGACGGGGAGCAGGAACACGCATCGCGTGGCAGAGGAAGTCGAATGGAATCTATGGAAGACGGAAACAGAGACCACACAGCTGCAGGCAGGTCTTATTATATACGGCGCAGAGGGGCATGGGGTTTGTGTGGTGTGGTCACTAAAGGGCTCGTGGCCGTGGCCGCGAGCTTTAAACGTGGCTTGCCTCATGAGACGTGGTGATGTGGGTGATGCACTGTCCCACGGCCCTAAAAGCCATGGGACGTCACGTGACTGTGGTGCCTCCACAAAAATTCACTGTCCCAAGCCCAGGCCAGCCATACGCTCGAACCACGCTACGACCGCTGCGACGCGGCGAACAGAGGCATCGCTTGCACCCAGGCGCAGGTCTGGCCGTAGGCGCATGTCAGCCGGCACGGATGCGCGCGGCATCGTCCGATAACAGATTTCTGCGCGCGAGCGGAGGTTCGGCGAGGCCGTGATGACCTGTGTGGGCGGGCCGTTATTGCTACTGCTTTCCGCCGGTGCGACCAGGACGTCTATCGCAAATAAAGAGGTTAGGGCGCTTGTGCGTGTGTGGGTGAGGGGGACGAGACAAGGGGGCGCACTTTCAAAGTAGACAACGTCGCCGCGGCGGACACCGGTGCTCGTGTCCTGCGCTGTGCCGCCCCACGACTCCGCGATTTCTCGCCATGCAGTGAGCTTGCGAATCGTGCTTGCTTCGTCGCCAACGATGAGACGCAGCACGGAGACGACCCGCCCCGCATCCGGCCCACGACGCAACGTCACTTCGTCCGGTCCATCGACTTCAAGCACGGCGAGTAGTAGACACGCCTTCCCCCGCGCGCAGGCGAGCGCGGAAAGCGTGCCGAGCGAGAATTGAAAGTCGGGGAACTGAGCGATCGACGAAGTGCTGGAGTAGGTGTAGGTGCAGGAGTTGGCAGAGTGCTCGTCTTCTTGCGTCTCGAGGTTATTCTGCCATGATGAAGACGCAGCGCAAGAGGCCATTGAAGCACGCAGCGCGAGCCTGCCCGCAGGATCGTTTTCGCGTTCGGGTTGAGTCGTTGCAGCCCAGGTTATCAACGTAGTCCGATCTGACGAATGTGAGCTACCACGACGACGACGGGAATGCTTGGCCCCACCTCCCTGGCCGTCGCCTATCAACTCCTCTTCCACAGTTTGGGTATCTCCTTCATCCTCATCATCGTCCGCGAATATGATGTTCTCGTATATGGCCGAGATACGCCGGCTGGCACCGTCGAGCGCAGAAGAGGGGTAGCCCGAAAAGAAATCAATGGCTGTGCCCTTCGACGCTGGATAGGTCGCAGATTCAAGCGTGCGCCACTGATAAAGCATACCATCGTCGCTGAGCGTGGAGGGAGACGGTGCTCCGAGAAATACAGTGTATCTCATCGAGTTGGGGTTAAGACAGATAGTAATAGCAGTGGGTTCAATTGGAGAGGAATAAAACAGAGACAAAGTACGCGTACAGTGTATACAGTAATAACAACCCAATCGGTTAACGGTCGCGATAATCGCGGTCTCGTCGACTCGAATGAGGCGAACGTTCCCGGTCTCTCTGTCTATCTTTCTCGCGGTCTCTATTGCGACCATCCCGATCCCGATTCCTATCCCGCTCTCGGTCCTGTTCGCGATCCCCGTCCCTGCGTCTGTCCTTATCATATTCTTTGCGCTCCCTCCGCGGCGGCGACCTAGACGTTCTCCTGGACTCGCTACGCGAGGCGGTTTGTGAACGGGGTGATGATGACCTGTCCGACTCCTTGCGCACGAGTGGAACGTACTTGCGCTCCGGACGGGAAGGCGTACGCCTTCCGCCACTACCATCGTCGAATATTTCGCGCTCTTTTGCGCCGATTCCAAGTAACGCAGGTCTGGAGGGAGGAAGCCAAGGCTCGACGATACCTCCCTTCTTGTTCCGGCTTGCCGGCTCCCCAGGCTTCCAGCCCATCCCGCGTAGCATCGCCATGCCAAACTGGGAGACAGGGATGCGCTCGTAGTCATGTAACGTCGCCTCGTCGGGGAGTTCATCGAGGTCTTGCTTGAATGCATCGTCCTCTGTAGGCCCACGTCGCGCAGAGCTAATGGGGATGATATCAACCATGGCCCCCTCAGGACCATCACCCCCCTCTGCATCAGCAAGAATTGCACGTATAGCATGCTGATCTTCGGTTTCTTCTGGCTGGTCCTCTTCGGTGACGGGTGGCTCTGGTTCGATGGGTGGGTCTTCCATTGTATCGACCCGCGCGCGTTTACGCATCTGTAGACCTTCCATCTGTGGCCCCGAGTTTACCGTGTCTCTGGTCCCGAGACCACCTACACTCCCATCGACGCCAGTCCCTGCCTCGCCACCGGGAGGAACATACATCTTGCCATTGGCCCCTGCCCGTCGCCTACGGGCGACCTCTCGCCAGTCGCGGTTTTGGAGAGCAGGAATGACCAGCGGGCCTCGAGGCTCTGGCCGTGGAGTGGCACTAGGATTGATCAAAGTAGCTGAGGTGAGCTGCAGACCTCTGTGCACAGAGTACGATGGCGCAGTGACGCACCGCTGCACACCAAACCGGTCAAAGCCAGTCACGAGTTCATCCGTAGGTTTGTCATCTTCTTCATCACTGGAATTTGGGCTATCGGGTGCGCTCCTCTTCGGCGAGCTGCCTGCAAGAGGAGTACCAGGTGTGCTACCGTCAGTGCCATTTTCTTGAGCGAGGTGGCGTGGCAATGCAGGTGATTTGAAGCGAATATCATTAGAATCTGGACCAGCAGATGTAGCACGAGACTCTGGAGTGGGTCGACGAATTGTGAATGAGACTTTGCCGACAGTTGGAGTGGACATGGTCGTCGATGTCGTCAACGTGTGTGTCAGTGTCAGTGTCCTGAACTGACTCGCATTTGGCACGTGACTCAAACGTCGCAAGTTGCCGAGGTTTACCAGACGAACCAAACTTCGTCCGCACATCGGATCACTGTGGTGCCCTTGCCCAGGCAAACCAGCCTATGGAGAAACGTAACCCCGCAGATGCCCTCACCACCTGTTTATTGCTCTCCCCTGTGGCGCAAGACCTAAGTGTTCATACTTAACAGTGGCATGCGGCTACTTTCCAGTTGGAGAAAAACCTTCTTTTTCTGGCTCTTGGTTCAAGTTCTTAGCAAATAACCGGCGTTTGTTTTCGACCAACGGAGATTGACCACGCACTGGAATTAGTAATTGCACCCTTCAGTGGCGGAAATTTGTTTTCTCTTGTCAAATGACCTCCTGGAGTGACGCTAAATCTTGCCAGTTGAAACGTCTGCGAAGTGCATCACAGCACTATATGTTGGCCCATTGAATGGCTAGAAATTAACGGCATAGTTCGGACGAATATGGTCACTCCATTGCGTTCCAGCTGCTTCCATAACCTGTGATTCGTGATCAGATGGATATCTGCCATTACAATCAAGGAAGAACGTCGCGTTCGCAACCAGTCCGCCTCGTTTGCAGTCGTGGTTCAAGTAAGCGGGCAGAGGCGTGATGCGCTTCTCCACGTATCCTTTTGGTTGTCTCCGCACCCGTCCCAGGGAATACCCATCATGCGCTTTGTTTTGCGGGTACATATTGTACAGCGCTAGTCCTCCCAGACAACACTCTGCGGCGCCATTCAGGTTACGGACTTCTACGGGCGCCAGCAGGTTTGGGACGTCTGTTTGGGAAGGACGTAATGATCAATCTAGGGGTGATAGTGTGATCTCATTGCGCCCGCAGTTCAGGGTTGGGAGCCGCTCAGACGGGAACCGACGAATTGCGAAAAATCGCAATTGAATGGTGTGCCTCTGTCTCGGTTGTTCAAACTGCTCAGTGGGAACAAGAAAATAGCATATGCCCTCAGCTCGAGATCGACTTTTGTACGACTGGTCGCCAGCCATCGAAGTGTACGTCGTGTTTAAACACGTAGCCGCCTTGTTGTTATAGCCTATCGGCGTGGCTTTCCCGCTCAATTGAATTGTTTCTGTCATTCTGTTTGGAAATTTTCGCCGGGGTTTTTCTTCGTTTGGGGTTGCAGGGTGGGGGGATTGCCTTATTATGTGGAGCCTTCATGGTCTTCTTGGGTTCCAAAGCCTCCGTTGCCGTGATTCATCTACGAGTTGGGCTCTTTTGGTGCCAACTCTTATTGCCAAGTTAGAGGCGAAACACTACGGTGGCAACCCGAACGAGCAACCCTCATTCCAATAAGCACGTGGTGTCGGGGCCTTGTTCTGGAAGCGGATAGGGCAGGGTGTCCTGAACACTGATACAATACTGCACACACGGCTGAATCACATCCTTGCAAATGGAATCTCCTTGATCGCGACTTGAATGTTGAACAATAGATCTTTTTGAGCGCATTAAGGGACTCTGACACGGCCCAGTCAGCAAACGTTAGTAGCGCCAACAAGCTCCGTCGAGGTACTTAGGTCAGCTTTGTCTGACATTGGCACTCACACCGAGTTGCGTTCGGTGTGATACTGTACAAGTCCAGTGATGCGGTTGTAACAAGTACCGACCGACGGACTTACGAGCCCGAGCATGGGTGGGATGGCGGCCCGGTTGAATCCACCAATCAACCTTTTTCAGGCTGTTTATTTTCTCCTGCCCTCTTTCTCTCCCCCTCGTAACCCGAGCGGACGCCCGCCAAAAAAAAAAAAAGGATAGGAACCGGAACGTGCTAATAGAAGGCGTCGGGCCTTGCGCCTCAATATCTTGTAGTGATTGGGCGAGATGATCGTCATGCGTGCCGGAGAACAAACGTTCCCGATGTTGCCAAAGACCCCAGATAGAGGTAGTTGAATTCAGCCTCACTTTGGACCTCAGATAGGCTTCAAACCGGATATACTGAAGAAGTACCGAAGACCGCACTAATTCTCAGACGCCACAGGAACTTTCTCACTTGCTCCCGCCTCCCCTTCGTCCTGTCAATTTGTCTTCGTGGGCCGTTATATATGACCCGTCGTCGACGCATCCATACCTTGCTTTCTATACATCCCCGCGAGAAACGAGTAATTTATGTCTGCCTCCTCGACGTCTGCCACGCCAATGGTCACAGTGTCATTATCTATCCCGCCCGATATAGCTAAAATGTACGTCGACTTTTTGGATTTGCTTTTATGATAACCTGATACCTTTCCTAGAACTGCCCCCCTTGTGCGCGCGAGCTCTTTTTAGTGTCTAGTCGACTGACGTTCTCATTCGCACGCCCAGCTCCTTGGTCCTCTAGTCAACTGGGGATTATATGGTGTCCTTTGCGTCCAGATCTGTATGAATCGAGTATCGTAACCTCAGCTGTCCCAATGACCCCACTTGCAGATGTGTATAGCTACAATTTCCCGGACGACAAACATCCCGTGAAATCCCTAGGCGAGTACAAGAGAGTTTTCTACCCTCGAAATCAAGTGACGAGGCACTCCGTTTAGCATGGTTTTGCTTTCTGCTCGAGACCGTTCAAACGGCCTTGACTGGGGCCGATGTCTACTATTGGTTTATAGATGGATTCGGCAACGTGGAACGCCTCAAAGACTCTCATTTTGCTCCTATTGACATACCAATAATGCATGCAACCGTTTCATTCATCGTCCAAGGCTATTTCTGCTATCGCATCTGGACGTTGAACAGACGGTCATCGATGCTCTGCATTCTTATCGCATTGGTACGTGTACAGTTCTTCTTCGTCCAAACCTCCTGAGTCGAGACTTTGAATCAAGCTTACAGTACTTCAAGCAGTCGGGGCGGCATGGGGCGGCATCCGGGCAAGCACTACTTAGCGCCGCTGAGAGCTTGACAACTAACGCATACCATCAGTCTATTATCGCCGGGAAGTACGCGGTTTCGAAGATAGCCCTATATGTACGTTGTCGGTCTTGCGTTCTGGTGACCGCATCGCTGACACTGTGCCGCATTAGTTATGGTCGGTCCCAAGCGCAATTGCGGACGTTCTCATTGCCATCGCAATGACGTTGCTTGTATGCGATCTCGCCTCCCCCTCCCTCCCTTTTTTGATATATTAACGCGTTGGGTTGATGGTTCCGTAGTTATCGCGGGCGCGTAGCGACGGTGGTAAATTCTCTAACTTTGTTATGATACGTTTGGTGCGTCTCACTATCGAAACAAATGCCCTCTCTGGTACGTTTGCTCGACCAACCACATGCGGACGTTCATCTCACCTCTTCTTGAGCTGGCGTTGCTGTTGCTTCTTTCGTACTCTATACCGCATTCCCCGTAGGTTGAGTCTACCTCATCTCGTCTCACAACTTCTGACATTTTGCCCTCTACACAGAATGATATATATTACGTGTTCACGTACGGCTTCCCTTTCTTTGTCTGCTTTCGCCCCTGCTGATGTGAGCTAAAGAGCGGGGATCATTGGGAAGATGTAACTAATATCTTGAACACGACTGTATGTGCGAATGCTCACAAAGACTTCCAGATACACCAACACTCTCATGGTCAGCCTAAACAATCGAATCTACTTTCGTGATCACCGTACTCCGGGGGTCCAAGTGGATAATGATCACATCGTGGAATCCGACCAGTTTCGTCTTTCGGCAATGGCGCCATATCGCTTCTCTCAAGTTGGGCCTTCTGCGCACTCGACCTCAATAGGTGACAGTTTCAAACTCAACACCCTTTCCCATACGATAGACCTGGAAAAGAAGGGCAAAGGCGACACTGTCAGCATTAGTTCAGATCCAAGGTGCTAGCATTCTGTCATTACAGCCACCCTGAGCCTGAAAGGGCATTCCTCTCCAGTGGGGTTGTTGGGCCAAGCCATTCTAGAGAGGGCAATGCCACCCTGGGTTGAGGAACGGTTGTTTGATTGGTTTATTTTTTGGGTGGCTGGGGTCTTGTCACGTGATTGACTATACTGTATTATGTAAACCGAACTGACACATCGTGAATGATCGCTCTGGAATCGGGCTTCCTCCCGGGATAATCATTCGGGTCCTTCGACTCGTGGATTGGCTACATCCACTTTGAGATCTCTGCATCTCTTGACCTGTGCTTTTCCCGTCGGGTTAACCAAGGGTTTGGCTACAGACTTCACTGCCGTCTTCAGAAGGCCTCCCATCGCTACCATGACCAAGTCACTGGCATGTCTCCCTGATCTCCGCGCCTAGAGTTTTCTCTGGGGATCACTCTCACTGGCACCACGATCGCCCCTATATTAAAGGGATCTGTTGACGCGGGAGTTGCCACTGAAGTAGACATACGTAACTTTCACAATTATACTCTGTCATCGAGCTCTCAGATGACTTGCTTGTGGGAGAGCCCGGCCCCCGAAAGAATTCTAAGAAGCTGAGGACAGGGTCGCTGGTGTGCGTATCGCGGCTTAGCTAGTTCTGAGTGGCTGCGTCTGTACCCCGTGATCGAGGTGGGATGGGGTAGGTGCACTTTTGCGAAGAGGAAGCAAGCTTTATCCATTGCTTCCGTGATCCCGTGCATGTGATCTTCCCCAAGCGCTTCCTTTCTGTTTTTCCATCCGCGTGCTAGAGTTCAGCGCTCAGCCACGGAGATATCAAATTCTGGCCCGACGCCGAGCAGGGTATCAGCGTAGATCTCCGCAACTCCTTCTACTCCACCGTGGCCAAAATAAAGTAGTGGGCTGTTGGGGCATGCCTTCGCGTTCATACAACACATCATTTGCAAATCAGCGGGACGCAAACGCTATCTTCGCAATTGAGATTGATCATATCAATCAATCATTCTCACGCCTCGCCCACACTTCATTCGTTTGAGAAGGCCGTGGCAGATGGCAGATAGCGACAGTCGTTCATGCCGTAAGCTGTCATTTCAGTCTTAGTTTGAGAGCTCTCGTAAACTTTGTCGCGCGATCTTATTAATAAAGAATTCGTGTAGGTCTCTACATTATCCACGACGTTGTCGTTTTACTGCTGGGGTTGACACCCGTCATACTGGTAGGGGTCGTCACTACGTCATCACCGACCTCTTATACAACGCCCACGCCACATAACGCAACCGTTGGTTCCCCGGCTAGGCTAAATAGACAGCCTTTTCTACGCCGCGGGTCATCCATGAAAACAAAGTGCACCGTGACTTAATTCGGGCGTAGGGGCATTTTCTTGCCCCTCATGTCAAAGAATTCGTGATGGCATTAAGGAAAATATCAGCTGATAATGGACGCCAGCGCATGGCTCTCCGGACAGCCTCACTCCTCATCAAGTTCTCTCCGTTTTGGGCTTTGTTTCCATCCTCATCGTGATGTCTCTTGGAGAAGCATCTAGCGCCGCCATTGCAACACTCTATTGTCGTGTGCCATGCCATTGATTCGGGAGGTTAGGCTATAAATATCTAGTCTAACATCTTTAACTCACTTCCCCTGCTAGCCGCACTCATCACCCGTCAGCACTATCCTGTCTTAACACACCAACCCATAGAAGCATGGCTGAGCCCGGACCATTTCAAGCACCCCCAAATATCGCGAGAATGTAGGCCTGGTGATATCAAGATTGTCCATCGTCGCTGATCTTTCTTCTAGCACTGCGGCCCCTATCGTACGTTTGGCATCATCCATGGCTACTTCAGCTGCGTGACCAAAAATGACGCACCTAGCTCTTTGGTCCTCTGATCAATTGGGCACTATACGGCGTTCTTTGGGTCCAAACCTGTGGGATTTTCAATCATCAAGTTGGGCCGTCTAACTGACCCGAGGCTAGATGTGTACAGCTACAACTTTCCAGATGACAAGCGTTCATTGAAATTACTAGGTAGGTATTAATGGTTGGCCGCCCGTGTCTCAGTGAACCCATGGGGGCATCCAAACAGCGTACTTCGTCTTTCTTCTGGAGACTGTTCAAACTGCCGCCCTGACTGGGGCTGATGTCTACTACCGGTTCATGGCTGGATTTGGTGACTTTGAGGGCCTCAAAAAGTCTAGGTCTTCCCCCGTTGACACCCCGATCATGGATGGGTTTATTTCGCTCATTGTTCAAGTATTCTTCTGCTACCGTATTTGGACATTAAACAAACGCCTCTAGTGGTTTGCAGGGCCGGGCTGGGCTCAAATGCCCGGGCTTGGGCTCGGCTTTGTAGGGCTCGGGCTTGAGCCCAGGCTTCAGACCACCGGGCACGGCAAACTGCAGTTAGTTGGACTCGGCATGAAGCAAAACGATGCGCGAGTAAATGGGCTGGCAGCGATTATGGCCCAAGCTGTCCTTGGTGACGATGCCTGGGTGGATCTCAACTTGCATCCCAAGGCGGAGCACGCCCGTGAGGATCGAGCCACCTCGACACCGCCTTTGAGTTCGCTGACTTCCGCGCCGGGCTTGTTCACGTCGAAGGAACGGACCATGATCAGTCATGGGTCCGAGGTGAAGCTGTGAAGTCCCGCACAGGGATTGGGATCCGCTTTACGGTGTATTCGTTCACCGTGCCGATAGTGTATTTGAGCTGTGTAGAGTCCGTGCGTGAGTTCAAGGAAAAGAGGATGGAGGAGATGAATTAAGATAAAAGCTGCGTTCCCAAAGATCCAAGAACACGCCGTGGAGTAAATCAGGAGGACGGATGGCGAGTAGCGATCGCGCATCCGCTGTTGTGTTCAAGCGAGAGAAACTTCGAGGGAAAGAAGGAGAGGAATTGGGCCATGGTTGCCCAGCACGCAAACGGGAAAAGGGGAAAGAACTTGGGCCACAGTTGCCTGTTGTTCAGCAAGGCGGGTGTACAGATATTTATATGGTGGGCTGATGCGATTAGGAACAAGTATGCTACAGATGAGAGTGGGTGAAAGGAAAACGTTTGTGAGGTTGGCCTTGCCAGCAACGGGTCCGCACGGTGACGTTCGATATCCATATTTGCATGTAAACAAGAGGGTTGTTTCAAGGGCGTGACAGCGAGCGCAAGGTCGAATAAAGGAGAGCTAAGGTAACTTAGTAAAAAGCGAGTGGAAGTCTAATGAGAAAACAAAAAAATAAAACGTACGAAGAAACATGCAAATCCTATAAGCAATAACCCTATCCAACGATGCAGTAATGCCAAACAAGGGTTCGACTGGCGATGTGCTACACAGGTTGTGCTTGGGCCTAATTCGCCATCCTCAAGGCGGCACACGACCGTTGCGCTGACGGTTCTGGGCGATCCGAGTGTTGTTGATTGACAGCGAGATTTGAGGCGAGATGTGGCGGAATTCGGAAAAAGACAAGGGATTGAGCGTCAATTGCGAGGTGATGGAGGTGGAGGGAGAGGCAAGGGAGCAAGGCGTATGTGCTGAGGTGATGCTGACATGCACTTTGGTAGGCACAGAGGCCGTCACGTGGTCGAAAAAGCCTGTTTCCAAGGCTGGCGCGAGTCCATATACAGTGGGCCAAGTGGCTGTAAAACTGTGTAGTTGGGACCACTAGTATTGGTTACAGATCACAGACTTCCCGCAGACGCTGAAAGCCCGGGCTTGCGGGCTGGGCTCGGGCTTGCAGGATCCTTGAGCCGGGCCGTGGGCCCGCCAAAGCCGTCACCAGGGCTGGGCTGGGCTCAGGCTTTTAGGGCCGGGCTGCCCGGGCTTCAGGGCTTTGAGCCCGGCCCTGCAAATCACTAACGTTACGCCTCTGGTGGCTCTGCGTTGTTATTGCCGTCGTGAGTTTGACGCTACTTACTTTCTGCTAATTCTCAAGCCATGCGACCATCTATGACAGCTTTCTGCTGCTCAGGCAACCGGGGCGCTATGGGGTGGACTCAAGGTGAGCATCATGAGACCTTGCTGCGATGTGAAATCCGACACACCTCTCAGTCAGCTGCGCTTGGGAAGTACGCCGTCGTGAAGCCAAGTCTATACGTATGCGTTCTTAGCTATGTAAGGCATGCCGCACTCGCTTACCGTTGGTTGAATTAGCTGTGGTTAATCACAAGTGCGGTAGTAGATATAATGATCGCGGTAGCGATGACTTTGATGGTATGTAGTGTAAGTCCTCTTATCCCTCAGAATGTTGACTGGCCGAATCTGACAGCTCAAGCTACGACGTGGCAACGAACTTCGATTCTCAAGCGACGTTCTACCACGCGCGGTGCGTCTCACCATTGAAACAAATACGTTAACCGGTGCGAGTCCATTGGCAGCTCCCCACCGGCGTTTTGTCTTACACCCTTCACCGTGACAGCTACTGTCGCGATCGTTTCTTTCGCTCTTTACATCGGTTTTCCCGTCAGTGGAACAAGCAAAGTTGTCATTCCTGTTCTGACCGAAGGCTCCATATATGTTCTAGAACGAAATCTACTACGTTTGCCCGTACGTCCTTTCACCCCACCACATTGCCTCCTTATTGAACTGAATGGCAGGACGGGAGTTATTGGAAAACTGTGAAATTTGCGTCTTGTATGCATCTCAAACCTACAACTCACCGGTACTGTAGGTATTCAAACACCCTCTTTGTGACCTTCAACAATCGAATATACTTCCGCGACCACTCATTTCCAGGAGGCAGCCCAGATCATAGCGTACACCTTGGCCCACTGGCATCCCGTCCCTCTGAGAACCATCTCTCCCAAATCAGGGTTGCCGTAGTCACAACCAGCGACACTTCCAGCCTCGCCTCTTTTTCATCGACCACTGACATAGAGAAGAGCAGAGGTGACGCTGTAGATTCAAACTCAAGGCCTTCTCTCTAGTCCCGAAGCTGCTGACTGGTAGAGTAGTTGAATCACGGGCTACGACCTCCCTCGGAGAGGAGCTAAGATACCAGAGAGAAGTTGAAGGAAAGTAGTTGACTTGAGGTGACCTTTGCGTTTTGATGTACCCCCGACCGTCTATAATAAATGCTTAAATTCCGACCACACATCTCTTTGACGAGGTATTTAAGTTACCCTCTTCTGGTGAATTTAATTACATAGACAACAGGTCATTAAACAGTTGTGGGGTTATCCCCAAGTTCTTCTCAGCATTCGAACCGTTCCCCCTTATGATGGTATCTGTGAACCTTTTTTGATTGTCTCAGCTCAACCTCCGCGCCCCGCGGGCCTGGATCCTGATGTACTACCTGCCCGCGGTCCTGTGAGGTCGTCTGTTCCTGTCTAATCGTGACCCAATGCTGTTTTATGCGCAATCGTGCTTTACTTTTATAGCTAGGGAGTATTTTAGCCCGACATCACCAGCCAACTTTAATTGTGTCGCTGCAAAGATTTTCCCTGTAATGATAACAATACATCGGGGCAATGCGATAATACATGCATCCCTAAGCCCGAAACCAAGAGAAAATCACTATCGGCATCACAACGGTCCGTAATCTCGTCGTGAATAACTTCACATATTTCCCGTTACGACCTCCAGGGAATGCGGATTCCTAATTCGCAAAATGATTTGAGTCACTGGAACTCTAAGCCCGCGCCTCTCACCTTAGCCGATGACAAGGCCATTGTTAATGCCCTTCTCGGGGTCCCCTTCTGATTTGGAGTGCAATGAGTCGAGCTCGACAGAAGTGGGGCTTCCAATTGTAGCAGATCGTGAGGGCTGAGGCGGGTAAAAGTTGACCGGTATTCTCGCAGGTTGCGGAGCTGAAGGACGGTATGGACTAGCCACCACGCCACCTGGGGAACGGTGGTCGCGGAAGTAGATTCGGTTATTGAAAGTCACGAAGAGAGTGTTGGAATAACTAGGTCGAAGTGATGACGTGAGTCTATCATTTGAGTCCAAGGAAATAAAAAAGATGCAAGTTACAGTTTCCCGATGACTCCAGTCCTGTTTGGCATTAACACGAATGATGCGAGGGGAATTATAGTTGGAAAACATACGGGCAAGTGTAGTAGATTTCATTCTACAAAAGGATGGACAAACTCAACAATAACCGCGGCGAGATTTATCTTCAACGCACCGGAAAAGCCACATAAAGCACGAATGAAATAACAGCTACGCTAGCTCAAGAAGATGTTGGATGAAAAGTCGCGGTGGATTGGCACTCAAGGGACACTCACCAGTGAGTGTATTTGTTTCAATTGTGAGTTGTACGATGCGCTGCATGACATGCTTTGAATATCGACCGTCATGTCCACTTATTCGCCTGAGCTGTGAAATACAATCGGTTCAAGTTTGTGGGGCGTGTCGGGGGCCTTTTCACGTACCAAGAATGTCATTGTCACGGCGATCAGGATGTCTGCTACTGCGCTTGTAATTAACCATAGCTAGGTGGAAAACAATCAATAACCCAACATGGATACTCTGCACGCAGCAGACCCGGAGAATGCGTACATATAGAGCTGGTTTTACAACTGCATAAACCCCGAGCGTAGCTGACTGAATTTTATGTTAGGCATAATGATGTCGGAAGTCAGACCAGGTGATGCCCACCTTGATACCACCCCACGATGCACCAACCGCTTGAACTATGGAGAGCTTTATGAAAGCATGTCAAGAATAGGAACATTATGTTGAGAGAATAGCGAGGAGCACACGTACGACAGCAATCAAGAGACAGATCCACAGTGCCCGCTTGTTCAATGTCCAGATGCGGTAGCAGAAAAATCCCTGAACTATCAGCGAAATGAATGCATCCATCGTCGGGCTGTCTATTGCGGAGAAATTGGAATCGTTAAGGCGTTCCAAGTTGCCGAATCCGGCCATGAACCAATAGTAGACGTCGGCCCCCGTCAGCGCTGTTTGGGCGGTCTCCAGAAGAAAAACGAAGTAAGCTAGTCAGAAAACCCTTTGAGTTTCTCTGAAAGTGTGAAATTTTTCAGAAGATGTACCAAGAGCTTTCAAGTACCATCTATCATCTGGGAAGTTATAGCTGTACACATCTAGTCTTGGGTTGGCCGATGGTCAGGATGAGATAGTCGAAAAGACCCACAGGTCTGGACGCAAAGAACACCGTACAACGCCCAATTGATCATAGGGCCAAAAAGCTGGTCGTGGCACCATGAGCACACCCTGGGGAAATCACTGGCTAGCTGAGCGTACGATGGGAGCAGTGCTAGGAGATAGTCAGAAGACATATAGACTAGAGCACAGTTGACTGACATACACTTTCACAATATCTGGGGGGATCGAAGACGATGTTGAGTCGGCCATAATGCAAGTCGTTGGTCCGGTCACACAATGAGGGTACACCCGTTATTGTGCAGTATGATACAGCAGTAAGATCATTAGGTCGTGCATGGTGGGGTCAATACTTATACAATATTGCCGTGTTCAGGCCGCAGCCATCGGAAACCACAGCCCTCGGTGGCTATTGTCGGCAACGCGCGACGAACTTGCATCGCGAATTACTCGGATCCCCGACACGCGTGACATCGTGCTTCTTCAGTTTCATAATCTATCACTTGCAGATGGGCGCTCTCCCTTGGAGGGATATATTGTTCCCTTGAGGTGACTAGATAGATAAGGCGTGGAGGGGTCAAATTTTCATCCGGCCCGACATCAAAGTTGGTAACTTACGAATGCCGTAGATGTCTCTCCGGGCCGCCTCTGCGCCAGTTGCCACGACGGAAGGGTGGGGACGCGTGGAATGTATGTTCATCTGCTCCCCACGTTGGAGTTATAGTTCAACTTGCAGTAAGGCTACGGGACATCGATGGTCACAAAGTGGACAAAGCAGTGTCCTACCAAAGGTCGAGTGATGCGAACAAATTGTCCAATTGACTCACTGATGGGCTAGAGCTATGGATCTCTAACAGTACCCATTCTGCATCAGGAGTTTTATCGACTGCATGATAGTGATAGATGGACACACGTCCTATGGGACAGGTATTGTATCGGCCATTGGGACAATAATCAACATCCCGTGCAGACAGGTGCGACCCCGTCGAGAATGACGGCCCGTCATTCTCGGCGGCTTTAATTAGGTATCCTTGTTGGGAAAGGTGTACGTCAACGACGACGCAGTACAGAGTAGGCCGCAGATTGAAGCACGAAGTGATTGCTCACGGTACAAATTCTTACGCCGGTCAAGGGAGGGTATTGACACTCCTTATACTACAGTAATTCAAATATTCAAAACCCCGTTTAGGGTATCACGTGACACCTCTACCTTTCCCCTTCATGTTCATGTCAAATTGTCAAAGGCGACAAATGGCCTCTTGTTCAAGGATATCTGGGCTTTTGTTCTCTGTAGACGTAAATCATTTCTGGCACCATTTGTATGCCCTGGCGCTCACCAACGAGTATAAATGTCCGCTCGGCCTGTGTGGGGGATTCCTAGCCCTTCTATCCTCTCCATTCCCACGGATCCTGGATTTCTCTTTGCAACAATATCCGCAACTCGTTTCTGTCTCCGCCTGTCAATGTAACATTGGCCCCTCGGTTATCTAATATATTGTGGATCCCTCTCCCACCAGGTGGGAGTCGGTCACGCCCTTATGCTGTGTTAAGTGCATTTGGTTTCCTCCCGTTCGACTTCCCCCCACCCCCAGCTCAGTTTATACAACAGATAAGCTCAATACAAACGCCTATGTGTAGCTGAAGGCTAAGGTGATCATCATCAGTCGGGGTGATCTGGGAGGCCACCAGTCTCATCTATTTGTCCCAAGAGACGTCCACTCCTTGTTTACATCCTGCGGGTGGTGCCGCTATTTCTCCCAATGCGCAATTCCGAGAGGCCCCCTCCCGTAATTCTACTCTAAACAGAAAACCAAAATTTTCCGACTGGAGTGATCACTCCTCCTATAAAACACGGTCCCCTCGCTCGTTCCCTCCTCCTTTCAGTCACATTTCTTTGCCGCAAAGGCGATGACACACCATCCGTCGACCGGCGAAACAGCCGACACGCAGAAGTCAAGTTATAGCGAACAGGTAATATCCCCCTCCCCTCCAAGTCAGATTGCATCATTTCTGACAGCCGTTGCTGGGCCGTAGGAACCGGGCAGCAAACCTGCCCTAGGGTTCCAGCACCCTGCTCGAGCAATTGCCGAACAAGCAAGAGACGGCGACGGGCCATACCGTTGCCGTAAATGTGGGCGCGCTGCGCTCACGGTATCGGTCACCCAGTGTCCAGCATGTCTGGACGAGCATCCGTGGTCCGCGCCGGCAAATGCCAGTGAATGCGGGGGACCCTTTCTGGCTGGCCCAAGACCGTCAGAATGAAGCGTCTCGCTAATAGAACGCCTCGGGCCTCTCCCCCTTCGTTTAGAAGCTGTATATATTTTCTGCTTTAACTACGGTAGAACGTTCAATCGCTGTACTCGCCGCGCACTACTAATCACATCATTTGACAATCGAATAGACCTCTCCGTTGATGAAAACATAAAAGAAAAACATGTGAAAGTGAAAATAGACGCCACCCGAGAAGTGCATCACATTTTTTCTACTGTAGTTCCTGAGAGATGTCCATTGTCAGTTGACAGCACCGCTGGGTTGTTTGAATAATGTCAGTAAATCTGACGTAGCGGTGACTAAACCTCCTTTGTTTTGCGATATTTTATCTGGGTTGCACAGTTCAGGAACTTCAGGTTTACTCTTTACGTACCCGAGGAACCCTTTGAATTTAAGATCATTGCACTGCGTGATTCGATGACTCGTAGAGCGAGTGCTGTCGCTTTGACGGAGCTTTCCTTGGTTAGCCGCAAGTCCGTTAACCATCAACACGGCCAAATTAGCCTTAATTGGTATCATGACGGGGACACGGGTTGTCCCAGATCAGGGACAACATCGCAAGTCAAGGCAATACATGAAGTTGACCTTGGCTAGCGATCATGATGGCTGAGGGTGGCAGCACACAGTGATCATGATTCTGTACGATCGCCTACCTTCTCACGCCGCACGGAGTTCGTGGATGCAGCGCGCGGCACAATTTCGGTGTAAGAAAAAATAAATCCCGCAATGCGTTTAACTCAAATCGGACGTATCCATCGATAATGTCCGAGTCTGCCGCGAGGGCAGATCGACGACTTTGAAGGGGAAAGCAAAGGAGAAAATTTGTTGTTTGCGATAAGTAAGAAATGGGCGATTAGACCTAAAATGTAAACATGACGTGGTGTGGGTTGTGTATACAGAGGAAGGGATAGCACAGGCTTTAGAGCGAAGACCGTCCCAACGAACTATACACCTCGTACGTGTTTCATCGACCCATCTTCAAACGTTGTGCGCGTTGGAGCTATGGAAGAGAATGAGAATTAGAAAAAATGATCATTGCAAAGAGACAATAAAAGGATGACGCACCCTCCGTCGCTTCTTCAGCCTAAGATAGATGCAAAGATCAGGATAACGAAAAGAAAGAAACAACTTTTTTTTACGCACTTGTGCTTCTTCATCTTCGTTCTCCGCTTACGCTTGGTACTGTCCAGCTCGATGGAGGGTCCCCCGAGCGTGGCGTCCTCGCTCAGGTTAAGGCCCAGCCGGCGCAAAGTGGCTTCCCAGCTAACCGCACTGCTAACAGCATTCATGGCTAGCGTGCGCGCGAGGAGCCGCGCGGTATCCGCATCTGCCTCTGGTGTGGTCTCGGGCGGATCCTCGAGCGTCATTGCCTGGGGCCCTGTGGCTGTGGCCGTGGGAGTACGAGGCGGTGCGGGACCGAGAGCGAGCGTGGGCGAGGTGTCGAAGAGTGCAGTTGGGGGCTGGGAGAGGACAAGCGGGCGATGCTGTGCGAAGAATTGGTGGAGACGCAGGTCGGGAGGGCTCAGTGGTGGATGAGACGCCAGCGCTGTGGGGCCGGATGAGAGGGACGGGACGGGCTGCGGCGGGGTGGACAGTTGGGAGGGGGAGCCAGACAGGGATGCTGAGGGTTCATCAGGTAAGGGCGCAGACCCTTGTCGTTGTTGCTGCTGCTGTTGCTGTTGAGCATCGCCACTGGCTGAACCTGCCTCGACGCGAGTGGCCGACTTTGTGCTGGCGGGAGGGACGACTTTGGGTGGTTTGGACGAGTTGAAGAAGCGGCCACCAGGGGGCTTTGAGAAGAGAGAGTATGCCCTTCTTGAGGAAGGTTGTATGGGACGTAGAAATCTGTGGAACATCCTTTGCGGGATGCACAGACAAGCGTTGGGCGATACAAGGTGAAGTGAAGCGAGTCTTTGCCGCCACAGAGTCTGAATCACGTGTCACGAACAAGTCACGCGATTTCTCGAGTTCCGAATGTGGTGCGAGTCGGAACGAATATTCGGAGGACGCGCAGAGAGAAGCAAGACCAGACACAAGTCCACAACACATCCAACAACGAGACCACGAGACACGGTCACTCCATCCAGACTATATCTATCTCCCGTTCACGCGACTTTAATTTCATAACCCTTTAACTCAGTCCCACTACCCTATCCCCACTCTTTACTTTCCTCTTCGTCTCCAATGGCAATGCTCTCCCCAACAGATGAGACAACCTCCCACATCAAGTCCGCCACTGCTGGTTTCGACCTTATCTTCTCGAATCAGTTAGAGCGTGCTGAAGAACTCTTCAAGACCAGCGATTCAGCCCTGCATCTTCTTGGTTCCGGCGCAGTCGCCTTCCTTCAGGCTGCCTTGAGCATGGAGGTACGCCCTCATCTCTGTCACACCACCATTGAGTGAATGACGCGTGGCTCATTCCCCCTCGCTGCCAGGCCGGTCTCATCGCTGAGGCATCAACCCTTCTAGAACAGGCAGAAGCCGCGGCGAAGAAGCAGCTCAAGAACTCGAAGAACCTCAGGCAGACTGGCCGTTTTCCCGCCGCAACAGAATGGGAACTCATCTATTCAGACTGCGTCATCCTCCTCGGATTGACCTATGCTTTGAGGTACGTGCTCTCCGTTCTATTGCTTTCTCCTCACTGTACAATCTTCACCTTGTCCTTTGGTATGCTTACCCAACCATCATGACAGTGAATCCTACTATGGCTATCTGCAGTGTCTGTGAGTATCCCCACGGTTGGATCGTGACCCACATACCAACGCTGTTTTACTTTTCTATAGATACGCCTTGAATAAGTGCGCAGCTCCCGTTATATAATTTCCCTATTAGGGCTCACACCAGCACGCCAATTCACAAGCGCACACTCTCGTTATGCAAAGTCGGTTCTTCAGATCACTCGCGCTCTTGGTCACTAAGTACCCTTCTGTAGGCTCTATAAGATCGTCTTTCCGAATGGCCTTGACACATATGATACCCCGTCGGCTTCCAACCCATCATCGCACCGAGGCTCTCTTGTCAATCTCGCCGCATACCAGGTGCCTCATACCCCGTTGACGCCAACGAGCGCCGTCTCTGCGATTTCCTCGAAATCAATGGGTTTCTTTAGTCGCTTAGGCTTATCACGCTCTGCTACACCCAGTGGTGCATCAACACCCATTAGCATCTCGTCACCAGCGGAGGATGGTCCAGTTGAGGACCTGGTTGTCTCTGGCACCGCGTTTGGTGCGTCCCTATCATTGATCCTCACATCCACACCTGGACAACGATGGCAGGCCACGGTCTTTTCAACCTTGTTCTCTCGTTACTTCCGGCAAAGGTCAAGTTAGTACAACCATTGCTCTTCTGTGACATAGTATTGACAACGGTGCGGTGCTTAGGAGTGTTGTAGGCTTCTTCGGGTTTAATCATGACCGAAAACTCGCCCTTCGTGCGCTCGCCGTTTCTGCCAATGGGACAGACGTACACTCGGTCTTCGCGGGCCTAGCGTTGATGACTTATTATGGTATTGTCCTGTTGATGTCCGGCTATCAGGCCGATGAGAAGTACATCCTCAAGCAATATAGGGCCATTGTCGACAAGTGCGTACATTTACGCCCTTATATGCTACAGCTCTTGCTCAAGACATCCAACATGCAGACTTGAAGCAAAATACCCCACAGGGACTCTCTGGATCCTGAATCGAGTGAGGCCTGCCTTGCGCTGCTCCATATATCATGTCACCGAGGCTAATGTCGCCCGATTCAGGCAAAGATCCACCGCATGGCCGGTGACCCTGAGTCCGCTATTACCGTCCTCCAAGCTGGTCTTGCACCCGACCGAAAGAACGTCTTCCTGCAGGCCGATGCCCTTCTCGTCTTTGAGTTAGCATGGGTCTTTCTTTCGCAGTGCCGCTATGAGGACGCTGCAAAGACGTTCATACAGATGACTGAAATCAATACCTGGTCCCATGCTACGTACTACTTTATTGCCGCAGGGTGTCATTGGTCACTTGGCAATTTTGAAGAAGCGCAGAGGCTGCTCGAGGCGACGCCGGCGCAGATCGACAAGCGTAAGATCGGGAACAAGGACCTACCAACTGAAGTCTTCATTAAGAAGAAGTGTGCGTGCTTGAGTTTCGCTTTTCCCTTGCGAGAGGAGATTGGGGTAATGCGCTGACACTGCGTTCATCTTTAGTGTCATTCTGGAAAGCGAAGCACGTCAGACTTACAGGTTCTGAGGAGGGCTGGGTACGGTCCATCGCCATCAGCCCCGCAGAAGGCATGTCCTGTCTATTCGTTTTGCTTTTCTTCTCACAAAAGACCCAGAAATGGCCGTCTTTTGGAACACTCACGGGCGCATTACGCCCGCTGTGGCACAAGCACATATCTCCGAGTTACTGTCTCTCTCGCCAACAGTCACGCTGTCAACACCATTCGCACCCACTCCACTGGCTACTAACGGCACCCCGGAAGAGCCTGCACTCAACCGCACACCGCTAGACACGCCCGACGAGCTCGCGCTGCGTGCGCTTCTCCTTGGCGTCACCCACCGGGCTGCCGGGTACCCCACCGAGGCACGCGCATTCCTGCGCGACGCACATACACGACACGCGAAGATCCCGAGTTCCGGTAGTACGTGGATCGGCGGCGTCGCGCTCTTTGAGCTCGCGGTGCTCGAGCTACGCGAGGCGCAGCGGCTCGAGCACGAGGACGAAGCTGCGCAGCGCGCGAACGCGAGTGAGAAAAGCTCGCTTAATAGTTCCAACTCCAGTGAGGAGGGCGCCGGCGGAGAGGAACGTGAGAAGGAGGTGGCAGGGGTGTATGGTGTGGGAGGGGGAAGGACAGCGAGAGCAGGAGGGATTGAAGAGCTACGTGTGCGCGTAGGCGCGCTTGCGCTTAGCGAGACGACGCGCGCGCGCTGGGCCAAGGTGCTCAAGGAGGCGGGGTCGCTGCTCGACTCGGCGATCAGCCTCTCCGGGAGTGAAGTTGACCTGAGCTCGCGGCTCGAGAGCCGGGTCGCGATGTTACGCGATGAGATCGCGCTCAAGCGCGAGATGCTCGGACAGCGATGAAGAGGACACAAAGACGCTTGCTTTTGCTCTCGTTACCCAGCACGTTCTTATCCAATTCCTTTCGCTCCCGTTCCGTAGGGTGGGGGAGCACTGCATCGATTCAAGTTTTTGTTCTTTTAAATTTTTCTGCTTTCATGACTTACCATTAGAAAGTATAGTGGACTAAATTAATTGGATGGAGACCACATTGTACACGCTGAAGCTTCTTTGTCCGTCATGGATGACAAAGTTCTGATCATAGGTGGTTTAGAACACGAGACACCTTGGACCTTATCTGTCCCTCGATGAGAAGGCTTGATTAGCTTGATTGATTGAAAGTTCGATTGGGGGTTCTTTTCTTCAATCGTAGCACCGGGCTTCCAAAACGGACCACTTATCATAAGTGCGACGAACTCGACATACGGCTTGGTGCAGATCGGGTTTACGGATGTACCCGAGACGGTTCGAATTCGTGGATATCAAAAGCAGCGAACTGCTGTAGGCCGACTTTAGATGCTGCCGAGAATATGGAGGGGCCGCACCATATAATAAAGGTAAGAGCCCACAAAATCCGTCCTCCGATGCGATATTGGCGTCTTGGGCTTGAAGGACGGACGTGTTGACACGGAGCCACCACACGGCAACAACCGGAAACCTGGGTTTCCTCAAGCCCGTCGCCTGCATGATAACTCTTATCGATCCGAATCAAGCGAGGACCAGCATGCGCGAGAGGATTCTTAAAGCAGATCGGAGCAGATGTGCCCTTTGTCGGAAAAATGGTGTGAAAAGCGAGGACAATTGAAGCGAGTGGCATTGCGTGGCACCAATAGAACCATTCTTTACTTACGTATATTTTTATGGCGCTGTATTCCACCAAAGGAGGACCAATCCGAGGGAATCGGACCAAGGGGTATAAGCACGCACACGCACATAGTAGGGAAAGGACGGAGTCGAAGGAGTCGAGGGCTCGTTCGATGCCAGAAGCGTCAAAGGAGAACGGCAGAACCAAAGGGTAGTGGCGGGGTGCGTAGCGGGCGAGGAGACCGGAGCATGAATAGAGTTGAGGCGTCGAAATGGGGATCGTAGACGGACGGACACACTCTGTTATCGCAATCTCAGTATTGATTGACGTACTCTACGACAGCGATGAGAGATTCCCGACGGGCGCGATGTGCCATGACTTCTTTTGGCTTCGGCTATGATAACAGCACTTGTCCAAAATACCTTCACCCTGGATTGTATGAGTCCGACTGCCGAAATCAGCAACAAAGGTCTGAGAGGCGCATCGCAACAACCCTTCCAGGTCAATGGGCGCAACCATGTCATGGAATCTGGACGTCTTCGATTCGTCCATGCGCCACCTACACTAGTGTTTCCCGATTTGAGCCCCGTCGTAGCTGACACCAAGCCCGGAGTGTTTTTCAAATAATAATGCGCGCACCATGGAGGTGTGGAGGTGTCAGTGCACTTTCGTCATTCTTCGAATTGGTGTTCTGTTAGATACAAAGCAGTCGCAGACAAGCGATAAAATACAAAGTATTTCGTGAGGAAATATACTTCTTTTCTCATGGGATGCTCGTTAGATGTCGTGTGGAGTGGGAAAGTGGCTGGCATGAGGACGTCATGAGCATGCAATAACATTCGAAACCGGGAGCGCTGGGGACCTCATGGGTCATAAGGCCTTAAGTACGGAAGTAAGACGCCTGTTGCTTATCACGACTCTGCTCGTTGCGCTTTGAATCGCGACGTCTTTTTCCCCACCTCGGGTCCCTGTCCTTGCTGCTGTTGTTGTTGTTGTGGCGACTCCCGCACTGTGGCTAGCACGGCAGGCGGGCGCGTTGGTCGTGACGATGGAAGCGGTGGGCGGAAGGACGGTGAATCGATAACCATCATGGGTGCGCCTCCTGGCGGCGTGAAGGATGGCGAATCGACGATCACTGGTGGTGATTGAGACGAGGGAGCGGGAGCAGCCTTGCGCCCCATAATGGTAACGTTCGTTGGCGGCTGGCTCGGCGCCGTCGCGTCGCCCTCCCGCGGTCCCTCGTCCCCGGCGAGGGGCGGCGGCGGGGCGGGGCGCGCAAGTTTGAATTTCGAAATTTTCTGGGAGACAAGGGCGGACTTAATTGGTGCTGAGGAGGTCGGTATTGGGTCCGAGGTGACGGTAGGGGGTGCTGGGGGTGCGGGTTGCTTGGGCGGCGCGCCGTAGGCAGACTCCAGGGCGGCAACCAGGGCGTCTGAGTTCTCCGCGGCCCCTGCATTCTTCACCTCTCCGCGGTACAACGCATCGACGAACTCGCGCGCGCGTGCGGCATCATCTTCGCCCTCGCTGTCACTGTGGCCAACCAGCTGGCCATCTTCTAGTTGGCCCATGCGCACGGCACCACGCAGCGCGCTGGCAGTGTTGGGAAGTACAGAAGTCCCGAGAGAGGTAGACGGCGTAGAAGAAGGCAATCGCGTGCCGTACGCTTTTGCGAGCCGCTCGGACCTGAACTTTGACTGTGAAGGCTTCGGCCGAGGCCCTGCTAGCGTGGCCTCGAGGGGGACGTCCTGCTCAGGCGCCTCCATTAATCTCATGTCAAACCAGGCGGGGAAACGGAAACGAGGCTTACCTCCTGTTCCCATTCGTCTTCACCACCTCTATCATGGGAGTTCGCAGACATGACACGAGCGGCATCGGCACCAATGGCGTTGCGCTTCTCGAAGTATGCGAGAGCGATCTCACGCTGATGTTGCATGGCGTCGATGTCAAAACCGTCATCTGATCCCTGGCCGTCAACGAGCCCATCCTCGTCTTCACTACCGTCGTCCATGGCGTGTTCTGGGTGAGGTAACGGGACACCGTCCGAGCTAATTCCCTCGCCTGTGTCAGAGTCTGATGGGTCTGGTGAGGGAGGGTCCGATTCGTCATCGGAATCCCCCATCGGAACGGGAGGTGGAGGTGAGGAAGCACCAGAGCGTGTGGGGACCCGTTCCACAACATTAGGCCGCATCGGTAGCTTGCTTGGCGGTTTGGCCCCGTCTCTTGCCCAAGCGTCGTCCCCGTCACCATCAGAGCGTGTAAATGACTTATCTTGCTTTGGCAGCTCTGCCCACGACACGCTCTTTCTTGGCTTGCGTGATCTGCGGGCCTCCTCCCTTTCCAGGTCCTCCATTTCTTGGCGAGCTTTCTCCTTCTCCTCCTTGTCTCTGACATCGGCCATATTTTTCAGAAGCGCCTTCCCCATCTTCTTTTGCATCTCCTTCGCCGCCTTGAGCCGATCGAGCTCTGCTTTGGCATTCGCCTTGCGCCGCTCGAGTTCCTCCTGGCGCTGTTCCCTATCACGCGCCTGATTGCGCACCTCCTCAATCCGCTCTTCCTCCTCAAGTATGTCAAGAATACGGTCCATCTGCGCCCGGTTGCGTGCCCTCTCAGCAGGTGGCAATCGATATATGGGCACGAAGCCCGTGTCCTCCGCATTCCCAATCAGCCCAGTTCCCGAGCGCGCACCAGGCGCTGCTTCGGGGACACCCTCCATCTGCTCTGTAATCTCGATTATTGGAAGACCTTCTTCGTTCAGGAGCTATACCACGCTGGGATCGATGTCATTCCACACCAGTATGAATACATACCTCACTCTGCTCATGACGCTGAGTGGTCCCTTGAGACACGTCTACATCGCCAAGTAGTCCCTTTAACTTGTCGGATAGCTTTGCGACATCCTCTTTCGATGGGGTTTTCGTGTTAGAATTTTCGTCAGGTGCAAGCGAACTGACAAAAGCCTGTAGCGCTGTATCAGAGTCAGGAATGTCAATAAGGACAGATTTGGGGGGCACCTGCCTTCTACGCGGCTATCGCTTAGATTTTTCGTAGATCCAGGAGGGTCAGCAGCCATTTAATTGCCCAGATATCTAGTAAATGCACTGAACGCATGCACCGATAAGTGAAATCAAGGAAAAGACTACAACGACCACATGCGGGGACCTGTCCACTGCACTGCTCCACTTCCATGAGGGCATTCGGACGTTGCCGAGCGCTTACCGTCAGGCATTTTTGTTTTTCCTTTTTTGTTTTTTCGACAATTCGTCCTCAACGCTCCCATGGTTGTCGTTCAATCAGTTCCCAGCACATCTAAATCGCCCCGTAAGAATCGCCGAACCTTGTCAAAAAAGAAAGCACCTCGCGTCGCAGGTCACAATGTCGACCGGGATCATGAAATGAATAACGTGCCTCCCGGATCTGACAAACCAACGGGACACTCCCCAGACGAAGAGATTTTGATCGATGTGGGCGGCCCAGATGTCGCACCTCCAATAGAGGCGCCATCCTTTGGACCCGCACCTGCGTCTGCCGGACAGACGTTGAAATCAGAGACGAGACGAGTGGCGATCCCACCTCATCGGATGTCACCTCTGAAAAAGGACTGGATAAACATTTTTGGGCCCTTGACGGAAATTCTCGGCCTTCAAGTTAGGATGAATGTGCAAAGGAAGTGTGTGGAAATGAGAGTGTGTCCACCTGATGGTCATTATCGAGACCTCGTGCTGATCCACCCGAATAGACGTCAAAACACACAAAGGAGCTCGGCTCGCTTCAAAAGGGGGCTGATTTCGCCAAGGCATACGCTCTTGGGTTCGATGTTAACGTGGGTGACGGTTCCGTACGACATCTCCACTTCGATTGACAGCCCCGCAGGATGCCATCGCTCTTCTCCGATTAGACGACCTTTATCTCGACTCGTTCGAGATCAAGGATGTGAAGACTCTTCATGGGGATCACCTTTCCAGGGCCATTGGTACGTACCCTCTGACTTTGTGGGTATCGGTATAGCTGAGACAAGTTTATTCAAGGTCGTATTGCCGGTCAAGATGGCAAGACCAAGTTCACCATAGAAAATGCCAGCCGCACCCGCATCATTCTTGCTGATACGTGGGTCGATGTATTTCTTTGCCCACGATATGCTAACTGATCTCGCGCAGGAAAATACATATCCTCGGTTCTTTCCAGAATATCAAAATTGCCCGCGATGCAATCGTCTCGTTGATTCTGGGCTCTCCACCCGGAAAAGTGTACGCTGGCTTACGCACGGTCGCTAGTCGCATGAAGCAGAGAGCCTTGTAGACAGTGTGTCGATGTATTTCCCGAGTATCACCCGGACACGTGTACTACTTTCAATTTCCCTTGATCCCATTTGAAAATTTCTTCCCTCATCGCAATACTGAACATATCATCTTAGAATGTATGTAATGAAACAAGCTTAGTGTGGGGTGCGTCCACAGAATGCCAAGCGATGCATGACTGACGCGGTCGTGCTCTTTTACAAACGGGTTTCTCGCAGCTCATGCGTGATCCTTTGTCTTGTGTCCCCCGTAACCACCTTTGTATACCTTTGTGTTCTTGAGCAGGCTGGACATCACGGCACAGGAATTAGCGCACGTCATTTGGGAAGAGCAACTCGTTCTCACTGTTCGATGGCGCCATGGTCGACTGGTGGTCCTTCCCCGTTGCCCACCATGATCTTCACTCCAGTGCTCGGCACGTCACCTGTAACAACGAACAACCAACCTGGACCAGGTGGATATTTGCCCCCATCTGGTGGGCCAGTAATACTGAGCGTATATCCGTCTTCTTCGAGTTTCGCCACAAGATATACAAGGCGTGAGTTGGCATGTACCGCGTGTGTCACGAACCCAAAGTCCATTACATGAACTGGAGTGATGCGTCGGCCCTTGCCAGCGAAGGGAGAACAAAGAAAACTCGCCTTTTACCGGTTTACCGCGGAGATTTTCGGGGATCTTTACCCGCACTTTCACCTGCTCCCCGAAGTTCATCATGCGAGGTGCGTCAACAATCTCAGGTCGCTGCCCTCCCATATAAGGCGGGCGCAGCCACTCGACACGATACTCAGTGCCATATGCGACCTCGCTCCTGTCGAGATTTGGGTTACTTCCCGCGATCATGATGTCCCCGTTCGGCGTTGCCGTCGCCGTCGAGTGGTACATCCGCGGGATCACACTCTCCGGTAGGCCCTGTGAAAAGCGCCTCCCAGCGGGCGCAGCGGGGTCGTAGAGCACGGCTGCGCGGACTGGGTTGTCCGCATTTGACATGCCGACCTTATCGCGCACGTTTGCGTAGCCCGAGATGCCGCTCCCTGCGCCGTTGATGATAACCACGGCACCCGTCGGGAGCAGCACGGCATCAGGCATTGTACGCGGTTGCGGCATGTGTTCGACTTGCCAGCCTCTCTTGATGCCCTCGGGAGTGAGTAGCAACCGTGCGCACTGATCAGACGCTGGATCCTTGGCGGAGAACTCGTGTGGCTCCTTTGTGTCGTCCAGCGTCGAGCCTCCACAGATGAGCACCTCTGGCGCGTAGTCGTTCTCCGGTGTGAGCGGGAGCAGCACGCCCGTGCCGGTCATGGGGTACGTGACGCGGACGCCGTTGGGGATCCGCGGGAGTTGCTCCTCCATGTTCTTTTTCCAGTCGTAGATCATCGCGTCGCGGTTCGCGGCGAGGAAGATGCGCCCATCAGGAAGTAAGAACGCGATCGGAAAGAGGTTCGAGTTGAGCGTGTCGACGAAGAACTGGAGGTGTACGGGAGTACCGTTCGCACCATGGATGTTCTTCGGGGGAAAGTACTCGATTGTGGGATTGTTGGTCGTCGCGTTGTTCATCCATCCGCCGCGCTTGGATCCCCCGATGATCATCACGCTCCCATCCTGGATCCGCACCGAGGTGCTGTACCAGCGCGGGCTCGCGAGGCGAATGCGCTCCTGGTCTTCGTATATGTCGCATCCTGCCGCATTGGCAGCCCCGCACGGCTCAAGTAGCCGCACCGCCTGCGGGCCGTCGGTCTGGCCAAAGTACCCGGTGCCGGCATTGTCTCCGTAGATGCCGTTCCCGCCGGTGTTGACGAGCGTGCCGTTGCTGACGAACGCGCCTCCTGCGCAGAACGAGTTGCTCTTCATGTCCAGCGCGGTGAGGGTATGCGTTTCGAGGTTGTACAGTGCGCCCCACGCGGGATGGTGGTTGACCGTCAACGGATTGTGCTCTACCTTATCGATGATGATCGCGTGTGTCGAGGATACTATCGCGAGCTGCATCGCAGCAACTCCAGTGGTGCCCTTCTGCACGAGCTCCCAGCCTGGGAGAGAAGCGCGTGCGGCCTGGGCGGCCTGTTTAGGGCCCGCTGCTACGAGCTCATTGGAATATGGCTGTGGCTGCGCGCCGTGCTTTGGCGGTCCCAAGCCTTTGTAAACGACAAGTGCGTCGATATCGATCACGGTGTGCCTCTCATGATCCCCCTCCGGAGCGACGTGTACAACCGTCAGTGAGTGCTTCTCATTCGTGAGGCCGAACTGCCAATAGAGGCGTTGCTGAAAGTGCTTGTGCGCCGCCCGCACGTCGACGCGCTGCGCGAGCCGTCCGTTGAGGTATACGTCCGCCACGCCGTATTTCGGGCCCGTGCTACCGAACCACTCGATTCCCGTGCCGGTAAAGTAGAGGGAGAAGGAGGCGCCTCTCTCTGTCGTCTTTCTGGACGAACCGCCGACGAAGCGCGGCGAGTACGAGTCCACCCATTTGCCCTTGTAATGCAGGAACGGGGACGAAGAGTCGTAACTAACAGCGCCGTCGGGGACGAAGTAGGGCGTGAAATGCGTGGGCGTTTCGGTCCCAGGTGGTGTATAGCCGTTCCACGCTGGCTCGTACCCGGACTCGTGCGCGTGCTCGTTGGCGAGGCAGTGTGGCGCCGAGAGCGAGATGAGTGCAGAGATGATTAAGGAAGAGTGGGGGAGGAGCATGGGGTTGGAATTGGAGCGCTTCTGTTTCAGCCCCGCAATTTGAAGTTGTGGAGTGACAGTGCGAAGGTTGGTTCAGTTTGTCGATGGAATATGAACATATCCATGCTTATGGATCGTTTTTGTCACGGTGGGGGAATGCGACGCGACGCGAGGGTATCATGTGATCAATTCCATTGCGCACGTGATTGCGCTTATCTTATCCTATTATTCACTTTTCACTTTTGAGTGGGAGGGAGGACAGAGATGTCAAATTTGTCGTCGCTACTCTATCTCACTTCGTCACGACAACTACCAACGCAAAACGCAAAAGCTCGTTGATGATTACTTAGCAGGGCCGTTTTTGGAGCAAAGGAGAAGTCTCAACACCCACCCTCTAGCACCGAGAGCGGAATACGGTACGACCCGTTTCCCATTTATAAAACACAGTCTCCGAACCACAACAATCGTCGTCTTCCTCTCCTTCCCCTCATCTCTCCTCTCTTTATTTGATCCAAATTCCCCTAAACGACAAACCAGTGAGGATCTCATGGCTCAAATTTCGCGCTGTTTTTCGTGACAATCTTATCGGCTTTCTTTCTCCCATTTCTTCTCTCAGTGTGCGGAATACTCGGACTCCTATTGCACGACCCTGCGCTCAACGCGGCGCCAGAGATATGCGAGGGCTTGTCGCTGCTGCAGCACCGAGGGCAGGATGCGTGCGGGATCATCACCGGTGGGCCCAGAGGCAGGCTATATCAGTGCAAGGCCAATGGCATGGTCCGCGACGTGTTCACGCAGGAGGCGATAGCAGGGCTCATCGGTGGAATGGGCATCGGCCACGGTGAGCACACTCGTTCCACGACTACTGGTTATTTTCCTCCCTGGATGAACGAACGTGTTTGGTCAATGAGAGTGGCGTTTACACTGTCGCGTTCTGTGGCGTTTCGCTTCATTTTGCGTTTGCGCAAACACCCATGCCACCTCACTGATTTCGTGTCCAAATCGCTCATGTGATGTCACCGTTTCAGTCCGTTATCCAACCGCTGGCAGCTCGCACCATGCGGAGGCTCAACCGTTCTACGTCAATTCCCCATATGGCATAACGTTTGCTCATGTGAGTTTTATCGCTTTTTTTATCCAATCCCCGATACTGTCACACATTGACTGATATCTCGAATCCCAGAACGGAAACCTAATCAACACAACTGAACTCTTGCAATTCATGGATGCTGTGGCGCACCGGCACATCAACACTTCGTCAGATTCGGAGCTGCTCCTCAATATCCTTGCGGACAATCTGAACGACACAGGAAAATTCCGCATAAACGAGGAAGACATCTTCGTGGCCGTGCGGAGGCTCATGAACCAGGCCCGCGGAGCGTACGCGTGCGTTGCTATGCTGGCAGGCTTTGGAATTATCGCATTTCGCGACCCGAACGGGATTCGACCGCTCGGAATTGCATGCCGCACAGCGCCAGGTGGCGCCATGGATTGGCTATGTGCCAGTGAGAGTGCGGTGGCGGATGTTGCAGGTTTCGTAGACTGGGAGGATGTGCGGCCAGGTACGCCTAAACCCTGTTTCCTGTACGGGTCCGATCCACGGGCTGGGAATTAATATTGACATGTTTACGTCTCGAGGTGAGGCGGTCATCATGACACGTTCTGGCGTGTCGCGGCGGCAAGTCACGCCCGCCGCGACCATTGCCCCAGACATCTTTGAATATGTCTACTTTGCCAGGCCGGACTCGGTCATCGATGGAATCAGCGTGTACCGCAGTCGGATGTCAATGGGCAATGCGCTGGCACAGGAGGTGCAGCGTGTGCTCACAGAAAAGCAGCTCACGATTGACGTCGTGATTCCGGTACCAGACACATCTCGTGTTGCTGCGTTGAACCTCGCGCAGGCACTTGGATTGCCTTATCGCGAAGGGTTCGTTAAGAATCGGTACATAGGGCGCACGTTTATCATGCCAGAGCAACAGATGCGGTGCGTTTCCCACGATCACTTCTTACCCTGATCCGGGCATGAGCTTCACGCCGAACATTTTGCAGGAAAAAAAATGTGCGAAAAAAGCTGAACGCGATGGCGCTCGAATTTGTGGGTAAAAATGTTCTGATTGTCGATGGTGAGGTGTCTACGATCACATACGTTCTCCCTTGCGACCGATGAATGATTTTTCTTTCTTCGCAAGACTCGATTGTGCGGGGGACTACGTCCCGAGAGATCATCCAGATGGCAAAAGACGTCGGTGCGAAAAAGGTGATCATGGCCTCGTGTGCTCCGCCAATCCGGTACCCAAACGTGTACGGCATCGACATGCCCTCGCGAGCGGAGCTCATCGCGCACGGGCGTACGACTGACGAGGTGGCGAAGGCGATCGGTGCGGACCTGGTCATCTTCCAGACGCTGCCAGACCTGGTCGCGAGCGTTCGACAGCTGAATCCAGCAATCGAACGGTTTGAATGCTCCGTCTTTTCGGGCGAATACGTCACCGGTGGCGTGGATGGCGTGTACCTGGATCGCCTGGAGAGCACCCGGTCGGACAATATGAAGGCCAAGGCGGCGGTGATCGTTCCCACCAATGGTGTGAATGGGCACGGAGCAGGCGCAGACGCGGGCGTCATAAGCAAAGACGGTGGGAACGTGACGGGCAGCACGATCAGGAGTGTGCATGATCAAGGTAGCACGTCGTCAGGTGCAGCTACGCCCAGTGGCCACGTGGACGGGGTGGATGCTACGATAGGTCTACATAATACATGGAAGCTGAGCTGACTTGGGCGTAACCGTGGTCTGTAAGATGGGCGTAGTCGGCTGAGAGGCAAGCGTGGGATCCCGTAAATTACTGTACTGTTCGATTTATAGATAGTTACGAATGAATGGAAGCGTTTTTCCTGCTTGTTTTGTTAGCACAAGTTGACAGCCAGCACAAATGTTGCCACTGAGTGAAACTGCACGTCCCACAAGTAGCTTGGCATGCTTGTCGTTGGAGACAGTGCCAAGGGTCGTCCCTTGTCAACCATCCATTCTCAAGAAAAGTTTGGGGAGGCACCCCTGGGCTGTGCGAGGCCACCCACGGGGCTTTACACTCCAGGCATGGTACGTGGGACGTCCGTGACAGTTGGGAAATAGGACCCTCCCACTGGCAAGAATGCTTGGTCAAGAGTGCAGTTGGATGCGCCACGACCGCATGGAGGCGGGGATTGAATATTGAATGGTAATAGAGTGCACTAGGGTGGGAAATACGCCAGATGTGAGAGCTTCTAAGATCATCGGGGAGGTGACAGCTCTTGCATGATGCCCAAAGAGGACGAAAGAGATCATGTGACTTTGTGACAGGAGACCATAAAAGGGAAAGTTGCCGTGAGAAAGGGAGGATTGCCGGTTGCCGGACGAGTTGGAAAGGGACGATCTGCGTCAAGTCAACGGGAAGTCGGGAACGCCCTGACAAGACAAGAGATTTATTTTCCCGAAACCGAATGAATTAAACTGGGACAGCCAAACACGCGCCGTACGCACGAGCTTACCGGCTGCCCGGACCATTCCAGTGCAACAAGCACCGCACTGCCTCAACACTCCTGAGCCCTCCAATTACGGTCAATACAGTACCACGCGACTGGGTCCCTCCCCCATGGGCACGCCCTGGCGCTCAACGCCATCATGTCACCCATACCAGCGACGCCCACCGTTCCTTTTTCTTGCAGCGCAACAGCGCAACGAGGGTCCGTACCTTTCCCCCTCCCTTTCTCTCTCTTTCTCCCTCCACTTTCTCTACATATCTTCCCTTCTCTTTTCTTGACTCACAAATTCCTCCGAGGTTTCCCTCTTCGGTCCTCTTTTTCTCCTTCTTCCTCCCTCCTCCTTTAAGGTTACCCCTTGCCCCTGCACCGGCCGGCCTACCCTCCTCTCTCATCCTCGCAGGCTTCTCTCCCCGTCCCGCCTCCTCCATTGCGCTTACCCCTTCCTCTCCCACCTGACACGTCCTCATGCCCTTCTTCCTCCATTCATGGCTCGCTCTTGCCTTAGCCATCCCCGCCGTATCGGCTCAGCAACCTGGTTCCTTCGTCGAGGTCGGCAATACCCTTGCCAGCGCCATGATGGTCTGCCCCAGTGTACCACTTTATGTCCGCCGCTGATCGATGCCCCCAGATGTTCGTCGGTGGCCCCAATAAAGTCTACATCATCGACAAGGTGGAAGGTAATCCCACACAGATCAATGGTCATTCAGTTTACGCCTCAGTTTGGTGCGTGGCCCGTGACTCTTCACTCCCTGTATGTGCCTCGCTAAATTTGGAACAGGGACATAGCCGGGCGCACCGCAACGCCGATGGATGTACAAACGAACGCCTTCTGCGCTGCTGGCATGCACCTTCCCAATGCGTCTTATGCCGTCTTTGGCGGGAACACCGCCGTCGGACCCGGTGGCAATAACTCTGATCCTGGTTCAACAACAGCGTACGACCCAGAATACGATGATTACGATGGCACACGAGCGATTCGTATCATCTCCCCATGCGACGGCGATCCTAATTCAGCTCCTTGTTCTTGGTATGATCAACCAAATGGTCTCCAAATGGTCAAGCATCGCTGGTATCCCGCCGCGGAAGCCTTGGCCAATGGAACAATCGTATTGATCGGTGGCTTCACCACAGGCGGTTACATCAACCGCAATCTGCCCAACATTGACCCAACTTACGAAAATGGCCAGGCAGAACCGAGCTACGAACTTTTCCCCCCGTCAGCGCAAGCCCCCCAAAATATGGCGTTTATGACTCAGACAAGCGGTCTCAATTCGTACGCTCTAACCTTTCTCATGCCGTCAGGGAAAATGTTCGTCCAGGCCAACTACTCGACCAGTTACGTTAATCCGGTCCGACTCCCACGTGATTTCGCCTGACTAATGTTTAACAGTTCTGTGGGACTACGACACTAACACCGAGTATCCGCTACCTGACATGCCGGGTCGGGTTATCCGAGTATATCCTGCGTCAGGAGCGAGTGCAATGTTGCCCTTGACACCCTTTAATGGCTACTCTCCGACACTCCTTTTCTGTGGTGGCCAGGTCATGGAGGATGAGGCCTGGGGCGATTATGGTTTTCCGCATATCGACACTTGGAACGTTGTTGCTTCTGCCGACTGCCATCGGATCACTCCCGAACCTGCCGACGGATCATCTCCCGAGTACGTTCAAGATGACAACCTCCCTGTTGGGCGCACGATGGGCCAGCTCGTCGCGCTTCCTGATGGCACGCTGCTCCTCCTTAACGGCGCTAAGAACGGTACCGCTGGCTATGCTCTGAAGACCTCGACGACTCCGGAGTTGTCCGACATGCCATACGGCACGTCGCTTGCTGCGGGCCCCGTCGGTCAGCCTGCGATCTATAACCCGAATGCGCCTGCGGGTAGCCGCTGGTCGAGTGCTGGTTTGGGTTCTTCGAACATTCCTCGTATGTACCACTCGTCGGCTGTATTACTTCCCGACGGTTCCGTCATGGTCGCTGGCTCCAACCCGAATCCGGACGTGAATTTGGCTACCACGTTCCCCACCACCTATACTGCCGAGTACTTTTATCCTCCCTACTTTTCCGCCACGACGCGCCCTGTGCCGCAAAACGTGCCAAACACCTTGTCCTATGGTGGCGACCCCTTCGACATCACGGTTCCTCCTTCGTCTTACACGGGTGATGCCAACGATGCGGCAGGAAATACGACGGTGTGGTTGATTCGCCAAGGTTTCACGACGCATGCCATGAACCAGGGCCAACGAAGCATGCAGTTGAACAACACGTTCACGGTGCAAAGTGATGGAACGATCATCATCCACACCGCACAGCCACCGCCCGTCCCAAACCTGTTCCAGCCCGGACCGGCGTTCTTGTTCGTGACCATCAACGGCATCCCCAGCAACGGCACGTTTGTCAACTTGGGGAATGGACAAATTGGCCCTCAGCCGACGGCACCAGCGAGTGTGTTGCCCGCCAGCGTGCGCAGCTCAGGGGCAAGCGGAAGTGGATCCTCTAGTGGCTCGAATGACGGGAATCAGAATGGCGCCTCGCCGTCGCTATCCCAATCTTGTGCCGGTTATAGCCTAGTCCCGCTTGTTGCGCTCGTGCTGACTCTCGTCTTTTCATGACATCGTTTATGGACTTCTAATTTTCTTTGGGAGAAAAGACATTTAGATGGGACGATGACCAATTTGATGATCACTCTGAACGTTTTGGAGGGACGGTAAAGACCGATAGAACAATGACTATTGAACAGTGCGTCGAATCTGATTCAGACTCTACATTGCGCGGACTTGGACGGCATTTTACGGATTTTAAAGTTATATTTTTCTTTCATTTCTTGTGGTTACCTTTTGTACGCGGATCGGCCCCCGTACTGGGACGTTATACGGTATTATATACCCTCGCATGACAACGGATTTTCATCCATTACGACCTTTTTTTCTCTTTGGGAAGACGTTACGTAGTTCCTGTTGGTACTCTGGTTGTAGATACTGTACTCTAGATTCACTCCATACGCATGACCTGGGTACCGTACAGTACGGTAAATGAGAAGCGTTTGTTGGACATAACAATGGGGAATGGGACTCGGAATTCGCGTGTCGGCGCTGCGCTCATGCCTCAATTCTGGGGTCTCGGATCTCAGGGGTCCAAGACATAAAAACAAAACAAGGCAAATTCGCAAATACGTACAGTATGGGAGATCAACGGGATCAGATCATCAAATTGGGCGGCGGGCGGTGTGCCTGTCGACCGTGACGAACGAGACTGAGGGCGATCAACCCTTGGCACTGCCCCTGGGAAATTGACAAGGTACGCCACCCCACCTACAAATTAGTCGGCCATCAAGCGACCCTGAACGGCCTGAGCTCAACGACTACTCTACGCGTATTTTATGGGAACGGTGGGAATGAGCGAAGAAGTACTGTTACTTCCACTAATACGGTATAGTGTGCCCAAGTGGCGCATCCTTCGATGCAATCGAAAAATTGCTTACGGCTCCCGCACGCAACACCCCTCGAATAAAGGTTTGCGATGAAAAAAGATGCTTGTACCGTATTGCCGGTCGTGTGGGTCGTACTGTATGGTTGTATGATAAGTGTACATGTACATGTACAAGTGACGAGACAGAAATACCGGCGCTACACCGTTGACTTCTAGATCACAAAGTAGGAGCGGAGCGGGGTTCGGTATGTCATGTAAAAGGTAAAGTTAGCGAGCGTTTCACTGGGCATCACGGACCTGGATTATAATGGATGCGAACGTGGGCTAGATCGTACATGATGCATGGGCTTGTACGTCTGGCGTCTGGACTCACTCTGGCCCTCTAGACCGGTTAGGAATGACGCGCAGTAACTTGAATCTACATACTAGTAAACACAGCACTACAGCACAAGCCATCCACGTCTGACAGAACCCCAAAAAGCGCTGCGGCTGACCAAAGATTGATTAGCAAAGCTCTGTGTGACTTTCTCACAACCTCGGACCTCACGACACATTCTCACATACAGCACTGAACTGCGCAGCACTGTTCCACTGTCCTGGCGAAAATTCCCAGCGCCCGTGAAAGAAGTAAGGTCTCATTCACCGGCCCGCCTCACCGTCCGCGCGCCCTCACGTGATCTACTATAACTGCCTGGCAAATTGAATTACCCTTTTGCCGTAAACCAGGGGAAGGAAGAAAAAGAGCAGTTGAACTACTGTTTCACACTAATGAAGATGACCTGTCTCTGCTAAAAACACTTCATTTGCCGTTGCCATCATCCAATCGTCCTTTGCTAGATGATGTTGCTCAAAGTCGGGTTATTGACACCGCCTGCCATCACATAGAACGTCGCGTGCCATTCATTCCTTTCGTTTTAATTTTCCTTACGGTAAACACCATGTGCTCGGCACCGATCTTCACGCTTCCTAACTAACAGTGCAATCGGCGCGTTCATCAATGGGATAGATCGCTCTTGGCATCGCAGGAACCCCTTTTGGATGAAGGTGCAGCTCGCTTAAGATGTCCTGTGCAGGCTTTTCGAGACTAATTTGTTTCACTTGCTCCTTATGATCATCGTGACTCCACCGTGAAGCCCTCGCACCTTACGGCAATGGATCGAAGCGGTTCCACCCGACGCGCACACAGAACCGACAGTATCGTGCCTTACGGGGTAAATGATGCGAAATGCAGGAGACCTACAACGTTGAATAAATGCCCCGCTCTCAATTCATGATGCGATAGTGCTATCCCTACTACGCCGCGGTGCCGAGTGTTTTCTCCTCTGACAAAGTGGCGCATACATCCACGAATACAGACCCATGGGTGCATATTGGTGACGGCCTCGACGGCTCCTGCTGTCATACAGACTCGTACTCAAACTATATCCGTATTATTCGGTCGCCTTGAAGAACGACTCAGGGGCGGGCTTGGCAATGAGAGCGAAATTTTTCAATTCTGGCCCGTTGACGATGTATGGACTGTCTCTGGACGGATCAGATCAGTCGATTGATTCGAAGGTCCGCGAGAAAAGCCATGTTTTGCGTCGGGTCTGCGCGGTGGGTCTATTCAGAAAACGTCAGGTCAGACCGCACAGATAGGGAGAGGGCGAGAGATGGACGCACAGAACACCATTCAATTGACCCTAGAGCAGCGCTAGTCTATAATCCCACTCCCACCGAGGCTGAATAGTGCGGTCACGGTAACGTACGGTGGGCACGCCTGTGGACAATTACTTAAGTCGAGAGTGGCATCTATCGTCGGTGGACTGACTGAGCATCGTTATTTCAGTTCCAGTGGGACAGTAAATGGAAGCTCGAAATTCCGAAACAAAGTGGGCAGATTGGCTCTTGGTGGCCTAGTTCGCAAACGGCAGATTTTCTTACTCTGCAACTTACACGTAGACATCATCCGGATCTTCAGAATTTTCAGATGTATAGGGCCGTGCAAGGGTCTGCAGCGTCTCGCCGAGGAACTAGGCGTATGTGGCTTCTATCGTACTGTCGGTAGTCTGCAGTTATACGAAGTTATGGATGACATAGTTTTCAAATGTCGCGAACGAGAGTTTCTCGAAAAGTAACCACCAGGGCGGGAGCCACTTGCGGCAGGAAGAGGATCCTCTTCATATGAAGTATTGTTTGCGATGGACAGTGCGACAATTTCATGTTAACAGGGCTCACTTACTGCTGTCGAGTTCACTGTACGGGCGTCGAGAACGTTGAGATCCCAGCAAAGCGTCGTCAGTGGATCCTTAGGCCCTCAGGCCTCAAGTCCTACTAAACTCGGAACAACCGCATGGAGAGCTCAAGACGAACGAGCTCAGAAGGATCCACGAGCCTAGATATCCTTGCTGCATTCTTACGTAGCACCTGGTTAGAACTTCCCTCAATAAGAGAGGGTAATGATGAAAAAGCCACGTTCTCATACGCTGACTGCGTGTGCAAAAATAAGAGTCTGCGCTCGATCATGATACCGAGGTGCGTTACATGTACCAAGTTCTTACACATTCAATTAAGTATACCAAGCACAGCAGGTAGGGCCTCAGATATGGCCGAGCCTAGTTCAGGGAAAGAGGGTCGCCCCCTTAACGGCCAGATGGGACTTAGTGTCAACACCTATGAGATTGGTGATCAGTGGAGCGCAGCAAAACAGGATCGACGACGATTACCTACCAAGGAATTGCTGCCACTAATCACCAGCTGACCTGCGGCTAGCTGGACCGCGCGTAGGTTAGCAGATTTCGGATGACTTGACGCGACGTGCCACTAGTCGCGTAAAGGACTCCGCTGACTCCAGCGAATAAGAAACATACGATGGCGGCATGTGGCCGGTGAGGCCAAGTCAATGGTGAGGACAGTTCCCTTACCGTCGATGGTAAAGTTGAAGGGTCGTTATCGTTGGGACAGAGGACTAGGCCTTCGGCAGTCTCGCTGGAGTAATCGACACTAAGCCCTTGAGAGGCAACCACCGGGGTGGCGGGGGTGTCAGTGCAAGTACTGAAAGTGGCCTGAAAGCATACCTTGTTTTCTTGGGCCTGGAGATGTCCAACCATGGGGTATTCAGAGGACGACTTGCATTCGAGGAAAAGGTCTTGGCCAATGGGTCCGCCGCCGACATGGCCGGGGGAGGTGTCCGCAGGCACGCGGATGCCAACGAGCTGCTTGACGGCGGCGCCGACGGCCGCCCACGGAGCTGGATTGCAATGGATGCAATGATGCATGGGGATGTACGTCTGGACTCAATCTGGACTTCTAGACCCGCTAGAAATTATTCACTATAGTAAACAGCCAGCACTACAGCACAGCATTGCAATGCGGTCAGCAGGGTTAGCATCGATAGGGGCCTGCTGCATCCAACAAGTGATCAAAGTTTAATTGGCAAATAAAAAAGCTCCGTGTGACTTTTCTCACCACCTCAGGCCTCAGACCTCACGACACATTCTCAAGTACAGCGCTTTAGCTGTGCAGCAGCACCGTGCCACTACTGTCCTGGTGAAAATTCTCAGCGCCCATTTACCGGCCCGCTCTCCGTCTGCGGCGTGCATTCGCCATCACGTGAGCCCCTCGAACTTTCCCACCAACCAACCACTTGGATTATGCACTGATGGTTCGAGTCGGCCCTTTTGCAGAACAAAGAGCAAGTTGAAGGAGTATCTCACACTAATGAAGATACCTGTCTCTGGAAACATTTTATTTACCATCGCCATCATTCAATCGTTTTTTTTTGTATGATATTACTCAAAGTCGGGTCCTTGACGGCTCGTCACAGTGATTATTATCGTCACATAAAACGTTCGCATGACGTTCCTCTCGTCTCATCTTCTTTACAGTAAACACCATGCACTCGGTACCGATCTCCACGCTTCCTAACTAACGGTGCAATCGGGGCATTCGTCAATGAGATAGATCTTTCTTGTCATCGCAACACCCCCTTTCGGATGAAGGTGCTAGTAACTCGCTTAAATAGCTTAAGATCTCCTGCGCGGGCTTTCCGCAACTAACTGGTTTCATCTTGCCCCTTACGATCATCATTACTCCACCGCGAAACCCTCGCACTTTACAGCGATTTTTCGAAGTTGTTCCGCCTGCCTTACGGGGTAAATGACGCAAAATGCGGGGGGCATACGCGTTGAATAAATGCCCCACTCATTCAATTCAATTCATGATGTAATAGTAATGCCCGACGTCGCGAACGCCGGGTGTTCCTCCTCAGACAAGTCCAATAGGAGTACTAAAATTATATCTGTATTCCAAGGTCGCTTGAAAAACAACTCAAGAGGGGGGCTTGGCAATGAGGTCAACGTTTTTCAACTCTGACGCCGTTGA